>Ga0209442_1001902_pt1 | contig 11585 bp, 14 predicted proteins | sample LauGreSBDMM110DD_2_FD_187565 | JGI IMG/M metagenome (GOLD analysis project Ga0209442, IMG submission 187565) | Freshwater lake microbial communities from Lake Michigan, USA - Sp13.BD.MM110.DD (SPAdes) (version 2) | ecosystem: Environmental > Aquatic > Freshwater > Lake | place: Lake Michigan...
CTGGCCCCGTCGGTTGGGCCGACCGCTTGTTCCACGGCACAGACCCTGCGAGTGACCGCTTTGCTTGGGTGAAAGCCGGCGCGGGCATCATGCTTGATGATTTGGTAGCGGCTCTTTGTACGTTGTTGGTCATCGCTGTGTGGCGGTGGATTTGATGACCGATACACAGACCCTCACGCACTCCATTCAAACGCAACAAGCGGTTCTACGCCTCTCGCACGCGCTTTTGCAAAAGCAATGGATGCTGGCTAGCGCAGAGAGTTGTACCGGCGGTATGGTTGCTGCGGCATGTACTGACTTGGCAGGCTCAAGCGCATGGTTTGAACGCGGCTTTGTCACCTACTCTAACGCCGCGAAAACACAACAACTTGGCGTGGGTGTCGCCTTGATTACCCAGCACGGAGCGGTCAGCGAGGCCGTTGCAAGAGCGATGGCCCAAGGCGCTTTGCTCCATTCCAAAGCCCAAGTGACACTGGCCATCACCGGCGTGGCGGGGCCTGCCGGCGGCACGTTGGATAAGCCCTTGGGAACCGTTTGGTTTGCTTGGGCCACGCCGCAAGGACTACACAGCGAAGTCCGCCACCTTGAAGGCGACCGCGCCGCGGTGCGCCAAGCCAGCGCCTTGCTCAGCCTGCTAGGTTTGCTCAGCTTGATTGAAAGCCCCGCCACTTGAACGCAGATTTTTGGACGGGCTTTGCCGCGAGTTTGGCTTTGATCGTTGCCATCGGCTCACAAAACGCATTTGTTTTACGCCAAGGTATCTTGCGCCAGCACGTCGCCCCTTTGGTGCTTTTTTGTAGCCTGTCGGATGCCGCGCTCATCCTCTTAGGCATTGGCGGCGCGGGCGCTTTGATTCAAAACAACCCTTGGCTCTTAGAAGCCAGCCGATACGCCGGCGCTGCGTTTTTGTTGGTCTACGCTTTTTTTGCCGCGCAGCGGGCGTTGCATCCCTCTCGACTCTTACCCACCGATGCGCCGGGCTTGAGTTTGAAATCGGCCTTGGCGGCCTGTTTTGGCTTTACGTTTCTCAACCCCCATGTGTATTTAGACACCGTGGTTTTGCTCGGCACCCTCGCCAACCAACACCCGCAAGCGGGACGATGGTGGTTCGGCGCTGGAGCTGTCATGGCCAGTATGTGTTGGTTTAGCGCGTTAGGTTTCGGTGCCCGTTGGCTCCAGCCTTGGTTTGAAACGGTGAGGGCGTGGCGACTGCTGGACGGACTGATCGCATTGACGATGCTGGGCTTGGCGTTGATGCTGGTTTGGGGTTGAAGCAGGTGTCGAATTCGTTTTAAACTTTTCCAAGAATCCGAGGGACGCAAATACATACCCGAAAAAAGCTACCGTGATTTATGTCAGCGCCCCAGGTCTTTAGCGCTGACACCTGCGATACCCCAATTCGCTTTGGGCACTTCTTGAATCAACACACGAACAGCACTCACCGGAGCTCCAACGGCTTCAACCAAGGCTTGGGTGACTTTTTCGATGACAGCGCGCTTTTGTTCTTCTGTTCGACCTTCCAGCATGTAGATTTGAGCAAATGGCATAAAGATTCTCCGTTTGAAATATGAATAGTCTTAGACAAAACGCAGGCTTGTGCTTCCCATGCCCTGGACACGAAGGGTGACGTTATCGCCCGCCTGCACGGCCACTGCCTCTGTAATGCCACCCGACAAGATGAGGCTACCCGCAGGGATGCACTGTCCACGAGCTCCAAGGTGATTGGCTAACATCGCAATGGCTGCTGCAGGGTGACCTAAGACCGCTGCCCCCGCACCGAAAGCGACAGGCAGGCCGTTTTTCTCGAGCACGATGCCAATGGTACGCAGATCCACCCCAGAGACTCCCATGGGTTGTCCGCCCACTACAAAGCGCACGGCCGAGGTGTTGTCTGCTACGACGCTCTTCAGGTCAAATTTAAAATCACGGTAACGGCTGTCGATGACTTCAATACCTGGCATCACAAAGTCGGTGGCAGCCAGCACGCTACCAATATGGCAACCCGGTCCACGCAATTCGGCCTTGGTAACAAAAGCAATTTCAGGTTCGACTTTGGGGTGAATCAATTCACTCATGCGGCATTCACCACCGTCGGGCACCGCGTAATAGTCAGCCATAAAACCAAACACTGGCGTATCCACGCCCATTTGTTTCATCTTGGCGTGCGAGGTCAAGCCAGCTTTGAGGCCGACGATTCGGCAACCGCGCGCGACTTTGCGCCGGCGCAATTCGTCTTGAATGGCGTAGGCGTCGTCCCAGTCCATATCGGGATAGTCGTCGGTGATTTTGGTAGTGTCCTGCGCTTGCAGCTCACAGTTTTCAAGCCGTTCGGCAAGAGCGGCAATAGTGGCAAGGTTGAGTTTCATGCGGCGGCTTTCTGGGTTGTGTTGCGGTTGCGGGCCATGGTCATAGCGGTGTCTTCAATCATGTCTTCTTGTCCGCCGACCATGCCTCGGCGTCCAAGCTCAACGAGTAAGTCACGTGCCGGCACCCCGTACTTGGCGCCTGCGCGCTTGGCAAATAGTAAGAAGCTGGAATACACGCCGGCGTAACCCAGGGTGAGCGAGTCGCGGTCGATGCGGATGATGTGGTCCATGATGGGCACGACCAGGTCTTCGGCCACATCTTGGATCTTGAATACGTCCACGCCGGTCTCAATGCCCATGCGAGCGCATACGGCAATAAACACTTCCATTGGCGTATTACCAGCGCCCGCGCCCAAGCCTGCAGCAGCGGCGTCAATCCGGTTGGCGCCCGCTGCCACAGCGGCAATCGAGTTGGCAATGCCCATAGCCATATTGTGGTGACCATGAAAGCCCAGTTCGGTTTCGGGTTTAATGGCATGGCGAACCGCCGTCAGGCGCGCAGTCACGTCGTCCGGCAGCATGTAACCCGCCGAATCGGTTACATAGATGCAGTTGGCTCCGTAACTCTCCATGAGCAAGGCTTGGCTTACGAGTTTTTCGGGGCTGGCCATGTGGGCCATCATCAAAAAGCCCACCGTATCCAAGCCCAACGCTCGCGCCTTGTTGATGTGCTGCTCTGAAACATCAGCCTCTGTGCAATGGGTCGCAACGCGGATGGTGCCCACACCCAGGTCTTTGGCCATGAGCAAGTGGTCCACCGTTCCGATCCCCGGAATTAAAAGGGCTGAGACTTTGGCTTGCTTCATTTGCGGGATGACAGCGCCCAAATACGCTTCGTCGGTGTGCGCGGGGAAACCGTAATTGACCGAACTTCCGCCCAAGCCATCGCCGTGGGTGACTTCGATCAGCGGGACGCCTGCAGCATCCAGTCCGCAAGCGATACTTTTCATTTGATCCAACGTCATCAAGTGGCGTTTGGGGTGCATTCCGTCACGCAGCGTCATATCGTGAACTGTGATTTTTTTACCTTGAAGTGTCATAGTGTTTCTCTGTGTGGGGTTCAGGCTGTTTCAGCGACGTCGGTGGCCTGTAATACGAGCCGGCCAGCGATGATTTCTTCGGCAAACATTTCGGCGGTGCGGGCCGCAGCAGCGGTCATGATGTCGAGGTTGCCAGCGTACTTAGGCAGGTAGTCGCCCAAGCCTTCAACCTCTAAAAACACAGAGACTCGGTTGCCATCAAAAACGGGGCCGTTGACTAGACGATAACCGGGTACATATTTTTGTACTTCAGCCAACATCTGGTGAATGGAGGCTGTGATTTTTTCTTGATCAGGTTCGGTTTCGGTCAAGCAGTGAACGGTGTCACGCATCATCAGTGGCGGCTCGGCCGGGTTGATGATGATGATGGCCTTGCCTTGCTTTGCCCCGCCAACTTTTTCAACTGCTCCGGCCGTGGTGCGGGTGAATTCATCGATGTTCTTGCGCGTGCCTGGCCCCACCGAACGGCTCGACACCGTAGCCACGATCTCGCCGTAGGCCACGGGCTGAACCCGGCTGACCGCCGCCACCATGGGAATGGTGGCCTGTCCGCCACAGGTGACCATGTTGACATTCATCTCGCCCTTGCCTAATTGCTCCATCAGGTTGACCGGCGGAACGCAAAAAGGGCCGATGGCTGCAGGAGTCAAGTCGATCATCAGCACGCCCAGAGCGTTGAGCTTGCGAGAATTCTCGGCATGCACATAAGCGCTGGTGGCGTCAAAGGCGATTTGCACGCCGTCAGCCAAAACATGGGGCAGTAAACCGTCCACGCCGTCAGCCGTGGTTTTAATGCCCATTTCGCGGGCGCGTTTGAGACCGTCGGACTCGGGGTCAATTCCCACCATCCATACCGGCTCGAGCACCGGGCTACGCTGCAACTTGGCGAGTAGATCAGTGCCAATATTTCCAGGTCCGATCAAGGCACATTTAATTTTTTTCATGAAAACTCCGTAAATAAAAATCTAAATAAGGGAACGCACTACGCCGCCCTCAACGCGCAGCGCAGCGCCATTGGTGGCGGCAGCGCGGGGGCTGCAGACGTAGGCGACCATGGCCGCCACTTCGCCCGGCTCGATAAATCGCTGCAGCAGAGAGGTAGGGCGGGCATATTTAAAAAAATCTTCTTCCGCTTCTTCCAGGGTCTGCCCGGCATTGCGCGCTAGGGTGGTGAAAAAATCAACCGCGCCCTCGGTGCGGGTGGGGCCCGGCAATACCGAATTCACCGTCACGCCGGTGCCGGTGCAGGTTTCTGCCAGACCGCGTGACACTGACAACTGCGCCGACTTACTCATGCCGTAATGCACCATGTCCCCCGGCGGACAAATACCCGACTCGCTAGAAATAAAAACCACTCGTCCCCATCCGCGCTCTTGCATACGCGCTAGGTGGTGGCGAGCCATACGCACTCCGCTGAGCACATTGACCTCAAAAAAACGCAGCCAGTCGGCGTCGGTAATCTGCGCAAAGTCTTTAGGCTCGAAGATGCCTAAGTTGTTCACCAAAATATCTTGCTCGCCCGCAGCAGCGAGCAGCGTCTGGCAACCTTCAGCTGAAGCCAAATCTACCGCGACTCCATGCACTATGGCGCCTGGTACTTGTGCGCGTAGGCGCTCCAAGGCGGCATCAAGTCGCGCTGGATCGCGTCCATTGAGCGTGACGTGTGCGCCTTCGGATGCGAGTTCACAGGCAATGGCCCAGCCTATGCCTGCGCTGGAGCCTGTCACAAGTGCGCGCTTACCTTCAAGTTGAAGATCCATTGTTTTTTTTACCTTGTCTTTTTAGACGACAACTAGCTTTAAAACATCGCCGCGTTCAAACAAAGCGCACCGAGCAGCTACCTAGGCCGCCGATAGAGACGCGGAAGTTGTCGCCGGCTTTGGCGGGGTGCATGGCTGCGAGCGCACCGGAAAGAATGACTTCACCAGCCTTTAGTCCAATACCCAGTCGCCCTAAAGTGTTGGCCAACCAAGCCACCGCGTTCACCGGTGAGCCCAGTGCAGCCGCCCCAGCTCCAGTGCCAATGATGTCGCCGTTTTTTTCAAGCACCATGCCGCAGGTGGATAAGTCCACCCGCCGCGGATCCACCGCACAGTCGCCAAGCACAAATACGCCACACGAGGCGTTATCGGCCACGGTGTCTTGGATCTTGATCTTCCAATCGCGAATGCGTGAGTCCACAATTTCAAAGCAGGGCATCACACACTCTGTGGCAGCCAAGACATCAGCGTTGCTGATGCCAGGGCCCATCAGGTCTTTCTTCAGAATAAAGGCGATCTCGCCTTCGGCCTTGGGCTGGATCAAGGTGCGGGTGTCGATCGACTGGCCTTCGTTGTAAATCATGCCATCGAGCAGATAACCAAAGTCAGGTTGGTAAACACCCAGCATGTTCATCACCGCAGCCGAGGTAACGCCAATTTTTTTTCCCACAATGCGTTCACCCGCCTGAAGGCGGCGAGAGAGCATGCGCTGCTGAATGTGGTAAGCGTTTTCGATGGTGATATCGGGGTAGCGGGTGGTGAGTGGGTCAACCACGGTTTGGGTGGACATGGCGTGGTAGAGCTCGTCGCCCAAGGTTTCGATCAAGGAGGTTTGCATGGGGTTGGAGGTCCTGCGTGTAGTAAATGAATCGTGATAGAAAGTTGTGTGTCAGGCGGTAGCGATGGCATCGGCCTCAGCAAAAAAGTTTTCCAGCAACTGGGCAAAGCGGGCGGCGTGCTCAATCTGGGTCCAGTGCCCGCACTGGCCAAACACATGCAACTGCGAGCGCGGAATTTGCTGCGCCAAGGCCAACGAGGTAGCCAAGGGAATGACCGCATCCTCGCGCCCGTGAACCACCAGCGTGTGGTGCGGTAAGGCACGGATGTCTTTTTCTGGGCTAGCCATAGCATCGATCCAGCGCTGGCGTGGCGCTGGAAACATGGCGCTAAACGACTCCTGAAAACCTGGCTGGATGCTGGCTTGGTAACGCAGCTGCGCCAGTTCGTCTGTCACGCGGCTGCGGTCGAAAGCAAATATATCAAGCAGTTGGCGCATATGGTCTAGCGATGGCGTGTAGCCCCATGCGGCCTCCAAACCAGGCGTGATTTCAAAAGGCACGCCCACGCTGCCCATTAATACCAGTCGGCGAACCCGCGTGGGATGTGCAATGGCCAATGCCAGCGCAAGCGCGCCGCCAAAGGAGTTTCCCACCACGTCGGCTTGGGATATTTCAAGGGCATCGAGAACATCCACTGCCTGCTGCACCCAAGCTTCCATACGATAGTGGGCGTTGTTTCCCGCGTCGTTAGGCCGGTCGGAATAGCCAAATCCAAACAAGTCGGGCGCCAACACACGCCGACCTTTCGAGAGCACCGGAAGCAATAATCGCCAGTTGGCCCAGGCGCTCACGCCTGCGCCGGAGCCATGCAAGAGCATCACGGGTGGGCCGCTACCCTGGTCGTGCACATTGCTAAAGAAGGTGCCGGTACGAACGCGTTGGCCGATTTCGGGGTTGCTGGCTTGGGTCATGGTCTGCCTTTAGAGTTTGATGCAGACGTTGCGCAGTTCGGTGTAAAACTCCAGCGAATGCACACCCCCCTCGCGACCAATACCCGATGCCTTAGCTCCGCCAAAAGCGGTGCGCAGATCGCGTAAGAACCAGCTATTGACCCAGCAAATTCCAACCTCTACTCGTTTGGCAACACGATGAGCGCAGCCCAGATTCTCTGTCCAAACGGTGGTGGCCAAACCATATTCAGTGGCATTGGCTAGGGCAATTACTTCTTCCTCTGTGTCAAAGGGAGCGATATGGCAACATGGCCCAAACACCTCTTCGCGCACCACGGCCGCGCTCTCAGGCAGGCCTGTCCAGATGGTAGGTTGCACCCAATGGCCATGGGCTAACTCAGCGGACATGTCGGGCACGCCGCCGCCAGTGACCAGGGTCGCACCCTCGGCCAGGGCTTTTTGGTAATAAGACAAAACTTTTTGTTTGTGTTCGGCAGATATCAGTGGCCCTAAGTTGACACCGGGTTCATTGGGCGGGCCAATCTTTAGCGCTTCTGCTTTGGCTTTGAGGGCTGCAACGAATTTTTCGAAAATCGGCCGCTGAACATAGACCCGTTCTGTTCCCAAGCAAACCTGACCACAGTTTTCGAACACGCTGCGGGTAATGCCTGCAATGGCTTTGTCAAAGTCAGCGTCAGCAAAAACGATGCCTGCATTTTTGCCGCCGAGTTCAAACGAAACCGGGCGCACACCCTTGGCGGCAGCGGCCATGATGGCTTCACCGGTACGTGTCTCACCGGTGAAGGTAATGGCGTTGACGCCGGGGTGGCGGGTAAGGTATTCACCCGCTGATTGGGGCCCGAAACCGTGTACCACGTTATAAACACCGGGAGGAATTCCCACCGCGCTCATCACCTCACCCAAAAGCGTAGCTGTGGCTGGTGTCTCCTCTGAGGGCTTGACCACCACCGTGTTTCCGCAGGCCAGCGCTGGGCCGACTTTCCACGTCATGAGTAAGAGAGGCAAGTTCCAAGGGCATACTACGCCCACCACGCCGACTGGCGAGCGGGTAGCGTAGTTAATGGCCTGCCCACCGTCAGGTGTGGCCATCTCAAAGCTTTCGGTTGGCACGTTTTTAACAATGTCAGCAAACACCTTGAAGTTGGCTGCGCCACGGGGAATGTCGATGTGTGAAGCCAAGCTGCGTGGCTTGCCAGTGTCGGCAATCTCTGCTTCTAAAAAATCGTCCGAACGACGGATAATTTCATCGGCAACAGCGTGGAGTAACTCCGTGCGTTTAACCACAGTCATTCGGCCCCAATCGCCATGCAGAGCGGCGCGTGCAGCACGCACTGCAGCGTCCACCTCGGCTTGCCCGGCCTCGTGCACCAGACCCAAAACTTTGTTATCAGCAGGGGCATGATTCTCAAAGGTTTTATCTGTGGCAACAAACTCGCCGTTGATGTAGTTCAAAAAATGTTTCATCGTAGTTTTTTCATATCAAAATCAATCCAGTCCAAGTGCATGAAGCCCAGCCTGCGCAATCGCTTCGTCCTGACTTTCAGTCGCGCCCGACACACCAATGGCTCCAATGCGTTGACCCTGATCCACAATGGCCAGGCCTCCACCAAAAGCCACAAAGCGAGGTCTTCGCACAATGCCTTCGCGCACCGCAGTCGAATGACCTTCAAGTGCTACGTGCCACCGGCTAGTAGCAAGGCCAAAGCTGACAGCGGTATAGGCTTTGTCAATCGCAATTTCCACCGAGTGCAGCGGCGCGCCTGGCATTCGTAAGAACGCGGCCAGCACGCCACTGCCATCAAGCACCGCTACATTTACACACAGCCCCATGGACTGTGCTGTTTTGACAGCGGCACCCACACATTCGTGCGCTGCTGCTGCGCTGATGACAGGCTGAGGAACACTCAGTGGAAATGTTTGCATTGCGTCGTCCTGGATTTCAGGTGTAGACGTCGGTAAAAGAGGGAGGTAACACACCGGTGTGATAGAAAATTGCTCTGCCTGCCTCATCCTCCGTCCAAGTGGTTATCGGACGGTCGCGCTGTGCTTGGTAACCCAAGCCCGCGAATGTCTCGTTGCGGTTGCCACTGGGATCAAAGAAGTAAATCGTCTCACCACGTGTTATGCCGTGACGGGTAGGCGCAACGTCAATGCGCACCTTGTTCTTGGCCATCACATCGCCAGCCTTGAGCACGTCGTGCCATGAGTCCAGGAAGAATGAAATATGGTGTAAGCCGGGAGTGGGTCCGCCCACAAAAGCGATGTCGTGCGGTTTGCTCGAGCACGATAAGAATGACGCCAATTGAAACGCGCCTTCAGGACCCACGGTCAGTTGCTCGGTTTGGAAAAAGTTAAGCACATCAATGAAGAAGCTTGTGTTTTCTGCCACCTTGTTGATGCCCTCTCCGGGATTGAACTCACACATTAGGAGCACGTGGTCGAGCCAATGCGCAGCCGCACCTTTGGCGCTATCAGGCCAAGGATCGGGATTGAGAGAACCCACGTCTGTACCGACGCATTCCTTCATGGCAAACAGGCGCATCTCGTGGCCACTGGGCAGGTTAAATACCAACATTCGCCCAGTTGAGGGCATGGTTCCTTCCGCAACCATCTTGGTGGCGGTGCCGGCCGCTTCAATGGCGATTTTTAATTGGTCGAGTTCACTGTCTTTCTCAACTTTGTATGCCACATGGTTGACGCCAGCACGGTCTGAAGGTGTCAGAACCAGAGAAAACTTATCCCATTCGTCCCAACATTTCATATAAACCTTACCGGTCTTATCCTGCATGGTGGACTTTAAGCCCAGCACGTTTTCGTAGTGTTTTACTGCGGCTGCCATGTCCATCACATTGATGTCGACGTGGCCAATTCTCATAATGCTCATGGTTGTCTCCTTACTTGTTGAAAATTTCGCTCTTTGGTGCAGCGAACCCTTTGGAAAAAAGCTTTTCTAGCTTGCATGCCACTTCGAGCCACACCTCATCGGTGGGCGCCACCCGGCATGCCAAGGTGTATCCCTGCGCATCCTCTTGCGCGCTCACGTGGGCCCGACTGACCGGCCCGAGCTTATTGACTTGCCCTTTGATAACACGCACCTTGCATACGCCACAGCCGCCATTGACGCAGCCCACTGGGATGCATTTGCGCCCAAGCTTGAGCATTCCCTGCAGCAGGCTCTGGTTTTCACAGCACGCATAAGACTCTTCGGTTTGCACAACGTGCACCGTATGCTTGGTGATAGGTTGATCGGCCATGGCGGTGGGAGCTATACGCGTTTGAACAGCGGGCTGCGCTGCTGGTTGGCATCGGCAGCAGAGAGAAATTTTTCGGTAAAAATGTCTCGCTCGTACAAACGCCCTTGCATTAAGGTGCTGATACAGGCCTCTACCATGACTGGCGGTCCACACAGATAAGCGGTGTGGCCAGAAAAGTTATTGTTGAAATGTGCCTTGGCTGCATCGTGCGCAAAGCCGCGCGCGCCCGCCCAGTCACTGCCCTCTGGCTCATCAGACAGGGCTGGTAGATAAGTGAAATGCGCGTGCTGCGCAGCCAGTACACGAAACTCGGCGTCGTAGTACAACTCGTCGCGGCTACGTTGTCCATAGATCAGCGTAATGGGCTGGCTACTACCGCTGGCAAGAAGATCCAAAATCATGGAACGCGGGCTAGACAAACCGGAACCTCCGGCCATAAAGACCCTAGGTTGTTTGACCGACTTGCGTACAAAGAAGCGCCCGTAAGGGCCTGCTATGCGCAGTGGGGACCCCACTGCCAAATTTTGGTGCAACCACGTGGTCCCCACACCTTCTTTTACGATACGGACATTGAGCTCTATCTCGCCACTGACGGCCACTTGCTCTGGAGAATTGGCGATCGAAAAAGCGCGTCCGCCCGCTACACCCGGGATCACCAATTGAACATACTGACCCGCTTGGAAGTGGATGGGCGAAGCGAGCTTTAAAAAGATGGCCTTGATGGTTGGCGTGAGTTGCTCGATGCGCGAGACGGTGGTCTCGAAGTCGCGCACTGGAATAATCTCCGCATCGGGCTCTTCGTCGATATCGGCCTCAATGGTTGCGTCGCTTTGCAAGGTAGCGCAACAGGCCAATGTCTTTCCTTGGTCACGCTCAAATTCCATTAGGGCAAAGGGATTGGCGTGGCCATGGTCTACCTCGCCATTGCTCACCTCCACCTTGCAGGTGCCGCAAAGGCCGTGGCCGCAGGCATGGGGAATGTAGATGCCCTGACGCAGGGCGGCGTCGAGCAGGGTCTGCCCCTCTTCCACTTCAATGGTGGCACCTAGGGGTTCGATCGTCAATTGGTAACTCATGCGTGCCTTAAAAAGCCTGGCGTCCAGGGCCTGTGCTGCGTTTGATGCCTTCGAGCGCCGGGGTGCGAAAACGGATCAGGGACTTGTGCGTCAGTCCGTGCTGCTCCAGCGATTTACCAAAGTCCGGGCGAAAGCGCAGCTTGGAGTTAAACCACTGCGTACGCTCCCAGTCAATTTGCTCGAACTCTGGGTGTTCTCCATAAATCTCGGGAAACACCACACGAACCAACGCACCAAAAGGCAGCGTGGGTGGCAATGGAAGACAAAAAGGTGCTGCATACATCAAATGGTTTTCCCAGCTGGTGTAAATCAGCCGGTTACCATAAAAACGATCCTCAG
>Ga0209442_1001904_pt1 | contig 11572 bp, 7 predicted proteins | sample LauGreSBDMM110DD_2_FD_187565 | JGI IMG/M metagenome (GOLD analysis project Ga0209442, IMG submission 187565) | Freshwater lake microbial communities from Lake Michigan, USA - Sp13.BD.MM110.DD (SPAdes) (version 2) | ecosystem: Environmental > Aquatic > Freshwater > Lake | place: Lake Michigan, USA...
AAGTCGCTATTCGTGCCGCGAAAGATTACTTCCATCAAATGGTTGCTAATCTTTATGGTTCAACAATCACGCCACGAGAAGATAAAGCACTATTGTTCAGTGATTTAGTAGCCCCAACCATTGCCATTGAAACAGCACGAACACAGCGTGGTGATTACTCCATTGCTGGTCTGAACATATTACGCAACAGACTACACAAAAGCGTAGAGTCACACTTTGGAAAAATGCCTATTGATAAAGTTGGCTACAACGAGATTAGTGAGTTTCTTCAACATCTCAGCAGATTGAAGAAATCCCCTACAACTATTCAGCAACATATGGTTGCCACTCGCAAAGTATTGAACTATGCCTATGCCAACAACTACATCAAGCACTTACCCAAGTTTCCAACCGTCAAAATAAACAGCAGCCCACGCGGCAGTTTCAATCTTGCCGAATACAAGCTGTTAGTTCAAACAGCCAAGCGTTATGTCCATACAAAGATAGTTGATCCAAACAAGAGCCAACGAAAGCGTGGCAGATTTCATATGGAAGCGTATCTAACGATCAGTCCTGAACTTCAGTGGTTGATACGATTTATGGTCAATAGCTTTGTTCGTCCCACAGATATCAAAAATCTTCAGCATCAGCACATTACCGTTGTTCGTAATGAACATATCTACTTGCGAATGAACTTACCTGAATCCAAGAAGCACGACAAACCCATCGTGACCATTCAATCAGCAGTTCCTGTCTATGAGCAACTGAAGAAGTATCACGCACTGAATGGACGAGCTGAACCAACTGATTACTTGTTCTTTCCCGAACTCAAAGACAGAACTGATGTGTTGATGCTTTTGGGTTGGCAGTTTATGTTTGTTCAAAACTTAGCCAAGATTGAAGTCAATGCCGCGAATGGCAGACGCAGAACGCTTTACAGCTTGAGACATACAGCAATCACTTTTAGATTGCTCTATGGAGGATCTATTGACTTACTGACGCTTGCACGAAACGCACGAACGAGCGTGGAAATGGTAGAAAAGTTCTACTCGTCCAATCTCACTGCCGAGATGAACATTGATTTATTACAAGGTAAACGGAAGAAGAGTTAGATTGTCTTGCCAACTAGTTTTCTCAAGTTGTATTAGAAGTACCTCATTGAGCACATTAAGTCAAAACCTTGCCTTCTACCGCTTTACGTCATAAAGCTGACGCTAAAGTAGTCTGCCATCAAAGCATAAGCAAACTGATTAACGAATTGGGCATTCATGATCTAAAAATAAATAGTTTTTTATGCGACCTTAACAGCATATAGATGCTGTTGAAATTCAACGAAAACATTTCTAATTTGTTCAACGTTTCCTAAGACACGTTGAGCCTCATGTAGTCCACCGTACTTAGCTGTCAGAGCTGAACTCAGCTTAGAAATGTCAAGTTCATCTACACCATCTTGCTCGTAGTTCTTCAAAATGAAGCTGATGAAATCACGTTGCTTTTCATTCAAGAACGTGTAGATATTGCTCTGTGCGCCCATGACACGTTCTGTGCGGGTAAGTGGTTTTCGTGCGTAGCTGATGTACTCAAGCACATCAAACAAGTCACAATTCTCAGCTTCAATCATTTCCTGAAGCTTAACCAAATCATCTTTGGCACAGCCTTCATGCTCTAACTTCTTGAGCAATTCATTACGCGTGATGGGATTCGCCCACAATGTTCTGAGAGCGTCTTCGCTGCCAAAGATTTGTGGCAACTGAAGTGTGTTGAACAGTCGCTGAAGAAATTCTTCAGCACTGATGGGTTTTCCATCTACGTAGAACATCGTGGAACGCATCGCCTGAATCTCACGTGTCTTTCCATCACTGAGCTTGATTTTCAGCTTGCGCTCCTTCGTAGTCTCGCCACCATGATCTCCCTCACCTTCACCACCACCATCGCCCTTTTCACAGACGCATGGTTTCTGATTACAGACTTGACATGGTTTGCGTTCTGCCTTGTCGCATGAACATGGGTTATTGCCACAGACCTCACAAATAGCGTCACCATCCCAATCAGCATCATTGAACAAGTGATAGGCATTCACGAAATCAACGATGGTGAAGTAGTGCTTGCCCTCAAACAAACGAGTGCCGCGCCCAATGATTTGCTTGAATTCAATCATGCTGTTCACGGGACGCATGAGAACCACATTCCGCACATTCCTAGCATCCACGCCCGTTGTCAGCTTTTGACTTGTCGTGATGATTGTGGGAATCGTTCTATCGTTGTCTTGAAATTGCTTTAGATACGTGTCGCCAATAGCGCCATCATTCGCTGTGACACGTACACAGTAATCAGCCTTCTTGTCCTTCGCCTCTTGATTAATCAAATCACGAACTAGGGCAGCATGAGCTTGGTTAGCACAGAAAACAAGCGTCTTTTCCTTCTGATTGATGTTAAGAAGCATTTCTTGAACTCGCTTGCGCTCACGCTGCTCAATCACAATCTTCTTGTTGAAGTCAGCCTCAGTGTAAACCTTGCCCTCTTCTACTTCTCCATCTAACACCTCATCATCAGGCGTATAGACGTATTCATCCATAGTCGTTTGAATGCGCTTAACCTTAAACGGTGTTAAGAAGCCATCTTGAATGCCTTCTTTCAGTGAGTATTTGTAGACAGGTTCACCAAAGTACTTGTACGTGTTTGCGTTTTCAACTTTCTTCGGTGTAGCTGTTAAACCAAGATGAACTGCTGAATCAAAGTAGTTGAGAATTTCACGCCAATTGCTTTCATCGTTCGCACCACCTCTGTGACATTCATCAATGATTACGAAGTCAAAGAAGTCTTTCTCGTAGTCACCAAAGTACGGTTTTCCTTCAGCGCCACTCATAAACGTCTGAAAGATTGTGAAGAACACACTGCCGTTCTTTGGAACTTCGCCTTTCTTAGCGATTTGGCTTGGACTGATGCGTACGAGTGCTGAATCTTCAAACGTACCAAAGTCTAGATACGCTTGACTTGCCAAGATATTTCTATCAGCCAAGAACAGAATGCGTGGTGTGCGTTGCCCATCTTTACGCAAGTTCCAACGAGCTTTGAACAACTTCCAAGCGATTTGAAACGAGATGAACGTCTTACCTGTTCCTGTTGCTAACGTTAACAAGATGCGTTGCTTGTTGTTAGCAACAGCTTCCATAACCTTATTAACAGCGATTTCTTGATAGTAACGAGCTTGCTTTGTGCCGTTTACATCTTCAAATGGCACGTTGTTGAACTTAGACAGCCATTCATTTGCGTCACCAAATGTTCTATTCCAAAGTTCATCAGGCGTTGGGAACGAACTAATGAGCCCTTCTTTTTCCACGCCTTTAGCCAAGCAAATCTCATAGATTTGTTTGCCATTTGTCGCATACGAATACGCTAACTCAAGTTTAGTAGCGTATTGTTTTGCTTGAGCTACGCCCTCACCTACCTCAAGTTCATCACTCTTAGCTTCAATGACTGCGAGTTTTCTATTCTTGTAAATGAGAATGTAGTCAGCCTTAAGCTTGCCTGAACGAATGCCACCTGCCTTGATTTCGCCATTGTTAATGTTGTACTCACGCTGAATACGAGATTCAGCAACAACACCCCATCCTGACAACTTAAGAAGTGGGTCAATTAGCTCAGCACGTGTGTCTGACTCGTTCATCCTTAGTCCTTAACTAATTCACCATTGAATGCTTGCTTGAGAATTGAGTTTTTGAGATTTGAAAGTTCATTTAATTTTTTGAAATTTGATTCACGAATGAAATCCGTAGAAATTTTCAAATTATTAAACCTTTGAACAATTATCTCTTGTTGCTTTAAGGGCGCGACTTTAAAAAGCATATCTTCAAAAGTCCCTAAGTTTATGTTCTCTTGAGCACTTCCTTTGCTTTTATCTTTAATTCTTTGCTGAGCAAAAATAAGCATCAAATAAAGAAAATCCTCAGAAACTTTTTCTTTATCAACAACAATACCAATCACACTATCAGGAAAACATGCGTCAAAACCAAGAATTCCAATTTCAGCGATATTTGCGGCAATCGTGATACAGACAGTACTAGCTTTCCACAACTTGCTTTGAGCAAGTCCTTTTTCATTGTATGTTTGCGTATAGGTTGTTATAAATTTATCGGAATTTCTAACATCACCTGTTTGTATAAATGGGTATTCACCACCATACAAAGAAACATCATTTCGTGGACGATGTTTAGATTTACCTCTACCCATGTGAATAGCAACATCGGTCAATTTTTTATCATTCCACTCAGAACCACCTTGCTCAAAAACTTCAAAAAGATAGCATTTGAACAAAGATTCAGCATTCTTGACGTTAGCTTCTGTCGCCAATACAGCCTTGTCAATCTCAGCAAAGATTGCGTCTAACTTTGCAACAATCTTTTGTTGCGTAGCAAGTGATGGAAGTGGAATTTTTATTTTCCCGAGAGAGCTACGACTAATTCTTTGTCTAGTCGCTCCTGTAACACTCTTATTGACCTGACGAAAATACTCAGGAGATTGAAAATAGTAATTAAGATAATTTGAATTAGCAACGGTTTTTTTTACTCTGATAATCGTACAGTCAACAGCCGTTATTGATTTCTTATCAAGAATTGGAATGATACAAGACCTCCCAACAGGATCAGGAAGTCTAGACACAAGAATATCGCCTTCTTTAATCTCAGTACAACGTAACCTTTTATACGTTTCTTCATTGATGTAACGAGCTTTAGCATCTCTTGATTTGAACAACCCCAAACCTACGTTACCTGTTTGAATCAGTCTAATGCCATCTTCGGATTGGTCTTTACTTTCAATCCAATCACCATCAGAAAACATCTCACAAATTTCAACTAATTGCTCATGTTTCCAACTCACAGCAACTCCTCAATTGCTTTAAGAGCTTCAGCCACTTCGTCATCCAATGACTTTATCTCATCAAGGATTTCCTGTGGAGTTCTATCGTCTATTTCTTCTTTACGATTTGGGTTTGTAGCTGTCAAGTCCCAAGTTGACTTGTCAATATCATTGACATTGACTGACCACGAATTCTCAGAATCACCTTGATTCTTAAACAATGTAACGAACTCTTCCAAGTCACGTTCATTCAAACTGTTAGTCTTGCCAAGATTACGTGACAAGTTGAGTTGGTAGAACCAAACTTTATCTGTAGCTCTACCCTTCTCAAAGAACAGAACAATAGTCTGTACACCTGTTCCTGTAAAAGCACCTTTTGGTAAATCTAGTACAGCCTGTAAGTCACATTCTTCAAGCAATTGCTTTCTCAATGCGATGCTTGCGTTATCAGGGTTACTCAAGAATGTGTTCTTGATGACCACTCCACAGCGTCCACCCACTCTCAAAATCTTGATGAAGTGCTGAAGGAACAAGTAAGCTGTCTCGCTAGACTTAATTGGAAAGTTTTCTTGAATCTCAACGTGTTCAGTGCTACTGCCAAATGGTGGATTTGCGAGAATTACATCAACACGATCCTTCTCCTGTATATCCATCAAATTTTCAGCAAGCGTATTCGTGTGGAGAATGTTCGGTGCTTCAATTCCATGAAGAATCATGTTCATGACACCAATGATGTACGCAAGTGACTTCTTTTCTTTTCCGTAGAACGTCTTACGCTGAAGCTGTTCAAACTCTTTAGCTGTAAGCTGTTTGCTTGAACGCATATAGTCATATGCTTCGCACAAGAAGCCTGCGCTACCTACTGCACCGTCATAAACCTTATCGCCAATCTTTGGATTAATAACTTTAACAATCGTCTTGATGAGTGGTCGTGGGGTGTAATATTCACCACCATTGCGACCTGCATTGCCCATGTTTTTAATCTTGTCTTCGTACAAGCTAGACATTTCGTGCTTCTCTTCATTGCTTCTGAAGCGCAACTCGTCTACCTTATCAATGACCTCACGTAAGCTGTAACCACTCTGAAGCTTGTTCTTAAGTTCACTGAAAATTTCACCAATCTTGTACTCAAGAGTGTCAGCATGTTCTGCTGAATTCTTAAATCTCTTGAGATATGGAAAAAGCTTATAGTCAACGAACTCTTTCAAGTCATCGCCTGTCAGTGCCTTGTTGTAGTCAAGTTTGTCCTCTTGAGTTTTTGGTGCTGCCCATGTCGTCCACGCGTACTCATTGCTCAAGATGCGTTGATAGCGTTCACCATTCAGCCTTGCTGATGCCTCTCTGTCAGCCTCAAAGTCATCCAAGTACTTCAGAAACAAGACCCAACTAGTCTGTTCAATGTAGTCAAGCTCAGTACTACAGCCTGAATCTTTGCGTAGTGCTGTGTCTAAGTTCTTGAATGCTTGATCAAACATTGAGCGCCTTTGTATTTCATTATGCGGAAATTTGTACTATGGTAAGTACTGATCCACTTTTACATTTTACAAGCATGTTGACATTCAACAACGCGGTAATTACATTGATTTAACAACGTCACTCATGTGAAGAATCAAAGAATAGGCAAAGATGATTGCAACCCACGAATTTCCTAAATGAAAGTTGTAATCAACTTCTAGCAATTCAAAGCAAATGACTTCAAAGGAAACTTATTAGCAAGTTGTGAGCAAGAAACGGAACTCTTAACTAATTCTTCAGCACTAAGGAACACCAATCAAACAGTAAAAATAAACAACAAAGGAGCTCATAAGAGCAATCAATCATAAAAAGTTAGGAAAAATGAATGGCAAGAGATTACAAAACAGAGTTTGCTGAAGATTTCAAAGTATTTGAAATGAGGTACAACGGCGTTGAAAGCTTCATTGAAAAAATGGCTAACGGAAAGTTCTTTAGCTTAATAGTTAATGGACCACCAGGAATTGGCAAAACCCACTCAGTTGAGCTTTACCTTAAGAAATACGCTAAGGATAGCTACAAGGTTATTTCAGGACACATGACTTTGCTTAGCCTCTACTCTGTTTTATATGGATATAGAAAAAAAGGGCAAATTGTAGTTCTAGATGACGTTGATTCAGTCTTCTCTAAAGTTGAAGGAGTGAATATTCTTAAGGCTGCGATGGACACTAAAGCAATTCGCAATATTCATTGGGAAAGCCCAAGTGGCTTGTTAAACACAATGGAATTGCCGAAAAACTTTGAATTTCATGGTGGTGTAATTTTAATTTCCAACATTGGCTTTGGTGGAACAAATGGGAAGTTAGTAGCACATCTTTTGGCTCTTAAAGATAGAAGTTACTGTATCCCCATAGCTGAAACTACCGAGAATAGTCTATTCAAGCAAATATGTTTTATGGTTCTTGAACGTGACCTAATGACAGCATTAGAAGTGCCACTTGATGCTCAGCAAATGTTGCTTGAATACATTGACGACAATCAAAAGCAATTTCATACATTAAGTTTAAGAACTGTAGTTAAGCTATCAAAGCTGTACAACTTAGATGCCATTGATTGGAAGCTAATGGCTGAACAAAGTTTGATGAAAGCATGATATGAGCGACTTGCTGATTACGCTTGCTGATGGCTCTAAGGTAACTCTTGATGAGTTTCTCACTTGGAGTCATGCTAGGCAACAAAATAAGCTAATGAGCAAGGAGCAACGAGCAAAAATTAATAAAAAAATTAGCACTGCAAATGGAAGAAAAGTAATTACACCTATTGGGCAATTCCCAACCTTAATAAGTGCGGCATCAGCATTGGGAATGAATAGAGATGTTTTATCTCGCATGGTATACGACATTTCTATTCCTGAATTTAGATATGTAGACAGAAAAGATGAAGACGTATTACGTGAGTTTGATAGTAGGCTAAATGAGAAACCTCGAAAAATAACTTGCACACCCATAGGACAATTTTCATCAAACATCAAAGCAATTAATGCGCTTAATGTTAAAGCACATGTGTTCGCTAAACTTCTAAAGTCTAATCCATCTGAGTACTATGTAAAAATGACTGATGGTTCACCTGTCCCATCAAAGTCTAAACCGTTAGCCATTCCTAGAGCAAAGAAACCTAAAGTTAAAAAAGAACCAAAAATTAGAGTTTATCGTGCCGTAATCACAGCTAAAGGCGAATTTCCTTCAATTAAGACTGCTTCTAAAGCACATAACATTTCACAAGAAAAAATGCTTAGATTGATTTACAACCAAGACAAGCAAGATTTCAAATTTGTTAAGGAAAAGGAAAGCGACAAGAAAAAATATTACTCTAGTGATGACAACCAAGTTTCTCGCAAAGTCATTACACCAAAGGGTGAATTCATCACAGTAAAAGAAGCGGCTAAGTCTTTAAAAATAAGCGAAGAAACACTTAAAAGAAGAATTTATGACACTACAGTTAAAGGCTATAAATTCGCAAAAGAACTTCCAAGAGATAAAGCAAGATACTTTGATGGTGGCGTTAAGAAAAAAGAAAAGATACTCAAAACAACTAGGGCTGTAATCACTCCCAAAGGAAGATTTGAATCTTTATCTATTGCCTCTCAAGCTTATGGCATGGGTGTTGATGTGCTCAGAAGGTATGTTTTTAATACGGCTTACCCTGAATTTAAGTATGAAAAAGAAGAACCTAGAGACAAAGAAAAATATTTCCATAAAGTCATTCCTAAAGCTTTTCAGAAGCAAACTGTTTTTGTTAGAACTCCCAAAGGTGACTTTGATTCAATAAAACTTGCTGCCGATGCCTACGGCATTGAATGGCATCAAATGAATAGGATGGTAGGTTCAAAGTCACATCCTGACTATGATAAATTTGAGCCAAATGAAAAAGCAAAGCCCTTGATTAACACAAGGTCTAAGAAGAAAACAGTTACACCATTGGGAACATTCAACTCCAAAATTGAAGCGATTAAAGCTCACAAAATTTCAAGGGATGAATTCACTGCGCTCATGAAAAAACAACCCAAGAAATACTATTTCTTAGAAATCAAGTAGTCATTAAAGCATCTCAACCGCAATGCGTAACTTGTCTTGGTTTACATCAATATATTTCTGCGTAACGGCAATTGATGAGTGACCTGCTAACTCTTGAAGAATGCGAACATGAACACCCTTGTTCGCAAGATTAGTGATGAAACCACGTCTGCCTGAGTGACTAGAAGCGCCTTCAATCTTTGCTTCTTTGTACCAATAGTGAAACATCTGACACGCTGTAGAGGCACTGAAACCGCGCTGACAATCTTTCTGATTCGTAAACAACGCACGAAAAGTGTCTGTCATAGTGACGGGTAACAAGTCTTTCAGCTTGAATCGTGTCTTGAGATATAGACTGATTTCATCACGCATCTTGTCAGACAGATACAGTGTGCGTCCCTTGCTACCCTTCGTCTGTTGTGCTGACAGATAGACTTCACTCTTGATGTTACCGTCACTCGCAAGCACATCACAAATGCGAAGACTCGCTACCTCAGAAATTCTTGCGCCACTCATGTGAGTCATCATAAACATACAGCGATTGCGTGAAGCATGGCGCTTTGACTCAATAACTTTGATAACTTTCTTAATTTCTTTTTCAGTGAGAACTTTTGCTTGTGACATTTCAGAGTTTCCTTACAAATCAAATCTTTGATAAGTATTTAGTCTCTTACCTTTGGTAAAAAATTCCTATCCTTTTTGCCGAAATATTATTCCTCAATCTTTCCAACAACTTAGCTCAAAACTAAAGGTATTTGTAGTTCTCTTTGGTTTACGAAGTCACCAAATTTTTTTGAGCAAGCAGTGTTTGGGCAGCTAATAAGCTCTTTTCTTCTGCTTCTTCTTTCTTCACAAGCGCTGACACACCCTTGAAACCTTTGAGCTTTTCTTCGTCAAGCGTTATGTAGTCAATTCCTGTGGTGTCTCGCACGTTGAACTCAATGTTGCTTTTATCGTAGTTAGTCAGCTTGGTATCAATGAATATCGCATCGTGAACCCTTGCCAACACTTTCTTTCCAAGTATTTTGATTTCAGTGCTGATGATGTCCATAACAATAGTTTCCGCTGTCTGATAGAGAAACGACATTACTTTGCTCTTGCTTACACGACCCGAATTAGTTTGAAGTATTTTCATTTTCAGCAATGTGTCATCGCTTGATGTATAAAAGCGAAACACGAAGTCATCCAATCGTTTTTGTTCTTCACGAAACTTCCTCACAAGACTGCTATTGATAAATCCATCTCTTGCTTCTTGATCCTTGAAGATTTTCACAATCGCGGGATTGAAAGCATCACCAGATTGATTTATCCATCCGTGAGAATAAATCCTAGCTCCAAAGCTCAAAGCTGTTAGTCCTTCCTTTACGAGCTTGATTTGTAAATCAGAATCTATGTGACTACTTGATCCAAACGTCTGACTTCTTACTTGCTCGCGGAACTTCTTTTTGTCTTTCAAATAGTCCAAACAAGCACTGAACTCTTGCTGAAATGTATTCTGTGTCTTCATTTGCTGATAGCAAAGCTGAGCAAAACCCATCTTCCAAGCAATAACGCTTGTTCTCAAATCGTATTCGTAGCACTTACCAAGCATTCCTTCCCTCAGTGTTCTATGAACTGATTGAACGCTTGTGCCTTCATAGTAAGTTCTACCGAATGGGCTCAGCTTCTTTTTCATTGGCAAAACATCGCTGCCCCCGTTTGCCACTCTCAAAACCATATTTGCTTGTCTGAGCATCATTTGCTTTTCAACAGCATTCAATTTGTTAGCTCTTAATGAAACCCAAACAATGAATTGTTTCAGTGACTTTGTATTGATAGGACACAAATCATAATTTGCTTGAATGTATTGCTGATTGAAAGTGGCAAAGTCAGGAAACATTCGGAAGAACAAATCAACATCAGTTAGTGATTTGTCATTTAATAACTTATCTAATTCATTGACTGTCTTTTTCTTCAATGTTTGAAGATCCATCGCATCATTCATTGTGACTAAGCTACTCAATTTGACAGTTGACGGGTCTGAGCCTTTCATTCCGACATAAATCACTTCAATTAAATTGAGCTTTTTCTCGTCTAGCCATTTGTGAAGATATTGGCTTTTGCCATTGATTACAAATTGCCCAACTTCAAGCGACAAGTCGTGTGTGCTTAGTAGAAACTGCTTGAAGAAGCGGAACTTGTTGTCTCTTGCGTTCATCAATGACTTATCAATGTGACGCTCCAAAATTGATATGTATTTTTCAAGTGCTTGCTCTGCCTTCTTTGTCTTTGGCATTGCTTGCTTGAGTGTCGTGAGAACGATGGGATCAACAATCAACTTAATCATAGGGATTACGAGATATTTAGGGGCTTACAAAAGGGTAGAAATCTCTTACACATATAGTAATTCATTAGAAATACATATCCCATATCTTGTTGACTAGATATTTGTTGAAATAAGTGAGCAAATGGAGCGAAGCGAAATGCGCTCACAGATGCGCTCAAGCGCATCTTTACATTAGTAGTCATATGTTTAGTTCTCATATCAGTTCTATATATGTCGCAAGTAGTCAGTCCTATGACTTGCTTGATTCCATCTTTTTTTTGTTCAAAGATATTTATTCAAAACCAAATGATTTCAATGAAAAACCAAAGATGTGTGTTCAATCACTTGTAGGAAATTTTTGTTGATGGGAACAAACTTCAGTGTCTTATCAATCACATAAAGGAAA
>Ga0209442_1001907_pt1 | contig 11557 bp, 9 predicted proteins | sample LauGreSBDMM110DD_2_FD_187565 | JGI IMG/M metagenome (GOLD analysis project Ga0209442, IMG submission 187565) | Freshwater lake microbial communities from Lake Michigan, USA - Sp13.BD.MM110.DD (SPAdes) (version 2) | ecosystem: Environmental > Aquatic > Freshwater > Lake | place: Lake Michigan, USA...
TACCCGACGTGACTAAGAAGGTGTAGCCATCGGGCGCAGATTTAGCGACTACGTTAGCACCCAACATGCCAGTGGCGCCACTGCGGTTTTCGATCACAACAGGTTGTCCAAGTCTTTGCGATAGGGGAACTGCTATTGCACGCCCAACGACATCGGGTGAACTGCCTGCAGGAAAGCTCACGATGAGTTTGATGGGTTTAACAGGCCACTCTTGTGCATTTGCACTGAGGGGCAAACTTATCAAGATTGCAATCAGCGCGCTGAATAAACTTAAGGCTCTATTTACGATCGATCTCAGACGAATAAGATAGAGGTATTTTTGTACTGAAGTGTGAATAAATTCGTTCATAGGGCACTCAAAGTATTTGTAAAAATTGAAGACTGAATTCAGTCAAGCTTAAAACTCAAAAAGGCTCTTCCAAAGGCAGTCCCGCATATTGCTCTGCCAAGGCAACTTGCGCGTGATAGGACGACTTTAGGTAGGACAACTCATTTTCCTGAGCACGCTGTTCAAAATCAGATGCATTAGGAAAACGATGGAGTAAGTTTGTTAGGTACCAAGAAGTTCTGACGGAGCTCCAAACTCTTCTAAGCGCCATTTCGCTGTAGCTATCGAGCAATTCTGATTGACCCGATTTATAAAAACTTGCAATTGCGCGAGATAGATAGAAGACGTCTGAAACCGCAAGGTTCAGACCTTTGGCCCCTGTTGGCGGAACAATGTGCGCCGCATCGCCTGCTAAAAATAGCTGCCCGTATCGCATAGGTTCGGCAACGTAACTGCGCAAAGGCGCTATAGATTTTTCAATCGAGGGCCCCGTCACTATAGCATCAGCAATATCTTTAGGGAACCTTGCTTTTAACTCTTCCCAAAACTGATCATCAGACCAATCTTCAATTTTTGCATCCAGTGGCGTTTGTATGTAATACCTACTCAACTGGGGATTGCGCATCGATGCCAACGCAAATCCCCTTGGATGGTTTGCATAAATAATATCTGGCAGCGGCGGCGTCTCAGACAAAATACCTAGCCAACCAAATGGATAAACACGCTCAAATTCTTTGAGCACGTGCTTGGGGATAGCTTTTCTAGATACACCGTGGAAGCCATCACATCCGGCGATGAACTCGCAATCTAATCGCCTACTTTGACCCTCATGGGTAAAAGTGACGTACGGAGCCTTTGAGGCAATGTCCATCAGCTGAACATCATGGGCCTCTAAGAGGATGTTGCCTTTTCGTTGATCGCAGGCTTTAAATAAATCTTCTTGAATATTGGTTTGTCCGTAAGCCATGAACTGCTTGCCAATGTGCTTATTGACATCAATGAAAAAGCTATCTTGTCCAGCCCAAACAATTTTCATCCCGTCATGTGGATGCCCTTCTCTGTCCATCCTCTCCCCTAAACCAAGGGATCTCAAGATGTCTACAGTTCCTTGCTCTAGGACGCCGGCTCGGATTCTAGACAATACATAGTCACGACTTTTGGCCTCCACAATGACGCTGTCAATACCTTTTGAATGAAGCATTTCTGCTAACAACATCCCAGCAGGGCCGCCACCAATAATCGCAACTTGCGTTTTCATTTTCGCCCCTTTTATTGACTTCAATCATCCCTTTCATTTTATGAAGCGGCTTTGATAGACGCAAGCAAATTTAAACCTATTGCGATAGAATTAATCTATCAATACAGCGCACAGTTTCCTGATGACTCTTCAACAACTTAGAGGCTTTTTAGCCATCGTCGAATACGGTAGTTTTCGACGTGCGGCCAGGGAACTAGGGCTGTCCCAAGCAGGACTGACCAATAGCCTTCAGGCCTTAGAGGCTAGCCTGAGTGTTCGATTGATGTCTCGTTCTGCACAGGGAGTCAACCTAACAACTCAGGGAAAACGACTACTAGATCGTGCGCATTTGATCGATCAAGAAGCACGAAGAGCCCTAGACGAAGCCAAAGCGGAGAGCGGAATTGTCAGTGGCACTCTGAGTGTCGGGCTTGGTCCAACTACGACAGCCTTGTTACTGCCTCTGGTGGTTCCCGAATTTCACGCCAAATACCCAGCCGTCAAACTTAAATTGGTCAGCGGTTTCTACGAGCAACTATTACCCGCACTGCACCAAGGTTTGATAGAGGTTGCAATCACTGCACTGCCCAATGCAAAACCTGAGTCAGGTATCAAAAGCAAAGTTCTTTTTAACAGCGACTTGGTTGTCGTGTGCAGGGCAGGACACCCCATGGCGGGAGCCAAATTCCTTAGAGAATTCAACAATTTCGAATGGATTTTATTGGGCTCACCCGGCGCGCCTGGCGGAACCATCGTTCGCTTTCATCAAGACCACGGATTACCACCACCCAAGATTGCCGCCACTTGCGACAACTTAACCCAACTTGCCGCGCTGATATTAGGAACAGATTGGTTAGCTTTAATTCCCTCTGCTTTGTATTCGAGTGGTTTATTGGGAGATAAATTAATTTCAATCAAGCTGTCTGAAAATGCGCCCAAGTTTAACAATAGCCTCATTTACAGAACTGAGCCCAACCTAACTCCTGCAGCCGCAGCGTTTTCTAAATTATGTGAATCAAGTGCTAAAGAAATTAAGAGAGAAATCTAAAAATTGATCTATGAAATAATCAATGTTAAGTACCTCAGAGCATTGAGCAAAATACATAGACCTGACATCATGAAAAATAAATAGGCAGAGCGCTTAAAACATTCTGAGCCACGAAAAAGAAAGTCACCTTGTTTGGTTGTACAAAGTGGATCATACTTTTAAAGTGGTGGGCCCACCTGGACTCGAACCAGGGACCAAAGGATTATGAGCAGGCTTAAGAAATAAAACCTATTTAAAATCAATAGGTTACAAGTGATCTATTGCGGTGTAGAAGCAAATGTGGAAGCAACTTCAAATAGTCTTCTGATTGACTCTTTTAGAAAACTCCTCAACTGATTCTTTGCGTTCGCTGTAGTGCCCTTCCCCTCTTTTTAGGCCAATGAACCCAAAGAATTGGGCAAGCCCAATAGTTGCGCATCCGCATCGGAATAGATCCGGACTTATGAGATTGGCGCAATGACCCGCCCACTCAGGGCCAGACTTAAGTGAGGGACTAACCTATTTGAGCTTACCCAAACTCACAATGAAGTTTGCGGCTGAAGTTAGATCGGCAATCAATGCAGTTTTAGCTGCTTTTATGTTTTTTCGCGTCATGGCTTCGAGAATTTTTTGGTGGTGATTTCTAGCTGATTCTGCATCCGTCAGCCTTTTAGAGCCCGATCGCATGTCTAGATTCAAGACAGGACCCACTTGTAACCACAAGCCTTCAATCAAGTCCATCAAGATTGGCATTTGGGCAGCACGGTATGCCGTGAAGTGAAATCTCATATTGGCGTCAATCGCTATCGTCGGGTCTGGTTGCTTGCGGCTGACCTCTTTCAAAAACGTTTCATGGTGATGGGCTAATTCTTGCAGCTGTGGTTTCGTAATGCGTTGGGTTGCATGCTCTATGGCTAAACACTCAACCTGGAGGCGAATTGCCAGAAGCTCCAGAAATTTCTCCTTGGTCATTAAAGGAACACGGACAAATTTGTTGGGTAACAGCTCCAATGCACCCTCAGCCCCCAGTTGACGCAATGCTTCACGAACAGGCATCTGACTTGTTCCAACCGCCTCAGACAAATTTTTCAGTGTTAGCCGCTGGCCTGGTTGCAAGCGCCCACTCATGATCAACTGACGCAAATCACCATAAACACGCTGCGACATCGTCTCATGCTTGATCCGCCCAATTGGCAAGTCCACTATTTCTTTGGGCATAGGGAATATCCTAGTCATTAATTATTGACTTAATTTTGCCATTAATTACATTTGATCAAACATCATATGATGTTTTTTAGTAATTCATATCCTTAAGGAGTTCGAATGAAAGACGTATCTCAAACCCGCCGCCGTTTGGTCATCGCGGGCTCAGCCGCTGGTGCTGTTTCTGCAATGGGATTTCCCGCCATTGTCAAAGCACAATCAGACAAAATTCGCATTGGTCACTTAACGCCATTAACAGGCTTCTTGGGGACCATCGGAGAGTACGCCGCAATGGGCGTCAAGATGGCCGCCGAAGAGATTAACAAGTCTGGCGGCCTGCTCGGAAGAGAGATTGAGTTGCTTTCAGAGGACTCTGTCAATCCTGCGACAGCATCTAGTAAAGCTCAGCGGCAATTAGAGCGAGATGGTGCGGTTCTTCTTCTTGGAGAAATATCATCAGCTTCTTGCACTGCGATTGCTCAAGTGGCCGCTAGGAACAAAAAAGTTTTTTTCAATACTGGCGGAAATTCCGACGAAATCAGGGGCAAGACCTGCAACCGCTACATGTTCCATGTGGAAGCAGCAAACACCATGTACGTGAACGCAGTTGCGACTGCTTTATTGCGTAACAACATGGTCGCGGGCAAGCGCTGGTTCAGTCTTACCGCTGATTATTCTTTTGGGCATGACCTGCATCGCGTTAGCTCGCGCTTTTTAAAGGCCAACAAGGGCGACCTCGTTGAAAATGCTTTGGTTGCGACGGATGCAACCGACTTTAGTCCCTTCCTCTTGAAGATTCGCCAAGCAAAGCCTGATATTGTTGTGTCTAATTTAGCTGGATTGCAAGTTTCCAACTTCATCAAGCAATACGCTGAGTTCGGCTTAAGCTACCCATTGGTGGGATTTGATATGGCACCTGCGATTGCATGGGCCTCCGGTGCTGAAAACTTTTCAGGCACTTGGCCAGTCCGGTGGCATCCCGATGTGGCGAGTCCTTCGGCCAGGGCCTTCGTCACTGCTTTTACCGCCAAATATGGAAAGCCGCCAGAAGATCAAGCGGCCGCCGAATATTCCACCTTGAAACTTCTTGTCCAGTCAATGAACGAAATAAAGTCGACTGATTCTGAAAGGCTAATTGCACATTTAGAAAAAGAACCAGAATTCGATATCTTGAAAGCACGCAAAGGTTACTTCCGGAAGTGGGATCACCAGTTGATGCAAGAGATGTATTCGATAACACCGAAGCCCAAAGCGCAAGTTAAAAACAAATGGGACTTCTTACAACTCAGCAGTCCACTGCCAGGCGATAGTGCAAAGCTTGAATCACTGGCCCCAACGCGTGAAGAGAACGACTGCAAGATGGCGTAATGTTGATCGTCTAACTGATTTTTATGGCAGCAATCTATTTACTTGAACAGGTCATCAATGGATTGCTATCCGGGGGCTATTACCTGCTAATAGCCCTCGGACTTTCAATGATTTTCAGCTTGGGCGGTATTGTTAATTTAGCCCATGGCGCCTTTTACGCGCTTGGCGCTTATTTTGCGATTGAAGTTTCCGCGATATGGGGTTTTGGCAGCGCGATTGTTATTTCTCCCGTTCTGGTAGGCTTAATTGGCATTGTTTTTGAGCGGTTTATTCTTCGGCGCTTTTATTCTGCCGATCCCATTATCAGCTTACTGCTGACGTTTGGGCTTTCGATGGTGATTGAGCAACTCATCAGAATGCTGTGGGGCGCTGCGCCCTTAGCCTCATCCATTCCGACTGCATTAAGAGGAAACGTTGTTGTAGGCGAGTTCCTTTATTCTCGTTACCGACTCATCATTCTTGGCGCAGTCGCATTGCTTCTCGTTGCAATATGGTTCTTACTCAATAGAACTTCGTTCGGACGCGTAGTTCGTGCCGGGGTTCAAAAACCAGACATGGTCGCCGCATTGGGCATTAAATTACAGCCCTATATGACTGGGATTGTGGTGATTGGTGTGATGCTTGCTGCGATTGCGGGCGTTATGTTTTCGCCGATTGTTGGAGTCCATCCCGCAATGGGATCCGAGATCATGACTGCCGCATTTGTGGTTGTCGTGATTGGTGGCCTTGGTAGCTTCTGGGGCGTAGTGCTTGCCGCTATTTTGGTCGGAGTGGTGAAGGGCGTAACGATTCACTTCATTCCGCCTGCGGGTGAGGCTTCCATGTACTTACTGATGGTATTGGTTCTACTGTTTAGGCCGCGCGGTCTTTTTGGTGAGCGTATAGAACGATTCGATTAAATCAAAGATGGTTAACTTAAAAAATTCGATCTTGTTTAAAACAGCAATCGCCTTGCTGATTGCGCCTTTTTTCCTTCAAGCCATTGGCCTGACGCTCACCTCATCGACTGACCTTGTTATTTTTGCCCTGGCTGCCATTGGCCTCAATCTTTTAGTCGGCTTTACAGGTCTTACTTCATTTGGACATGGCGCTTGGTTTGGTATTGGCGCATATGCAGCAGCCTTGGCGCAGATCAATTGGTTCAACAACAGCTTTTTCTTTCCTTTGTTATTTTCACTGTTGTTCATCATTTGTTCATCCGCTCTTTTCGGATTTCTAATTCTTCGCCGCCGTGGCGTTTATTTTTCGTTATTGACACTGGCGCTCTCAGCCCTTGTTTTCACTGTCTCTTTGCGTTGGACTTCTTTAACTGGCGGAGAGTCTGGTTTGGGCGGTATTGTTCGACCTGTCGTAGGCGTATTCAACCTAGATGACCCCATCACATTTTTAATTGCAGTGAGTCTGGCGGGATTGGTCCTGATTTATTGTTTGAACCGTTTGATACATTCTCCTTTTGGCCATGTGTTGGTAGCAATACGCGAGAATGAGCAACGCGCTACGTTTCAAGGCTACGACACGAATCGCTATAAGTTGTTGTCCTTTGTGGTGTCGGCCACCATCACCGGCTTTGCTGGGGCCTTGTTGGCTTTTCACCATCGATTCACATCTGCCGATATCACTTCTGTAGGCTTTTCAGGCGAGCTTCTCGCGATGGTCGTCATTGGTGGCATGCGAAGCTTAATTGGCCCAGCGATAGGTGCACTTTTTTATGTGCTGCTTCGTGAATATTTGTCTATCTTTACCCCCAATTGGCTGCTCTACTTTGGCTTGCTGTTTGTAGGTTTCATCCTATTTTCTCCTTCTGGCCTTGTGGGCGTTTGGTCCAAACTACGTCTTCGCTGGCAGACCGCTCCCATAGAAGATGCAGCGATGAGCGGACGTCAAATTGTTGAGGGCTTGCCCTTGCCATCCTTTTTGATTCGCGATCAGCAAGTAGGCCGCGTCAATGCCCTAGAAGTCGTCGGTGTTGCCCGGCAATTTGGGGGCATCAAGGCTGTTGTAGACGCAAGCCTCACAGCGCGAAGTGGTGAAATACACGCCCTGATTGGACCCAATGGCGCAGGTAAAACGACCGTCTTTAACTTGATTTCTGGAATGTTTCCTCCAAACAAAGGCACCATCACATTGAATGGAGAAAGAATTGAAGGAAAGCCCGCCAATCTGATTTGCAGAATGGGACTTGCGCGATCGTTTCAAATTACCAATCTGTTTAAAGGACTTAGCATTGAGGAAAACCTAAGGCTGTCCATCCAAGCCCAACATCCAGGGAGTTTCAATGTATGGCGAAACGTCAACTCCTTTCAGCTTGTCAACGAGCAGACGCAAGAGCTACTGAAGTTTCTGGGGCTGATAGGCATCGAAAAGGCTGAAGCCGGATCCCTTTCATATGGCGGGCAACGACTTGTTGATTTGGGCGTGGCATTGGGGAGCCATCCTCGGGTTCTGCTTTTAGACGAGCCTCTAGCTGGCCTGGCTGCTGGGGAGCGTGAACGAGTCTCACGTTTAGTGACCATCGTTGCCAGCGGCGTACCCGTTTTAATTGTTGAGCACGATATTGACCGTGTACTTGGTTTTTCTCAAAGCGTCACCGTGATGAACCAAGGCGAAGTTTTAATGTCTGGCACGCCAAAGGAAGCACGCGAGGATGCTCGAGTTCAAGAGGTCTATACAGGAACCGGCATACCGCCGGTGACGGGAAGAACTAACGCCAAATCAAACAAATCCGAATACTTATTAACCTGCAAAAATATAGATGCTTTTTACGATAAAAGCCATATTTTGATCAGCGCATCGCTTGACGTCATGCATGGCGAGATCGTTGCATTACTGGGTCGAAATGGCGCAGGTAAGTCAACATTTTTAAAGTCGCTCATTGGTCTCGTTAAGCCTGTCAATGGCAGCATTCAACTGGAAGGCGTCGAAATCGCCGGCCTAAGCGCACCCGCCATTGCACGACTAGGGATCGGCTACGTACCTCAAGGGCGCGGCTTGTTTGCTGGGATGACTGTTCGTGATAATTTGGCGCTGGGTCGCCTGTGCCGAATAGACTCAAACACCGGCGGTGTATTTTGGGATGAAGAGAAGGTGCTTAGCTACTTTCCTAAACTTCGAGACCGAATGGATACGCACGCCGACTATCTTTCTGGGGGCGAGCAGCAGATGGTTGCAGTAGCTCGCGCATTGTCTGGCAATGTAAAGCTTTTACTTCTTGATGAGCCTTTTGAGGGCCTTGCACCGGCGGTTATTCAAGACCTCTTCACTGTTTTTGACAGACTTCGTTCCGAAGTTTCGATCATTATTGTTGAGCACAACCTTGATCTGGTGCTGACACTTGCAGACCGCGTATTTGCTCTTGAACGCGGTTCCGTTTTCCATCAAGGTCCTGCCGAGCCTCTGCTGACAGATATTGACTACCGCAAAAAAATTCTTTGGATTTAAATGACCTCTCCTCTTAACTTTCAACTCACCGGCCAACGCGCCTTGGTCACTGCAGGCGCACAAGGCATTGGCTTGGCCATCGCAGAAGCATTTTTGCAGCAAGGGGCTGAGGTCTATATCTGCGACATCGATCGTGCGGCCTTAGATCAAACAAAGTCAAAGTATCCCCAGGTTCACATCAGCCATACAGATGTGGGCAATGAGTCCCAAGTACTCGCGATGTTTGCTGACATCCAGAAACGCTTTGGACAATTGGATATTTTGGTCAACAACGCTGGGATTGCGGGCCCAACGGCAGCCATTGAGGACACTGTCTTGGCCGAATGGCAAGAAACGCTAGACGTTAATTTGACCGGCGCATTTTTGTGTACTCGAAGCGCTGTGCCATTGATCAAAAAAGCCAAGGGCGGCAGCATTGTCAACATCTCCTCTGCTGCAGGTCGTCACGGTTTTCCTTTGCGGTCGCCTTATTCAGCCACCAAGTTTGGCGTGATTGGTTTGACACAAACTTGGGCCATGGAGTTAGGCCCTAGCGGTATTCGTGTCAACGCCATCTTGCCAGGCATCGTGGAAGGTGCGCGCCAAGACCGCGTTCTGAGTGCCAAGGCTGAAGCTTTTGGCATCAGTCTTGAGGCCATGCGCACACGTGCGCTTGAGCGCGTGTCCTTGCGTCGAATGGTGTCAGCGCAAGATATTGCGGCGCAAATAGTTTTTATATGCTCTCCTGCAGGCGCTAATGTCTCTGGGCAGAGCCTGTCGGTAGACGGTAACGTGGAGACTCTGGTGCAATGAAAACATTTACTCACTCCTCAAAAACTGGCGTCGTTGGTGCTGGTTTGATCGGTCGCGCATGGGCCATGGTATTTGCCCGTGCTGGCCTGCAAGTCAAAATCTTTGATGCTGACGCTAAGGCACTTAGCGCCTGCATGGGTCATATTGAAACGCTGGTGAAAGACATGCACTCAGCGGACTTGGTCCACGAAAACCCTGCTGACATTGTTCGGCGCATCACGCCCGTGAGCAGTTTGGCCGAGTTGTGCACTGATGTAGATTTAATCCAGGAAAATATTCGAGAAACACTGGAAGCGAAGATCGCTATTTTTTCTCAATTGGATGCGCTCACACACAAAGACACCATCCTCGCAAGTTCAACATCGTGGCTTCCAACCTCTTTATTCACCAAAGATCTTGAGGGCCGTGAGCGTTGCTTGGTAGCACACCCCACCAATCCGCCTTACCTGGTTCCTTTGGTCGAGGTCAGTCCTGCGCCATGGACCTCTGAACAGGCTACGCAATCCGCTATGGCTTTTTACAAATTAGTCGCGCAAGAGCCAATCCTAGTCCGCAAAGAAATTCACGGGTTTTTACTCAACCGCGTCCAAGGTGCCGTTTTGAACGAGATGCTCAATTTGTATGAGCAGGGGTTTGCTAGCGCGGACGATCTCGACAAAGTCATGAAGTTTGGCCTTGGCTTGCGCTGGTCTTTTATGGGACCTTTTGAGACAATTGATTTAAACGCGCCTGACGGCGTAGTTGATTATGCCAACCGATATGGCCAAACCTATGCAGATGTAAGCAAGACTCAAGCAGATAATACTTGGGAGCCACAAGTGATTTCGAAGATTGAGAGCGAGCGCAGGCAAGTGTTGTCGCACGACCAACTTGAGTCCCGATCACATTGGCGTGATCGTCGTTTGATGGCGCTTAGACGCCATCAAAAAGACCAGCCCACATAAAACGTAACTTTACTTTACAGTTCCGCCCTATTTCTTACCCAAGGATTTTTTCTATGTCACGCAAAGTCATCATTACCTGTGCTGTCACTGGCGCAATCCATACGCCTAGCATGTCGCCACATTTGCCTGTGACTGCTAAAGAAATTGCTGACGCCGCATTGGGCGCCGCCAAAGCTGGCGCAGCCATTGTTCATTTGCATGCACGCAACCCGGTAGACGGCAGTCCTTCGCAAGACCCCGAGTTGTTCACCCCATTCTTGAAAGAAATCAAAGAGAAAAGTAATGTGGTGATCAACCTCACAACGGGCGGCGCACCAACGATGACCATTGCTGACCGCTTACGCCCTGCTCACCACTTCAAGCCAGAAGTTGCTTCGTTGAACATGGGCTCAATGAACTTTGGCCTTTATGACATGCTCAAGCGCTACAAAACATTTAATCACGACTGGGAAGTACCTTACCTTGCCAACAGTGACGACCGTGTGTTTAAAAACACCTTCAAAGATATTGCACATATATTGCAATCCTGCAGTGATAACCAAACGCGCTTTGAAATTGAGTGCTACGACATTGGTCATCTTTATACCGCTGCGCACTTTATTGACAGGGGCTTGATTAAAGCTCCGTTCTTAATTCAATCTGTTTTTGGCATTTTAGGTGGCATTGGCCCTCACCCTGAGGATGTGCTGCATATGAAACGCACAGCCGATCGCTTGTTTGGCGATGCCTATGTATGGTCAGTTCTGGGTGCAGGACGTAATCAAATACCCATAGCTACGCAGTCTGCCGCTATGGGTGGCAATGTGCGGGTTGGCTTGGAAGACTCGTTATGGGATGGCCCAGGCAAACTGGCCGAGTCCAATGCAGACCAAGTGACACGCATACGCAAGATCATCGAAGGACTTTCACTTGAAGTCGCAACGCCAGATGAAGCCCGACAAATTTTGCAACTCAAGGGCCACAAGAACGTTAACTTCTAAAGCAACACGAAAAAAGCGACTCAAATGAGTAGCTTTTAAAGTGGTGGGCCCACCTGGACTCGAACCAGGGACCAAAGGATTATGAGCAAGTTTAAGAAATAAAATCCTATATAAATCAATAGGTTACAAGCGATTTACAGCAGTGTGGAAGCAAATGTGGAAGACTTCATGTCAGAAGTAAAAAGACTCAACACAAAAATACACAGCCCAGCCATGACTTCTAACCTGCAAACTCTTTTC
>Ga0209442_1001911_pt1 | contig 11541 bp, 2 predicted proteins | sample LauGreSBDMM110DD_2_FD_187565 | JGI IMG/M metagenome (GOLD analysis project Ga0209442, IMG submission 187565) | Freshwater lake microbial communities from Lake Michigan, USA - Sp13.BD.MM110.DD (SPAdes) (version 2) | ecosystem: Environmental > Aquatic > Freshwater > Lake | place: Lake Michigan, USA...
AGGGCGCTACCAAAGGCATGGGCATGTACTCCGAAGGCTTGAAACTCACCGCAGCCGAGCGCCAGAAGATTGAAGACGCTAAGGATTCTTTCGACGACCTTCGGTTTAACTCTGAAAACATGAGCCGGAAAGAAATTACTGCCGCAGAAAACAAGATAACCAACGCCGCTAATATAACCATTCAAGGCGGTATGGACGCGCGTGCAAAAGATCGAAGTGAAAAACGCGAAGATTCTGGTAAGATTTTTACTGCAGAAGCTGCTGCACGGCAAGGCGCTTTGGACCGCGCTAATCGGATACAAGCCGCGGGTATGCCTAGCGGTCAAATGCAGTTGGCTGCGGCACTGGGTAAGGGCGATATAGAAGCCGGTATGCGCAAGATAACCGAAATTGCGGCAGGGAAGTTCAACATACAACAAGCGTATGCAGACCACCTTAAAACCGCAGGGCCGGGAATGGGTATGACACCGCAGGATTTTGCAGCGGCGATGAGAGCTTTTACACCGGTGGATGTTTCAAAAGCATCTTTACTAGCGCGTCCTTCTGGTGGATAATAACCACTAGGCGCAATAAAACCGGGATGCGCCCCCGGTACAACACTGCAAGAACAAAATGGCAAAAGCCCTCACATTACCCGATGGATCATTTTTTCCTTTGCGTGAGGGTGAAGACATCAGTGCCGCTTTTGCAGAAGCGCAACGGCTTTACCCAAAGGCTTTTGCGTCTCAAGAACCCGAAGACCAACCCAAGTCAGGCTTCATGCCTGCGCTCAAGGCAGGGTTCTCCAACTTAAAAAGTGACGCTGCCGCCCTAGCCGGACGCACTGGCATCATGGGACTTCCCGAAGCAGAGAAGTACATTGCCGAGCAAGAAGCCTATCAAAAGAAAACCTTCGCGCCAACTACAAAGAGTTTTACAGAAGCGCCCCTAGCTAATATCGCTGAGTTGGCCGGTGGTTCTGCCCCGTACATGCTGGCTCCGCTGGCTGCTGGCGCTACGGCACTTGCACTTCCTGCAACAGTTGCTGCTGCCCCCGTACTGGGGGGTTTGGCTACTGCTGGTACAGCGCTTGGTTTGGGTGCTGCGGGTTTAACTTCCGCAGCGCAGTTCACGGGCTCGAACCTATCCCGCCAAGTTGATACAGGCAAGAAGTTGGGGGAGACTGACCTCACCAATGCCGCGCTAGCTTCCATCCCTATGGCTGCGCTGGACACCATAAGTATGCGGATGATTCCCGGACTCGGCCAGATATTTGAGCGTGCTGGGCTCAACATTTCCGCTAAAGCTGCCAACGACTTGGCTAAGGAAGGCATTAAGAAAACCGCTGCCGACTACCTGCTGGCTACCGGTAAAACGATGGGGACTGAGGGTCTGACCGAAGCAGGTCAGCAAGTATTTGAGCGCATGCAGGCTGGTTTGAACCTCACTGACCCTGCTGCCCGTGCAGAGTATTTTGACAATTTCCTTGGTGGCGCTGTCCTTGGCGGTATCTTGGCTCCTGCAGGCCGCTATGTTGAACGTGGGCAAGAGCAAGGCCGCTTCGACCAAAACCAACGCGAAGTACAAAAGCAACGCAGCCTTGAAGAGTCCCAAGCCAAAGCCGAAGCTGAAGCAAAGCTGGAAGCCGAGCGCCAAACCCCTGAGTACGCACTTAACGCACAGCAGGTGTATCAAGCTGCGGAAAAGAAACAAGCAGATTTGCAGGCTTCGATCCACAAAGGCGCTAAGAACCAAAAGCTAACTGAAGAGCAGCGACAGGAAAATAAGGAAATTGGCCTACAGTTAAAAGAACATGCCGCGGTGCTATCGGATGCTGCCAAAGAGTATCGCCGTTCCAAGCAGTTTTTACCTGTGGCTGCGCCCCCTGCGCCAGCAGCAATCACCGATACAACTGCGCTGCAGAACCAGATGGCGCTTATACCGGGAGCGGAAGCCCCCGTACCAACTACTCCGGAGCTAGACTTAACAGGACAGCCGCTAGCACGCGTGGCTTCCGAAGCTGATGCGGTTGAGCCCACAGATTTCCGGCAACAAGTGCGCCAGTTGCAACAACTTGTTGAGCAATACAACACGCAAGCGCAAACCGCCACCCCCGCCGAAATAATTAGCCTGCTCCCCAAGTACGAGGTAGCGCAGGCCGCACTGATAGAAGCTCAGAAAAATGTAGGCAAGTCTGTAGAAGACCAGCTTGCGGTGGCAACTAAAAAAATGGAAGCCGCAAAGATACTGGGTGATTTACCCGCAGCAGCCAAACACGCCCAAAAGGTCATCGACCTGCAAGCCCAAATTGCACCTCAATCGCAGCAAGGTATCGACATGCCTGCCCAAGAGCGCGGCTACTACGGCACTTCTGAAACCAGCCCCCAGTTTGGTGGCCGTCTATCGCGGGAAGAATCCGGTGCGTATGTAGATCGTCGTACCCAAGAGCGTGTGCAAGAACGCGGCGAAGCAGCGCAGCAAAAAGAAGTAGCCTCGTTAGGGCGTATGGGCGAAAAACGCAGCCCCGGCTCCCCCGAGATTAACGAACAACTAGGTTTGTTTGGTGCAAACGACCAAGAAGCCGGTCCTACCACACCTAGTTCTGCTCCACTTGGGCAGATGCAACAGATTCTCACAGGGGAAGATGTAACTGCCACAGCGCCAGACGAAGGTAAACGCCCAGTACAGCGTGGTGGTGAAGCTCCGTTTAAGTTGTACCCTCGCCGTGAAGGTACGGAAGAACCCCTTACTGCCGAAGAACTGCGCCAGCGTATTGACCGCTTGCAACTCCGCGATGATCTGTCGGACGACGCGTACGCGTTCCTGACCCGGGTGAGCAACCGTGTTCCTGAAACAGACAAGGACGGGATTCTTACGCTTATCGACGAGCAGCTTGCCCGAATCGAACGTAGCGAAGAAGGTTTTGTTCCAAAAGGCGCAGGCAAAGAAGCGCTATACGATGCGTTCCCTGTACAGACACCCCCAACAAGCACGGTAACACCTACGCTTGCCAGCGGAAAAGACTTTGGAACCCGTACAAGCACAGACGCTAAAGACTTAGCCAGAGCCCGCGTAAAGCGATACAAAGAAGCTATTGACAAACAACTAGCCGACTTAGAAGCGAAAAAAATAACTGCGTTAAAACCCGCACAGGCTGCATACCAAGCCCGTTTGATAGCTCAAGAAGACATTGAAGGCCCATTCCAAGGCCGTCCAGATGAATTTAAAGCCCCATCCGGCGAAGTGAAGGTCCAAAAACGGGTGGACGACCTTGCAAAAGTGCGTAAAACCGGCGGTCCAAGGGAGCAGGCGGCTACCCTGCGTGGCCCAAGCGCTACTGCAATTGAGATGGGGATGTACCCTGATGCACTCGAGCAGTACCTGCGCGTTCGTGAGGACTTGGATGCCGCAGAGCAAGCAGGCCAGATGGACTTGTTTGGCGAAAAAGAACTCGCGGCTACAGCCCTAACCCGCGCTACCCCTGCAATGTTCCAACGCTACCTCAACAGCGCTGCTGTTAAAGAAATGCGTTCCCGCGAGAAAGAAGCCACCCAACAAGTAGCTGCGCTGCCTGAGATCAGGAAAGTAGGCCAGTCCATTACGGAATTGGAACAAGAACTTAGCTCCCTTAAAAACTTGTGGGAAACAAAAGCCACCGCAAAAAGTATTTTGGCAGGCAACAACAAGGCAAAAAAAGCTATTGCTGCTTACGGGCGTTTGCAAGACGACCCTATGTTCTCGTCCATACTGAGCTTGTCAGCGTCCTCAAAATCCGAAGAGCATGCACAACTGCAGGAAAGCATCACGGTCTACAGCAAGGCGCTGGACGACATTCGGGAACAGATAGCTACTACCGAGAAGCTAATCGGCAAGGCCCCTAAGAAAGACAACCGGGTAAAGCTCGACATTTTGAGCCAGCAGCAGACGAAGTTGCAGAACACACTGAACAAGCTCGACAGCTTGAAGAATAATGCCGAAGCAGCGCAAGCTGCCAAAGATCACATTGACTCCATGATGGCAGTTATGGCTGCTCGGGATACGCTAACTAAGTTGGGTGCTGCGGCACCCACTGAACGGGATGTCATTCAAGCGCAGAGCGATCTTTCTGTTGCAATTAACGACAAGCGGCGTGCAGAAGCTGCCAGCAAAGCGCAGGATGAACTGCGTGATACCACCGACCGTAGCTACGCCACTAGACAAAAAGCCGAAGAGATGTCTGCGGCTCGGACACGTAACTGGAATTGGTTGCATGCAGGTGACGTTCGCCGTTACCGGGCGCTTACTGATGAAGAACGTGCTGCATTTACGGCTGTTACCGCTGATGAAATCCAGACAGAGTTAGCTTATGAGCAGCAATTAAATGGACTCAAAGTCCCCCAATTGAAGATGGAAATTGGGAAGATGGACAAAGAACGCGCTGCGTTGCTTAAAAAGATTGACATCGCAAAAGCCAAGTCCGAAAGCTACCTTGCGCAAGCAATGGCAGAAGAAGCCGCCGGTATGAACGTCGCCCAAGTACGGGCAGAAGAGGCTCGCTTGGAAATGATGGCTAACCAAATCCGTGGAATGCACGGTGCAGGTGGCGGCGGTAGCGCAGTGCGTGAAAAAGTGGCGGAATTCCGTGCGCTTAAACAAAAACTGGACGCGTTCTACGAGTCCCGCAAGCCCGGTAAAAAAGCCAGCCTTACCATGTACGGTCCAAAAGGCAGCATTTTTACGAAGCCAGCATTCAAAGGTGTCGAAGGTTTCTTAAAACAGCAGGCAGATTTGTCAACCCGCATAGACGCGGCTGAAACTAGGTTGAATGAGTTAGCGGCCCGCGCTACCCCCATCATGCAGCGTCAAGGCAAAGACGCAATCCGCGAAATTAAACCGGCTACCGCTGAGGAACAAGACCTTATTGGAATGGCCGAGGATGCTGCGGATGAGCGCAGGGCAAGCGAAGTTAAAGTCAACGCGCTCGTTGCCACAATGAAGAAGCAAAAGGCCCGAGGCAACACCGAGGGTATGGCTGAAACCGCCAAAGAACTGGCTGATGCACGGGCAAAACTAGCTTTAGATAGCAGAAAACTTTCGCGTCGGATGGGGTCTGTTACCACCGAGCAGTCTGCAGAACCAAGCAAACTTCGCTCAGGAAGCGAAGAAAGCAAGAAGATTCCGGGCGTTACAAAGACCAAGTTGTCCGAAGCGCCCATAGAAAAAATACCTACGGCAAAACAAGCGGTTGCGGTTGGTAACCAGCTAGCCGCCGAGAAGATCGCTGCGGGCAAAAAACTGACCAAAAAAGAAGTTAAGTCAATGGACTTGGCTCAGAAAACTGCGCTGCAAGCAGCCGCTTTCGATAGATTGTCTACGCTGAACTCCCAAGTTTCAGGAATGAAACAGACTATAGCTAATCTACAACAAGCCCAAGCGGACTATGCGGCTGGTCGCCGCAAGACATTTAACGTAGACGTGCTTACTAATGCAAAAGCACGCCTTGCCGCGCTGGAAAAGGAAACTGCCAAGGCGCGTGAACAAGCTGGCGTTTTGGAAGATGTTGGTGAGATGACTGCTGCCGAGCGCAGCGAAGACGCTATCTCTGACACGCCCCTTGGTCAAGACTTAGGTGAAGAAGGCGCTTTGTACCGCACCAAGACCAGTGAAGGCGCTGGTATGAAGGAGCAGGAAGTAGCGCGTCTGGCTGACCGAATCACCGCTAACTGGACAACTATTCCCGAAATCGTGGTTGTGGCTACAGAAAAAGGCTTGCCTGAACACATTCAAGAGCAGGCTAAGCTCGACAACATGACCGGGAAAATCCCCGGCCTGTACGACACCAAGACCAAGAAGGTCTACTTGGTAGCTGAGAACCTGCACACAGGTGAAGACGTAGCGCTCACTGTGGCGCACGAGATTGCAGGCCACTTTGGTTTGCGCGAAGTACTTGGTGGCGAATACGCTGTTGAAATGAACCGTATATACAGTGGTAATGCGGCTGTACGTGCGGAGGCTGATGCCAAAATGAAGGCAAACGCCCGGTTATCCAAAGAAACCGCTGTCGAAGAAGTGCTGGCGGATATTGCTGAGACTGGCCCAACTCGTGCCCAAGAGTCGGCTTTGCGTCGTATATACAACGTACTTAAACGTGCGTTTGCGCGTACCTTTAAATCTAAGAATGTGTCCGACGATGAAGTGCGGCAAGTGGTTGAGAGTGCGCGTAAGTACGTTCAAACAGGCGAAGGCGCTCGAGGCGGTGAAGTTGCTGTCGAGGGGATTAACTACCGTGGCGCGGACTACAAGTCTGACGATGCCCTGTCCAGAGCGGCGCAGCGCGTAGTAGCCCAACCAAAAACTTTGCGTGAGAAGCTGGGTTCCAACATTGCGCTTGAAGCTGAGATGGCTACTGCAAACATGCGGGCTGGTGTTGTTACAGCGCTCGAATACGCTGTGGAAGACCCGCGTACTATGGGCAGCACCAAGCTGTTCCGTCAGGCCATCTTTAGCATTACCGCTGCAGACCAGCACATGCCCGTCACCCAGATGGCACTGTCGTCCGGCCCCCCTAAGATGTTCAAAGACGACAAGGGCTACTACGAAGTCCGTAGCTCTATGGAGAACAGCGCGGTTGGCGTGTTTGATTCTGTGCAAGACATCCCTGACAGCTACGGTAACGCCGAAGCCAAGATGGGTATGGCCTCTATGTACATGATCGCCCAACGTGCTATGAACAAAGGCTTGGCTAAGCTGGACACTGGCGCTATGGGCGTTACCGAACAGGAACTTCAGGACGTTATGCGTTCTGTGGATGCTGACCCCGAGTTAAAGGCTGCGTTGGAAAAGACCCGCAAGCTGTACAACGCCTACAACAAAGGAATGATAGAGTGGCTTTCTTCACCGCAAGTTGCTGCCATTTCTCGTGATGACGCAAAGGCGTTCTTGAAAGATGAGGACTACGTTCCTTACTACCGCGTCTTGCCTAACGGCAATGCAGAACTTGTTTTTGGTGGTGAGAAGACCATAACCATCGGTGACATCAAGCACCAGCCATACCTTGCCGAGTTAAAAGGCGGCGACGCTAAGATCATGCCGTTGAACCAGTCTATCATGCGTAACACCATGCTGCTGGTCACTAAAGGCATGACCAACATGGCGCAGAAAAACATAGCCTACGCTATGCAAGCTGCAGGGGAAGGCCAAGGGCAAGACAAAAAGAACCTTATGCCCGTGCATAAGGGACAAGGCGTTGCTGACCCAAGCATCATTCGTTGGACTCAGGAACCTGACCCAAGCGACCCTAAAGATAAGGGCGACCGTTGGTTACGTATACAGACAAACGACACCATGTTCGGTGGTATTCCCGCTGAACTCATCATCAAGAGCTTGGAAGGCGCACACCTTACGCTGCCTGCGTTCCTGAAACTAGGTGGTATCGCAGGTGACCTGCTCCGTGCGGGCGTTACCCGAACACCTATCTACTTGGCTCGCCAGTTAATCCGTGACCCGTTTGCAGCTACGGCTACAGCAGGTTTGGACTACGGCCCCTTTACAGCTATTTTCAGAGCTAACAAAGAGTTCTTAAAAATGACTAGGGGACAGAGCGAAACTGGCGCTAAGCTGATTGAAAAAGGTTTGGTGCAGAGCGGTATATTTGACGGTAGCCCAGCGGACATAGATAAGATGGCGCTTCAGTTGGCTGGGGGCAAGAGCCTTAGCGTACTAGGAAAACTGTTCAAAGGCGCAGACAATCTAGCCATCAAAGCTGACGCGGCTACTCGCACACTTATATACGACAACGCTATTAAGAACGGTCTGTCCGAAGCAGAAGCAAGCTACGCTGTTCGGGAGTCAATGAACTTCTACAAGCGCGGGTTGTCACCTACTGTGCAGTACGCCAGCCGGATGATACCGTTCTTCAACGCACAGATTCAAGGTCTGAGCGTGTTGTTCAAAGCGGCTCGAGGCAATATGCCGTTCGACGAGCAGTTGAAGATCAGAAAAAAGTTTATCAACAACGCCATGATGCTGACTGGGTTCGGCATAGCTTACGCAATGGCTATGGATGATGACGAGTACTACAAGAACGCCAAGCCTAAAGACCGTTACAGCAACTTCTTCATACCTTTGCCGGGTGTGGACGAGCCTATCAAGATACCTATCCCTTACGAGTTTGGTTGGTTCTTCTCTGCTGGCGTTGCTGCCGCTGACGCAATTAAGGGTGAGGTGAACACACCGCAGCAACTGCGTGCCTTGAAAGACATGTTTGTAGGCGCTATCCCCGGGGGAAGCAACTTGGGCATGCCGCAGATTATTAAGCCTATTGCAGAGGTGTACGCCAACAAGAGCTTCTTCTCCGGTAACCCAATACTGTCCACGCGTTTGGAAAAGCTGGACCCCGAGGCACAGTACAACGCTAACACTACCGAGTTGGCTAAGTGGTTTGGGCGTATGGTTCCCGGACTGTCCCCAGTTCAGCTTGAGCACATTGTGTCCGGGTACTTGGGTCAGCTACCGCTTATGGTAGCCGCTTCTGCCGACAGCCTGTTCGCCAAGGACAGCAGCATTGAGGAGCCAACTCGTAAGTTATCCGAGATGCCGTTGATTGGCAGTTCCTTCCAACGCAAGTACGGTGGCGAAGATGCGGACGTTGTTTACAAGCTGGCAGACGAGGCGTTGCAAGCTAAACGTACTTTCGACAACTACCGCAGCACAGGGAAAATTGAAGATGCCAAGGAGTACTTGCAAGATCACCGCGCAGAAATACGGGTGGCTCCTATGGCGTTGCAGTACCAAAAGGTAATGGGGCAGATACGCAAGCAGGAAAACATTATTCGGGGGTCTAGCCTAGATGGGGATGCCAAGGCAAAGCGTATTGAAGAACTGAACAAGCAGCGCCAGCTACAGTCCGAGCGCTACATGAAGGCTATACAACGCGCCGAGGCAACCTGAAAAAGTAAACTCCGGTAAGCCCCTCATGGATGCCCTCCTTAGCGTGGGCATCAAACACACGCAGGAATACGGCACGCTTTAAGCCTTCTTCCCGCGTGGTTTCGGGGTCGAGGCAGGGGACGAAAAACCCCTGCCCCCTTTTTACTTTTTCCCACGGGTACTTAATCTTCAGCGTCATCTTCGATTAAGGGTCGCGTGATCTTGATTGCCGATACCCGCATGGCGGGGCCTGTTGTTTTGCCCATCAAGTCCTTACGCGCTATATACGACACCCTCATCTGCTGGTGGGCTTCCAACTGCTTTTTGAAGTCCGTGTAACCGAAACTCATGGATGAGCAGAAGGTGCGCAGTACGCGCTCCTCAATATACAAATCAGAGCAGTTAACCGTAACCCCGTTCTCTACACGCCCCTGAACAGCCGTTCGGGTTGTGTTTTTATCTATCACCGCCCCGTCTCCCATAGCAGAAAGCACACCGCCAGTAGCACCGTAGTTGACGATAACGAAGCTGCCGTAGTTGTCGCGGATAAAGGCGTTGAGGATGTCTTCGGCATCCCGCTTGTTGCCGTGCATAGCCTTACGCATGACCTCGATACGCCTGCCGAACGCTGCGATGATCTCCTTCATGGGGAAGTTGGCAATCCCTGCGTTGTTGTCGCTCATCAGGATACCAGCCGCAATCGCAGTACCTACGCCAGCCATCCAAAACCGCTCGTCATTGGTAGCTTCGTACTCGGTGTACATCTGCCGGACCACCTCGGGAACCAAGGACACCAAGCGCTCATAGTTGTCCACCATGTGCTGCACCAGCATCTCGCCAGCCACGCCGTAGTTGTGCGCCAAGGACTTGATGACCTCGATCTCAGCAGGAGTCCACGAGAGAACCTTGTCCATATCGAACTCAATTACCCGGCGAATCTCACCTTCCGAAGCATGCTTGCGTGTGCCAAGCAGCGTGTCGATGACGTAGGTATTGGACGACATGATGGCGTTGGACATCCAAGTGGAGTTGTTCAGGCGCTCTTTGTTGGAGCCGGACTCCATACGCTCCTTGCCACGACCCTCAGTCATATCCAATAGGAACTCGGAGAACCACTCAGGAGCCGCACGGTTCTTGCTGGTGATCTCGTCTGTAATCAAAGGCATGCTATTGAGCAAACCCAAACGCTGCTGCATGGCTACTGGTGAAGTGCTTTTACCCGTACGGTAGTGGACTGGGTGTCCCCATATGGATGCCGCACCTTCCAACGCCAAGGACTTACCCGTGCCTGAGTACGTTGACGCACAGTGGAAAGTCATGCCGTAGATGCCAGTGAACTTCATCAGCGGAGCGCCAGCGCCCACCAAGACGATCGCCAGTTGATCCCACAGCTTATGCTTGATAAGCATATCAATCACATTGCGCCAACCCTGTATGCTGCCCGTGGGCTGCGTGTTGTTGACAATGTTTTCTAATCCCGCCATAGGTACGGTTACAGGCATTGCGTTGGGGGAATAGATTTTCCCTGCGTACACAAAGGTGTTGTCCTTCTGCCAGCCGCAGCTATCGGGTACTCGTGTTGGTGCTTTTTCTGTTGACATTTTTTCTACACTCGCTCTCACATAAGAAAATAGGTTTTGGTCATTCCCCGCACCAAACGATGCAATCACGTTTTGGTTAGCGAGGCTCTTCATGGTGTCGTCTTTACTGACGACGGCTTTCTGGGCTACGGTTACTGTCTGCGCTCCCTCGGGGCGAAGCGCCAGCATATGAATCACATGCTCACCATTGCTTACAAGGATGTCCACAGGGAACAAGTCGTAAGACAGCAGCAAGACCTGACGCTTATCTACCGTGCCGTCCGGCCCTTCGGATTCTTTCTCTGCAAAAATCCCGCCGTTCTTACCGTAGGCGTAACCTTTGGGTGCCTCTGGGCGCAGGACGTTCCGCACCTTTTCCGCAACTCCGGGAGCTATCACCTCGATCTGCTTCTCCTCAGTCACCAGCGCTACTTCACGGCCTAGCATCAAGGGGTTTGTAATCTTCCCCCAATGTGGGCAGCTAGTGCAGATGCCGGGATTTTCTGAGTCAAATTTCGTGCATGGATATGGCCCCTTGATCTCAGCCAATTTCGTACGCATCCTGTCTTCATCGTAGGGGTGCAGGCTACTGAGCCACAACGATGCCTTCTCGCCGTCAACACACTTCTGAGAAATACTAAGCATGCCGCGCCACAGCGGTTCCATACCGTCATCACCTGCATGAGTGGCATAGAACTCCAACTGCCCGCAGCCCTTGCCAGCCTTAGTCGCTTTAAATATGTTGCCAAACTTCGTTATGCTGTTTGGGAATAACTGCACCGTCGAAGTCGTAACTGCTTGCGCAGGTCTTTGTCCGGGTAGTGCCAGCGCCATGCTCGGCTTTGCTTGCACCTTCAACTCGAACGCCGTACCGATTAACTGGGACTCCAACAAATCGCGTATGTCATCAAGCGAAAAGTAATCGCCCTCGTTCATAAAGCGCACATTGGTTTCGCCGCGCACCTGCTTCTTGGCTTTGAACCCCGTGTTAATTGTTGCTGGTACACGCAACACACGAGAAGCGTCACCCGTCACCGTTGGGTCGATGCCCAGCTTCTTAAACAAGCACAAGCGT
>Ga0209442_1001913_pt1 | contig 11533 bp, 9 predicted proteins | sample LauGreSBDMM110DD_2_FD_187565 | JGI IMG/M metagenome (GOLD analysis project Ga0209442, IMG submission 187565) | Freshwater lake microbial communities from Lake Michigan, USA - Sp13.BD.MM110.DD (SPAdes) (version 2) | ecosystem: Environmental > Aquatic > Freshwater > Lake | place: Lake Michigan, USA...
AATGGGAATGTGCAGCGCTAAAGACAATACGTGGTGAATATAAGAATCCACTCCAGCCGGCCATCAAGTTAACTTCTGCGGGACCTTGCTGCCCAAAGATTGGAACTGCACGGGGATTATCGAGATTGACTGGTGCATTTAATCCAGCCTGAGCGACAGGGGCGGAGGAGAAAATCAGCGCGCTCATAGCCAAAAGGGCTAGAGCAACTTTGCGCATAACTCAATTTAACAGCCAATCTTTCTCTGTCAAGAGTTTTGCAGAACCCAAGTTCCCGATATCGAGTTGAAAATCTAGTAAATGTCAGACCCAATCCCTACTATGGGAGATAGTTCAAGATCGGTTACATCTATATGTGGACCATGTGAGTACATAACCCCTATTGGGGTTCGAGTCCCTCACAACCCACTCAATTAGGTGGCTAGTTTTTTGCCGCGATTAAAGTTTTCTTGATGGCAGGAACAGCCTTCATGGCAGAATTCCAAACGCCCGCTCCCCCGTGGATTGCCCCTGGAACAAGCCTCAAAGTACTTTTTCCATTTACTTCTTTAACTGCCTTATCCAAATTCTTGGAGTCGTACGGACTTACAGAGCAGTCATCTAATCCATGGAAAATATAAAAGACTGGCAACTTTTTTGATGTCTTCAAATACGGATAGAGGCCACCTGATTTCATTTCGGACTGAACTTTTGGATCGGTTGTATCGCCGAACCATGGGTGCATAACCGTATCTGCGACTGGAAATGGGTTTTTACTTTGATCACATGGGTATTTAGCATTATTTGCGGTCATTTCAAAAAAATCTGCATTTCCATATAGATCAATTACGGCAGCAACAGATGCGGATGTCTTTATGTTGGGATCATTTGGATCATCAAAGGGTGAGGATTGATCACCGGTAATTCCGGCCATAAGCGCAAGGTATGAACCTGCAGAATCTCCAGCGGTGGCAAATTTCTTGGGGTCAAATCCATACTTAGTTGCATTTGCCCTGAGGAATCGAATAGCGCTCTTCGTATCTACACCAGCTGCTGGAAATGGAGCTTCTTGTGCCAATCTGTAATTAACTGAAGCGACAGCTATTCCGTTCTTAATAAATACTTCAAGTAATTTAGCGCTCTCATCAAACTTCATAAAATCCTCGTCACCAAAGACAAAGCCACCGCCATGTGTCCAAACAATTAGTGGCGGTTTAACTACGCCCTTGGGCATATAAATATCGAGGCGTTGGGTCGGAGAATTACGAGAATAAGTTACATTCTCAAACACTTTCATCTTGGCTAGCGATTTTGCGGGAAGCTTGTACTTCGGTGTGTATTGAATTTCTGGAGTCTTGGATGAGGAGTCTCCATTATTTGTTGAAGGGGTCGCAGTAGGAGTTGCTGTAGGCGTTGCAGTAGGCGCTACAGGAAGCGGCTCTCCTTGGATCCACCACTTCTTCTCACCATTTATAAGTGTGCAGACTAAATTCTTCTGCGTTATCTCACTAATTGTCGTAAAGCCCACCTCAGAATTCGGACAAGTTCTCCCTGGTGCTGCCACACCCTGCGGATATCCATCATCTAAACCGGCGACAGCAGAAAATGTCGTAAACAAAGTTGTTATCAGGGCCCCAAATACAAGCACCGCCAATGGCGTGCGTAAGTTAGTTTTCATACGCCATTAGATTGGATGAAAGCGTAATTAGCAAGCGCTCCAAGTCTAATTGACCGACGAATGGTTCAAAATCTAGTAAATGTCAGGCCACATCTTTAATATGGGAGATAGTTCAAGAACGGATATATCCGCATAATGGGTCAAAGGGAGTGGTTTGAAGGTTTGATAACGAGTCCTTCACAACCCACTTATGTAAGTGAGCAAAATAGGGCGCAGGATACTTTGCCATTTTCATCGTTATTGGCTTCAACTTGGTTAGATTTTTTACCGGATTTCCTAAGGTTAAAATGTAGAGGGAATAACAAGTCAAGGCGACCTAAGAGTTGATTTGGTTATAAATAATTTGAGCAATTAACGGAACAGCTATTTCCCAAGGAGTTCCATAAACTTTTTCAAAGGCTTTTTGGTAACTCAATCCATTACCAACTTCAAGACTTAAACGGATTGTTGATTCTGGGCCCTTCAGTGAGGCCAAAATTTCCGTAACCAGCATTCCTACGTCATAAACTCGCCATCCAGGATACTTATCCCAAACCTCCCACTTGGTTAAACCTGTATCCGGATTTATGAAATCGACTAACCAACTCTGGCTTATCTCAGGATTTTTAATTAACTCCTTAATAATCCTCTCACGCTCAACCGTATAACTCAGAAAATCTAAATGATAAATCGATGCTGCTTGAGCAAACATAGCTTCACCCTCGGCCTGCCAACGAGGAACTTGCCCTAAGAATCTCCCCTGCGACTCATCTTGAATGATGTGAGTGTATTCATGAGCTTCTAACGTTCCAGATATGTGATTGACATCTTTTTTACCAGCATCACTTGCTGTGACTAGAACGATTCCAGCGGGTTTTTTTGGGTGAGTAATTGCTACTGCGCCAAAACAATCATCCTTTGCCCGACAAGAACTCTGTGCCTGTTCCTTTTGCCAATCCTGAATGTACTTGCCTAAAAAATCATTTAACTTTTTCTGCGCCCAAGCCGTATCCTCATGTTGATAATAAATATAGGTTAATTCCTGGTTTTGCTTATGGTCTGAATAAAGTTTTGAGGCCAAATCAATTGCGATCTGTGGGCTTAAGTAGTCAGGCGTTGTATTTGGCCCAATTTCGACAATTGCCGTCTTTGCAATAGAAAAACTATTTAAGACTTTTTGTGAGCTTTTTTTCCATGCCCAGTATGCAGCCGCACCTGAGTTCTCTACGAGATCTTGCAGCGACGTTGGTTCAGGTGGAATCGGCGCTGAGGTCGATGATGTGCCGTCGGCAGACTGATTCTCATTATCAGAGGACGCTGAGCATCCGGAAACTAGGATTAGCGAAGTAATTAATAGCGCAAAATGCTTTGAGGCTATCTGCATAATCATCTGATTGTAGTGGAAGCAATAATCTGGTTATTTAACTACCTCACCGTGTCGGGGGTTCGAGTCCCTCACAACCCACATTTGAATACCAGTGGAATTAAGGCTGGCTACTTGATTATCTTTGTGAGTGTCGGTAACAATCTGTTGAGACTCTTAACGGGATTTGCCAAAGTAAAGATATAAACCATATATCCAGCCAGTGCGACCCACGAGTTAAGTAGGCAGGCAGCTACAAGAACAATTCCTAACAATGCTGGGAAGCCATTGAATATTAGAAGGGCTTTGTATTGATAATCTCTTGACTTACTTGTCAAAATGAAATCATCAGTCCAATTAATTGTTACATCACCTTTAATCATAAGAACTACAAGTCGTTGAATTGAAGCAGTCCAGTACTGACCAAAGAGGCAAATACCAAAATAAAACACTCCCCATTTCATATTTGGAGTATTGAGATTTTCAGCAAGAATAGCCGCACCAAATGGCATCAACGCTACCCAACCAAGTGTTAAACCATGGTTCCAAACTATGAATGCATTAGTTCCTACTACGTATTGACTTGTTACGTGATATTGATACCACCAGGAAAATAAGACAAAAAAGCTAAGAGCGTAAGCAAAAAAAGTCGGCCAATGTTCAAACATTGCGGCATTAAAGTCTTCGCTCTTGCTTATTCCATGTGCCAAGCTGAGAACATCTAGTCCTAGGAGGGTCAGTGCAATGGAAAACACGCCATCACTTAATGTGTCAATCAATTTATGACTGATGTGCTTCATTTGCATGGCCATGTTGGTCTCCGATTCCAAGTGGACTTGGGAGGAAATTATCTGGAAGTTTTTGGGATTTCATAGACTCGCCCAAATCCATCCTAAATCTGTTCAAAATCTAGTAAATGTCAGACCCAATCCCTAATATGGGTTGTGGATCAAGATCAATTGAATCCATATGTGGCCAATGAAGGATATGTAGTTCGAGTCCCTCACAACCCACTTGTATAAGTGAATCCGAGATCAAAGCAACTGCGGTTTAAGGGATGGCAAATCCTTGCGTTACCAGGAATGGCTTCACTTCTTGAAAAAATTCTCTGAGAGTAATTCCATGAGCCAATTTGAATGCTTCCTCAAATGTCTTGCCCTGCGCTACATATTCGTAGTTTTTCAGAATTGCAGCAACCCCTCCGTGCCAAGCAACAAGATAATCGGTCATTCTGCGACCTAAGCCGTATTCACATTGTCCAAGTTCTGAAAAACCAGTTGCATTATTGGTCTGCTGCCAATGAGTCCACGCTTTATTGCAATCGCTAAAGGACACAGGCGATTTCTCAAAACGGTTTAAATCACCGTAGTTAAATTTGCCTTTGCTCAGTAGCGATCTCATTAAGCCACCAAAAGTTGAGGCACTTCCTTCGCGATACCAGGAAGGATGATAAGGATAGGACAACGAATTATTGGGGTCATTTCCGACGATAGCGGCAGCAAACTGAGCATTATGAAATGTCTCGTGTGCGGATTCAAACCATGAGCCGTCGATACCCGCAATGTTATTCATCCAACCATTTAGATTGGAGATAACTACCTTGCCGCATCCAGCGTTTGCGCCCGCTCGCGTTCCCGTTGGATTTTGGCCCACTAACCGTGGACAAGTTGATGCCATTTGCTTATCGGCCCACTCCGCTGTTTCATACATGTAATACATTGGAGAAACCATTCTTGACAGCATTTTTCCTATGATTTCAAAAGACACTTCTGCACTTAGGCGATTTTCTTCATTTCGTGGATGGGATGGAACCTCACTAACCAGTTTCACCTTATTGTTTTCAAGTGCTGAAAGATAGGGAGACCACTCCTTAATAATTGCATCCATCTTTAGATACAGATTGCGTTCAATTTGCGAAACCCCAGGGTATAGAACTTCCGGTGTAGGAGTAGGTGTTGACTTGACCACTACGCCTTTATTCCAGATTAACTTCTTTCCAGTCTTAACGCATGTGTATTTGTAACCTGAGACGGTTTTTATCTGACCCTTAATACTGCAGGTGCTTCCTGCTCTAATCGCAGCCTGTGCCGGGGGGATAAACACGAATAAAAGAACTAAAGTAAGTGCCGAACAGAGCAGGCGTTTCATAATGCATCTTACCGATCTACTTTTGGGCAATAATCATATAAAAAATATTCACTGCTATGAAGATGTAAATGGCAGCGCCAATAATTCGATATGTCCCCACACCCAATTTATTCTCCACAAAGAAACGCGGGGTGTGGGTATGTTCCTCAGTGAGTGCATCAATAATTGAAAAAAACAGGATTGGTACAAGCGCGATTCCCAAAATCAGTTCCTGGTGAACTAGCAGTTTTGGATCCTTCAGCAATTGGGTCAGGCCAATACCGATTATAAAAAGCATTGCTATCTTTGGGGCTCCACGTAAATTCAGTAAACCCAATTTCCCTGGAGGGTTTTGCCATATGAGTTTGATCAGGCTAGGTAGGGCAAAAAGTGCAATCAATATTGGAACAACGGATGGCTTATCTTTAAAAGTATCCACAGAGGTTATTAGGAGCCAAATCCAGGCACTCTTGATACCAGTTCGCAGAACGATAGACAGTCTTGACGGCACAACATCGTTGGGAATCATCTCATTAACTCGATCTCCCCAATTTCTAGAAACATAGTGCTCAATGAAATATCGGATGATCAAAAGAAACCAAATCAATGCTGCGATCTTTATTGGGGTATTTTGAACTTCAAACTCTGCGCCCGACAAATCTGAAATTACACCGATGACCTTCCAAACCATCCAGCCAGTGACTAATGGGCTAAGTAAGTAGTCGACTGCATAATTCCAGTTGCGCCCAGGATCTCTATGCAGTCCATCAAACTTCCTCAAAGCGCCAGCAAAAAGGGCTGGGGTGAAAGATATTAAGAAAATGGATAATAGAGTGGAGGAGATTAGTTTCGTATCGGATGTAATTCCCACGGACAAGACATTGGCAGAATAAACCAGCAGAACAAATGTTGCACCAGCAAGTGCTCCAGCTAATGAGTCAATAACTCCTATACCGATCATTAGAGCTATGCAAACAAAAGAAGGAAGTAGTGAGGGAAGCAGCGCCGGAGGTGAGGAGACCTCCGGCCGGCTCTGGAGCTCAATAAAACTAAAGATGCCAATAAATATTGCCAATGGGTAAAGAAAAAAGGTGATCGAACCCAAAAATGCCCTTAAGTAATCGCCATCTCTGATTATTGTGGCCAACCCCGGGGAAAAGCGAGAGATTTTTTCAATTCTTATTCTTAAGTAATTTTCAAAGAATTTAAATTTAGCTAAAGTAACAGCAGGGTTTAACAAAAACCTTAAAAAATTTTTTCGAGCTCCTTCTACTTTCAGTTTTTCATCTCTTCTAGCTCTTATTTCTATGTATTCAGGAATGCCTTGTTCGTTTGAAGTACCTCTGGGAAAGTTATTCGACGAAGAATCTCTAGAAGCTGAAATTCCAGCTATTGCTGCTGGAGTCATCATCATGGCAAAGGCTGCAAAGACTAGAAGTGCTATGCTGTCAGCTAAAGCTTCCTTAGCAACTTGATCAGCTGCAGAAACGTTTTCAACTACCTCGGATGTTGTAATCTCTATAGGTGGTACCCACGCAGTAACTGTTATTGAATCTTCGTAGGTATCATTTTTCCAAACTCCATCTTTACAATAAGTCCGACCGTATTCTTTAACGAACTCAGAATTTTGGGCATCCTCGTAGTCCTTGCAATTGACTGGAGTCGTCTTACCATATGCAATCGGATCTTTGGTCCAATTAATTACTGGTATTTTATTTTCATCTTTGCTCCAAACCCATTTAGGTGAGTTATCTGTTGACTCAAAACAGATTAAGAAAATCTGGTCACCACCATTTTGTACTGATGTACCCTCAATTGATTGAAATTTTTTTGTGCATTTCTGACCAATATAGGGAAGCTCTGAGCCGTTTGCAAAAAGACTTCCAGAAGCAAAAATTACCATCGAGAGACATAGCGCAGGCACTAACTTGAGGAGCCTAGGAGACATGTCAATGAATCTAGCGCTTTACTTTGAGATCTTCTAGCAGATTCTCATACCGGTTTTGATTTGGGATGACTAACTCTCACATTTGAGATGAGGCAAGATCGGATATATCTGCATATTGGGCTAAAGGGAATGGTTTGAAGGTTTGATAACGAGTCCCTCACAACCCACTTAGATGTACGCGGCAATCACGATCTCGTTGTACTGCAAGAAGCCAGGTTTAAATGGCGGATCGAAACGACAGATTCGTGTTTCATCAGATAGTGCGATGCTGGCTTTAGAAGCGCTTATGCGAAGCGCTTGAGCAATCTTTTGTGAGAGCTCATCGGTTGCTCTTCCCCGGAATGATTTGGCAATGCATGTTTCGGTGTCTAATTCGCGTAACGTGACTTGTGAATCATTGGGGTGTGGCAAGTGGCCAAAGGTGCTACCTGATGGCATTACGAAGCAAACGTGCCATTCTGGGAAATCGGATCTATCTGCTTTTTGGGCGGTGATTACCGGAGCGGTCATAGCGATCTTTTGTGAGGAACTATTTCCCTTTGAAATGTAATTAAATAATGTAGAGAAGGCGCTGCTTGATGAAGCTGATAACTGGCCAGAAACTCTGACCTCTGCGATGACGCAAGGCACATATTCACGAAGTTCAAAATCCTTATAAGTTTGTAGCACTTTAAATTCTTGCCGCTCAGTCATAAATCGAGCCTACTCTTACGCGACGCCGAGATACCTGCAAATAAGTTAAATTTCCAGAAAATATCAGACCCTATCCCTAATATGAGTGGTGGATCACGATTAATTTAATCCATATGTGGACAATGAAGAATATATAGTTGGAGTCCCTCACAACCTACAATTCGCTGTAATAAATCGAAAGGTATCAATGTTGCTCAATCAAGATTGGGAAGAGAATAATTTCTTAACACCGGCTTATTTCAAAAACCCATACTCTGCTTACAAACACATGCATGAATCCTCGCCTGTGTTTTGGAGTAAGAAAGTTAGCGCTTGGATTGTTGCCCCATTTTTAGAAGTAGAAGAAGGCTTGCATGGTGATCAACTAATTGCAAAGGGCAGAATTGCCGCTGCTGCCTCACATTTTTCTCCAGAGGAGCGAGAGAAATATCCAGTTTCTCAGTGGACGCTTAATCGTTATATGAATTTTCAGGATCCACCTGACCACACCCGTTTTCGTCGTTTGATCAGCAAGTCATTTACCCCGCGCAGTATCAATGCGCTTGAACCCAAAATTGAAATTATTGTTTCCAAGTTACTAGATCAAGTAGCCAAAAAAGATAGCTTTAACCTAGTAGATGACTTCTCATATCAATTGCCCTCACTAGTTATCTGTGAGTTATTGGGAATGCCCATAGAAAAGCAGGAAGATCTAAAGCGTTGGGCAGATGGCTTGGCAGGGTTTATAGCATCAGCACAAGTATCGTCAGAGAAGGCAATGTTTGCCGAGACTGTTGCGGTAGAAGCGCAAGAGTACTTGAAGCAATTATTTCAAGAAATCCGCAAAAATCCTGGAGAAAACTTATTGAGCAGAGTACTTACTGCTCCCCCAGAGGATGACAGTCTGACTGATCAAGAATTAGCTGCGCTTACAGTTAATCTCTTTTTTGCTGGCTTTGAAACCACTGAGGGTCTGATCAGCAACATGGTCAGAGCGCTATCAGATAATCCAGATCAGTTGGAGTTGTTGCGCAATAATCCAGAACTCATCGATCCAGCTGTTGAAGAAACTCTTCGTTTTGACTCATCAATTCAAAAACAATCTCGTATCGCTGGTGAAGATCTGGAAATTCAAGGCCAAAAGATCAAGAAAGGCGATTACATACATTTCATGATTGGTGCGGCAAATCGTGACCCATTGCGGTTTAGTAACCCGGATAGCTATGACATCGCTCGCAAGGATGCGGGCAATGTCAGCTTTGGCCACGGAATGCATTTTTGTATTGGCGCACCTTTGGCGCGCCTTGAAGCCCGCATTGCGATTCGTCAGTTAATTGAGCGGATACCTCGGATAAAGGTTATTGAGCCTCTACCAAGGTATGCCGAACTTTTCGCCGTGCGAAAGCCACTCGAACTATGGGTTTCTAAATCTTAAGTAATTCAAAAAAGCTCTGAGTTAATTTGGTATCGATTTTTCTTAGGCAAAGCGAGCGTGTAATCCTCCATCAACGATCCAATCCGCTCCGTTTACAAAACTTGCATCATCCGATAAAAGAAATGTGACGACCTGCGCGATCTCAGAGGGCTGAGCAAAGCGCTTGAGAGGTTGCGTATCTAAAGAAAGTTTTTGCTGATCGGGCGTTACGGAGTTAAACCAAGCGGTAAGTATCGGAGTCTCCGTATACCCCGGGGAGACTGCATTTGTTCGGATGTTATGTTCACCCTCATCTAGGGCTAAATTCCGAGTCAGCCCAATAACACCAGATTTTGCAGCAGCATATGGGAAAAATTTTGGAAAGGTCATACGAGCATGAATTGAGGCGATATTGACGATTGAACCCTTTTTCGCCTTTCGCATTGCTGGAAGGACACAGCGAGCTGTGTGCCAAACAGATTTCAGGTCAATTGAAAAGAAGTAATCCCACTCTTCAGTAGTCATCTCTACTGGATCGGCATTCGAGTTGACGCCGGCATTATTAACTAATCCATTTACCATTCCGTAATTAGCAACAATTTCTTCGTGTGCTTGTTGAACGCTTTCAAGATTTCCTACATTGCAGTGAACATATGAGACATCTAAGCCAGATCTTTTCAGCGAGCTTGCATACTCCTTGCCAAGCTCATCCTGAATATCTCCGAAACTTACTCGTCCACCGCGTTCAGCAGCGTCCTTGACGATTGCCGCTCCAATACCCTGAGCGCCACCTGTCACAAAAATATGCATTCCATTCAGATTCATAGTTTTAAGCCTATGCCCTATGTCAAGAGAACGATCTGAGCCTGATTTCGATCAGGCGTTAAATGAGAAATCTAACTTGCCTGAAATGGGCAGCTCGACCTGAAAACACATTCCTCCGTATGGGTCATTATTGGGATCGAAGGCAAACTCTGGGCTCCGGTAATCTTTAACTGAAGTAATAAACAAGGTTTTCAAATCTTTACCGCCAAATGAGGCACAAGTGGTCAGCGCTGTTGGCGCCTGCACAATGTTGAGAAGTTCGCCTTCAGGAGAGTAGTTACGGACTTGGCCACATCCGTAGAAGGCAACCCAAATGTTACTTAGGCTGTCAGTGCACATTCCATCTGGAAGTCCGGTGACGTCACTAACATCAATTGGGGTCAATTCACTCACAATCTCATTTTTTTCTGAATCGAATTTATAGCGAGAAATTTCACGTGTCGCAGAATCAATATAAAACATCATTTTTCTGTCGATTGACCAATCAATACCGTTGGCTATGTGAATATTTTTTCGGTGAACACTTTTATTGAAATTTCCATCGATCTTAAATAGATCACCAGTTGCACTTCCCGGGACACTTTCTGCGCCACCGACCCATAAACAACCAGATGGATCAATATTCCCATCATTCGTTCTGACTACCTTGAGGTCAAGTCCCAATGGAATTTCTCGCTCAATCTTAAAATTTCCATCTGTAAGAGCAATTGAGTCGCCCAAGGCTAAAACATAACCACCGGAAGTTCGCTTACCAACGTATGTCACCATTGTTTTGTAGACATGCTCTTTAATGTCACCACTGGTTGGATCATAAGTTTTTACATAACCATCAAATACATCTAGCCACACAAAACATTTACTTCTCTCGTCCCAAAGTGTTCCCTCTCCCAAATCACATTGTGAACCCGGAATAGGAATTGCCTCGTAAGTAGTCATCTTTATCTCATTTCTCTAAGTGAAAAACTAGCTAGTGCCATTCGCTAGTAGGAAAAAACAATGCGGATTTCAACATTACACTCCTGGGTAAATTAACCTGCAGTGCGACTAACTCAGCAACATCTGCTGGAGCCATCAATTTACTTCTTCCTTCTGAACCTGATCTATTAATATCCTTATTGAGATCATCCCAGAAAGCTGTGTCTACTCCACCGGGGCACAAAGTCGTGGCTCGAATCCCATGCGCAATTACTTCTTGCGCGAAACTATCCATAAACCCCATCACCGCCCATTTGGTTGCGCAATATCCGGACCATTCTGGATATCCCTTCGTGCCACCCGCAGAAACTATTGCGATGACATCTCCTGCGCCTTGTTTTTTCATAGTCGGTAAAGCAGCTTTCACAATATGCGCAGTTCCCAAATAATTAACTTCCATCATATGTGCCCAGTCGGCAGGATCTGATTCCTCAACGGAGCCAATAATTCCAATTCCAGCATTGGGAACAAGAACGTCAATAGAACCAAACTTTTGCACTACCTGATCAACAGCGCTTACACAATCGCTCCAAGACGAAACATCGCCAACGATTGCGAGGGTTTGTGTGCCAGAA
>Ga0209442_1001914_pt1 | contig 11532 bp, 6 predicted proteins | sample LauGreSBDMM110DD_2_FD_187565 | JGI IMG/M metagenome (GOLD analysis project Ga0209442, IMG submission 187565) | Freshwater lake microbial communities from Lake Michigan, USA - Sp13.BD.MM110.DD (SPAdes) (version 2) | ecosystem: Environmental > Aquatic > Freshwater > Lake | place: Lake Michigan, USA...
CCGGAACCACAGTAGATGCCGTTCCTTCCGTTCCAATGCAATCCGATATTTCTTATGGGAGATTGCCCAATGGAACTGGTCCGCTTGTGTTTTTTCAAGCCATAACGCCAAATGCTGCGAATGCAATAGTTGGTTTTGCGGAATTGTTAACGCCGCCAACATTCTCTCAAAACAGTGGCTTTTTTACAGCGGATTTCAATTTAACATTAACCTCATCAACGCCAGGGGCAACTATTTTATATACGCTTGACGGCTCAGAACCCGATGAAAATAATCTAAGCGGAACAACTTATAGTTATAAAAATCAGTATCCCGAATTTCCAGGCAATTTAACAGGTCCATTATTGCAAAAAAATTTTCAAACATTGCAATATTCGGCACCAATTGCAATTGTAGACCGGTCGGCTTTGGCGAATAAAATAACAACTATTTCAACTACATATAGTTTTAATCCAACTTATATTCCAGTAAATCCAATCTTTAAAGGAACGGTTGTAAGAGCCAAATTGACAAAACCAGGTGCTTTGTCAAGTACTATTGAAACCAAAAACTATTTTATTTCTCCACAAGGAAGCAATCGTTTTACGCTCCCAGTTGTATCATTGAGCATCTCAGAAAATAAATTATTTGACTATAATAATGGGATTCTGGTTGCGGGAGTTGACTTTGATACATGGAGAACTGCAAATCCAACTTTAGAGCCTCCAACAAGCGGAACAACAGCAAATTTTTTCCGAAAAGGTATTGCTAATGAAAGAATAGCCAACATGAATTATTTTGTAAATGGAACAAATGTTCTAAATCAAAATATTGGTATTCGCATTCATGGCGGTTCATCAAGAGTTGCGCAAAATAAATCATTCAACATAAGTGCAAGATCGATATATGGCGATAATTCTATGAGTTATCCTTTTTTTAATGACAAACCATTTGATAGTTATTCCGATTTGGTGCTTCATAATTCAGGAAATGATTTTGACCAAACGATGTTTCGAGATGCATTGTGTCAGGAATTAATGAAGTCGTTAAATGTTGTAACGAAAGGGTATCAGCCCGTTATTACTTTTATAAATGGAGAATATTGGGGAATTTTAAGTGCCAGAGATAAAATTGACAGTCAGTATTTCAAAAGAGTTTTCAACATTCCAACATCAGAAATTGAATTGCTTGAAGAACAATATATTATTATTGAAGGGGGCGATAATTCTAATTATCTGAACATGATAAACTATGTTACCAACAATTCTTTAGCGTTGCCTTCAAATTATGAGTATATAAAAACACGCCTTGATCCTGAGAATTTTAGTGATTATTTTATTTCTAATATTTTCTTTGGAAATGGAGATTGGCCGATGAACAACATTTTATATTGGAGAAAAAAAACAGCAAATTATGAGCCTAATGCACCTTATGGAAATGATGGAAGATGGAGATGGTTGGCACACGACATGGACGATACTTTTTCGATTTCTAATCTAAATTTTAATACCAATAATATGGCTATGGCAACAGCTCCAGACGGAATAAGTTATCCAAATCCAGCTTGGTCAACGTTGTTGTTGCGTAAATTATTAGAAAATATTGATTTTAAAGCCGATTTTATAAATAGGTTCGCCGACTTATTAAATACTTCCTTTTTATCTTCTAGAATTATTACCAAAATGAACGAAATGAAAACAGTTCTTGCTCCTGAAGTACCCGAACAATCTGCAAGATGGGCTGAGCCAATTGATAATGGAGATTGGAATTATTTTTTAAATATTCAAACTAATTTTGCAAATGCAAGACCCGCAATTCAAAGAGATCATATTCGTTTGCAATTTGGAATTACATCAAATGTTAATGCAACTTTGAATGTTTCCAATACAAATCACGGATATATCAAAATGAACACGATTGCAGTTACAGAAGGAACGCCAGGAATAATGAGCAATCCATATCCTTGGACTGGAGTATATTTTAACGGGATTCCTGTAAAATTAAAAGCTATTGCTAAGCCTGGATTTGTTTTTAGTGGTTGGAGTGGCGCATCAATAAGCACAAATCCTGAAATTACAGTTACCCCAACCGCTGATTTTTCGATTACTGCCAATTTTATTCCAGATGCTACTTATGAAGTTAGTGTGCCGATATATTACTGGTATATGGATGGACTTATTGCAAATAATGTTCCTCTAGAAACGCTAAATCCCACCTATCTTTTAGGAACAAATGCTTCTATCCAATTTCAATCTTGTCTTGCGGGTTATCCATTCCCTATTGGAAACATCAACAGAAATAAGGCTTCTATGGAAAGAAGAAATAGTCCAACAAATATCAATTATAATCCTGCTGCAAACAATAATATTGCTTACAACGTAGCGTTGATGAAAGGCTTACAGATCAAACAGTTTTTTCAAAACGGAAGTCTTGAAAACAAGATGATTTTTAATGTGTCAACAACGGGGTTTAAAAATATAAAACTATCATTTGCTGCTATGAACGAATTGGCGGGAATAAACGGAATTGCTGTAGATTATGCTGTAAATTCCGGAACTCCTGTTTGGCTAACAACGGGATTATCCTCAACATCATTGCCCTTGTTTAGCGCCTATCAATTGCTTCAAATAGATTGTTCCGCAATTGCTGCTGCAAATAATAATGCCGATTTTAAAATTCGCTTGCGATTTACAGGTCCAGATTTAACTTTGGATGCAGGAAATAGGGTCACTTTCAACAACATTTCTGTAGATGGAGTTCAACTTCCTTTGCTAGTGGATGAAAATAATAGTTTTAAATTCAAAAGTTATCCAAATCCATTTTCAGATGTTATAAATATTGTCGGTATAAACAATTATTCTGAATATACTATTTATACTATTGATGGAAAAATACTGAAAAAAGGCATTGTGCAAAATTCACAAATTCATTTAGAGGATTTGTCAAAAGGGATGTATTTACTTCAAATTTCGTCAGAGGGGAAAAAAGAAACTCATAAAATTATTAAAAATTAAACGCAATAAAAAAATATCAAAAAACGGAGGTTCAACAATCGTTTCCTTCGTTTTTTGTTTATAAAAATTTAGAAATAATGGTTTTTTGAAGCGAAATAACGTTTGTCTCTTATCAATAAATAAACTACTAATCTAAAAGTCAACTACAAATGAAAAATACATTCGCGCTAATTTTCTTTTCAATATTTCTATACACGCAGCCTGTATTAGCACAAAATTTAGTTATTAATGAGATTTTAACTTCCAATATCGCTTCCAACACCGATGAAGATGGAACGCCTCAAGATTGGATAGAATTATTTAATAAAGGAAATGTTGCCATAAATCTATCTGGTTTTGGATTATCAGACGATGCTGCTATTTTGAATAAATGGGTCTTTCCAAATGTTACAATTGGAGCGGGTCAATATCTTTTAATTTGGGCATCCGACAAGAACAGAACAACGCCTGGAAATCCTTTGCATACCAATTATAAAATTAGTTCTTCTGGAGAAAGTATCACTTTGAGTAATTCCTCGGGGGATGTTTTAGATGTAGTTCCTGCAACAATAATCCCCACCGATATTTCCTATGGAAGAAGTCCAAATGGAACTAGAAATTTCGTTTTTTTTCAAACAATTACACCCGCAGCCGAAAACACTTCTCAAGGATATTTAGGAGTATTGAATCCGCCTCAATTTTCTCAAAATGGTGGTTTTTATAATTCTAGTTTCAATCTAACACTATCATCAACAGATGCAGATTCGGCAATCTTTTATACGCTTGATGGTTCAGAACCCAGTGAAACTAATTTGAACGGAACAACTTATACTTATAAAAATCAATATCCTGAATTGCCAGGACAAAATTTCGGTGCGCTTTTAAATAATAGTTATCAAAGCTTTCGATATACAAATCCCATAAATATCTCCGATAGAAGTGCGCAACCCAATAAAGTTTCAGCAATTTCATCAACCTATGATTATGACCCTTCTTATTATATTCCTGATAATCCCGTTTTTAAAGGTACGGTTGTAAGGGTGAAAGTTGTAAAATCTGGTTTTATAAGTAGTAAAATTGTTACAAAAAATTATTTCATTACTCCTCAAGGAAGTGCTAGGTTTTCATTGCCCGTAATTTCAATAAGCATTAATGAAGATCGTTTTTATGGCTATCAAAACGGAATATATGTAGCCGGAAAAGTCTTTGACGATTGGCGAATTGCTACCCCAAACGGAGTTGCAAGAGCGAGTAAGGCTGGAAACTATTATTGGGAGGAAAATGACGAAAGAACTGGAAACATGTGTTATTTTGTTAATGGCTCCGAAGTAATTAATCAAGATGTTGGTTTGAAAATCCGTGGTGGTTCTACCAGAAGATATGAAAAAAAATCATTAACCGTTTATGCGCGATCTGAATATGGCGATGGAACAATGGACTATAATTTTTTTCCAGATTTGCCTTATATAAGTTATGATAGATTAACCCTTTCTAATTCAGGATGGGATTTCCGTCACACAAAATTTAGAGACGCAATGGCTCATAGATTGTGCAAATCGTTACACGTTGAATCGGAAGCATATCAGCCAACCATTTCTTTTGTAAATGGAGAATATTTCGGGATATTAAATATTAGGGAACGCTACGATAATAATTATTTCCAACGGGTTTATAATACCAATTCGGTTGATTTATTGGAAAACAGTGCCGATATAAAAGAAGGGGATGACACTCACTATAACGCAATGACTAATTATTTGGAGTCACATTCTATGGCTTCAGAATCCAATTATAATTACATAAAAACACAACTTGACCCTGAAAGTTTTAGCGATTTTTTCATCGCGAATATCTTCTTTCAAAATGCCGATTTCCCAAATAATAATGTACAATATTGGAGAAATAAAACGAGTTCGTATGAACCAAATGCCGCTTACGGATTGGACGGAAGATGGCGTTGGCTTTTGCACGATATGGACGCTTCTTTTTCGTTTGGAACGAACGATTTTAATGGAAATTCATTAGCAATTGCAACATCAATTAATACTACTGATGTAAATCCTGATTGGTCCACATTAATTCTAAGACGGTTATTGGAAAACGATTCTTTTAAAATTGACTTTATCAATCGATTTGCCGATTTAATGAATACTTCATTTCTTCCCTCTAGAATTATTTCTACAATTGATGATTTAAAAAATGTGATTGCGCCTGAAATGCCTGAAGAAATTTCTCGATGGAGCGTACCGGTAAATTTATCTGAGTGGGAAATGTACATCAATCGGGAGAAAGATTTTGCTGCTGCAAGGCCAACATTTCAAAGAGAGCATATTCGTTTGAAATTTGGAATCCCTTCAAATATCAATGCCACTTTGAATGTTTCTAATACAAATCACGGATATATAAAAATGAACACCGTTTCAATTACAGAAGGAACACCGGGAATAGTTAGTAATCCATATCCTTGGGCAGGAATCTATTTCAATGGAATTCCTTTAAAATTAAAAGCGATTGCAAAACCAGGATTCGTTTTTAGTTTTTGGAGCGGTGCTTCAACAAGCACAAATTCTGAGATTACAATTACACCAAATGCCGATTTTTCTGTAGTTGCACATTTTATTCCTGATACAAATTATGTGGCAAGTGTACCCATCTACTTTTGGTATATGAGTGGCGCTATTGCAAATAATGTTCCGTTAGAGACATTAAATTCAACCTACCAAATTGGATCCGGGGCAACTATTCAATTTCAATCTTGTCTTGTGGGTTATCCGTTTCCTATAGGAAATGTAAACAGAAATAAAGCTTCGATGGAAAGAAGAAATAGTCCAACAATTATAAATTATCGTCCAACTACAAATAATAATCTGCCTTATGATGCGTCGCTAATGAAAGGTTTGCAAATCAAACAAATGTTTCAAAGCGGATCTCTTGAAAACTTGATGATTTTTAACATCTCTACTTCGGGTTTCAAAAATATTTTTTTATCTTTTGCTGTAATGAATGAGCTTGCGGGCGTAACAGGATTATCTTTAGATTATGCTACAAATGCAGGAACGCCCGTTTGGCAAACGTCAGGATTACTCACAACTTCTTTGCCACTTTCTAGCGCGTATCAATTATTTGAAATAGATTTCACAACTATTTTATCAGCAAATGATAATGCAAATTTCAAAGTGCGACTACGATTTATTGGTCCAAATTTGACTTTAGATACAGGAAATAGGGTAACTTTTAACAATATTGCTGTGGATGGGGTTCAGTTACCGTTGCAAATAACCGACGAAAGCAGCTCTAAATATAAAATCTTTCCAAATCCTTTTTCAGATGTGATTAATATAACAGGAATTAAAGAAGCAGCCACCTATTCGATTTATACAATGGAAGGAAGGTTAATCAAAAACCAACGTTTGCAAAATTCTCAAATTAGTTTAGGGGAACTTTCAAAAGGGGTTTATTTTCTTCAATTATTGTCCAATGGTAAAAAAGAAATACACAGAATAATTAAACAATAAACGCCATTTAGATTGATTAAAACGGAGGATTCATTATTGTTTCCTCCTTTTTATTTATAAATTTCTAAAGCTTGTTCCCAAGGTTTTATTTCGATTCCAAAAGTAGTTTTGATTTTAGTTTTATCTAAAACACTGTATTTTGGTCGTACCGCAGGAGTTGGGAATTGGGTTGTGGGAATGGAAATTAAATCAATATTAACGTGATTGATTTCAAATATTTTCTTTGCAAAATCAAACCAGCTGCATTGTCCTTCATTGCTAAAATTGTAAATGCCATAGTGTTCAGTGTTCAGTTTTGAGTGTTCAGTTATAATCGTTACTAAACATTCAGCTAAATCAACTGCGTTTGTGGGTGTTCCGATTTGGTCTGAAACCACAGATAAACTGGCTCTTTCGGAAGCCAATCGCAACATTGTTTTCATAAAGTTATTGCCAAATTGCGAATAAACCCAAGACGTTCTGATGATAAAATAAGCGTCAAACACTTCTTGAATTGCTTTTTCGCCCTCTAATTTTGTTTGCCCATAAACCCCTTTCGGATTCGGTAAATCGGTTTCGTTGTAGGGCACTTTTTTTGACCCATCAAAAACAAAATCGGTAGAAATATGGATTAGTTTTGCATTATAATTTTTACAAGCTTCTGCTAAATTTTTTGCTCCAATTACATTAATTAATTCTGCTTTTTCTAGTTCTGATTCTGCTTTATCAACTGCTGTATAAGCAGCTGCATTAATACAAAAATCAGGTTTTTCTCTACTAAAAACAGACTCACAATTGTCTTTATTGGCAATGTCTAAATCCGAAGAAGTACAGAAAACGAAACGTATAAAAGTATAATTTGTAGCTATAAATTGAATGGCTTGACCTAATTGACCGTTGGCGCCTGTTACTAATACTACCATACTTTTTTGGCGGTTTCTAGTTTTGGCAAAATCAAATCTTTCTCGGAAATTATTAGCTTATCGGTCGGAAATTGCCAATCGATATTAATGGATGGATCATTATAAATAATTCCTCCTTCACTTTCTTTGTTATAAAAATTATCACATTTATAAAAAAAAGTGGCTGTATCGCTCAACACTAAAAATCCGTGTGCAAAACCTCTTGGAACAAAAAATTGAGTTTGATTTTCTCCTGTGAGTAAAACAGAAACATATTCTCCAAACGTCTTAGAATCTGGTCTAATATCAACCACAACGTCCAAAACTTTACCTTGCAAAACCCGAACTAATTTGGCTTGAGCGTGTTCACCTGTTTGGTAATGCAATCCGCGAAATACTCCTTTTGAAGAAAAAGATTGGTTATCTTGAACAAAATGAACCGCTTTTCCAGTTCCTTTTTGAAAAGTGTTTTCATTGAAACTTTCCATAAAATAACCTCTTTCGTCGTTGATTATTTTTGGTTCAATAATAAAACACCCTTCTAATTTTGTTGGTATAAAATTCATTTTATAAAATATCTAAAAGGTGCGTACCGTAACCACTTTTTAATAAGGGTTGCGCTAATGCTTTTAATTGTTCAGCATCGATATATCCCATTTTATAAGCTGCTTCTTCAATAGAACCGATTTTTAAACCTTGACGCTCTTCAATAACTTGAACAAATTGAGATGCTTGCATTAAAGAGTTAAAGGTTCCTGTATCAAACCATGCGGTTCCTCTATCAAGAATGCTTACTTTTAATTTTCCTCTTTTAAGATATTCTCCATTTACATCTGTAATTTCAATTTCACCTCGGTGACTTGGTTTTATATTCGCCGCAATTTCAACTACGTCATTGTCATAAAAATAAATCCCAGGAACTGCAAAGTTTGACTTTGGATGTTCTGGTTTTTCTTCGATTGAAAGTACATTTCCTTCAGAATCAAAATCTACAACTCCATATCGTTCTGGATCATTCACGTGATAAGCATAAATAATTCCTCCATCAGGATTATTGTTGGCTTGAAGCAAATCGGATAATCCGGTTCCGTAAAAAATATTATCTCCTAAAACTAAAGCGACTTTGTCTTTTCCGATGAATTCTTTTCCTATAATAAACGCTTCTGCCAAACCATTTGGATGTTCTTGAACAGCGTATTCAAATCGACAACCCAAACTTTTTCCGTCTCCTAATAATTGTCTGAATAAAGGCAAATCATGCGGCGTAGAAATGATTAAAATTTCTCTAATTCCTGACCAAAGCAATGATGAAAGTGGATAATAAATCATTGGTTTGTCATAAATAGGCATCAATTGTTTACTCACGGCAAGTGTTAATGGGTGCAATCTTGTTCCCGATCCACCTGCTAATATTATTCCTTTCATTATTTAATTTTTTAATTATGCTTTGTTATGCAATGCTTTTAGAGATTGTTTTTTATAGAACTTTAAGAATAAATTAATGAAAATAAATACAAAAATTAAAAATAGCGGTAAGAAAAATTTTAATTTACCGTTAACGCTATCCATATTTTTAATATTTAAAATATTGCTATTATTTTTGATAGGGCTGTCTAAGTTGACCAATTGTTCTTTAAGTGCGCCAATTTCATATACCAAAGCTTGTTTTGTTTTGAGAACTTCGTTCAAGTCCGTGTTTTCGTTATAAAACACTAATTTTTCCGCTTTTTGTCCAGATTTATTTGATAAGTTTTCTAGTAACGTATTAATTTGGAGAATTATTTCTTCATCCTTTTTAATATTTATTATAATGTTCTCAAGGCTGAGTTTATTTATGCTCTGGTAATAACTGTTGTTATTTAAAAAGGCTAAAATAGGTTTGATTGTTTTTTCTTCAGAAACAAATCCTTTACTAACGAGATGAATTGTGTGCCAATAATAATTTTTACTGGTTGTTTTATCTTTTATTACCTTGTTAATGTCTCCATTTTCAGCTAATAATTTTACCAATTCGAAATTTTGTGTATTGGTAGTTAAATTCATGTTTTTTTCGTTGTAGTTCACAAAACGATAAACATCAATTATTGGGTCAATTTCAACACGAATGATGTTTTTAGGGTTTTCAATTCCTATTGATTTTAGAAAAACGGTATCGCGGTTTTTAATTTTAGATTCTAATAAATCAATTTTGGAATATAAATAATCCGTGCTGCCAAAATTTGGTTTCACAATGATTTCAGAATCATAGGAATTATTAGTAGTATCTAGAAATATTCCAAATCCAACACCCACAACAAGTAAAATCCCAAGGATTAAAAAATTCCTTTTTAAAAATAAAATTCCTTTAAAAATAGAAAAAGCGACTCCATCGAAAAACCCTTTTATTTTATTTGAAATCATCGATAAATCAATCTCTTGATTCTCTGAATTGTTTGTGTTCTGACTCATACTCAAAAATTATATAACGTTAAAAATTTGTTCTAATATTTTAATTGTAATTAAATACGTTGGTTTTACACCTGTTGTTCCCAATCCGCCTGAAGCCAATGTACTTCCTGTTTCTAATGGGTTATCCGATGCATAATAGGCGTATCTAACCTTCACATCTGGATTAATGCTTTTTCTAATTTTTGATGCCGATTGAATTGCTTTTTGATAATAAGCGCCTTCCATTTCCAAACCAATTACGCCCCAAGTAGATTCATGGAAAAACTTCAACAAATCTTTGTTTTGCAATGAAGTTCCTAAAACCGTAATCATGGGTCCAGCAACAACTGGAATAGCATTTCCTTCAAGCATTTCTGCTGTCAATTCATTGTGAAAGAAATAATTATCGCCCGTTCCTTCATTTATATGTGCGGAAGGAATCATAATATCGCCTTTTCCTCCTTGAAGAATCCCTGCTTTTCCCATTATTGAAACGGATTCTACATTCAAAAGTATGTCTTTTTTGTAGGGTTTTAGCAATTCGTCGATGGTTTCATACGCCTGTTCGCCAAAAGCATAGTCCATAACGATAATAACGGCTTTTTTATTGCCTAATTTTGCTTTTGGAAATGCCGATTTATTCCAATCGATTTTCGAAGTATCAAATATTTGAACGTCAATGTTGGTTCCTGAAGTATCGGGAAGCGAAATCATTCCGTGTAATTTAGCAAAATCTTCTACTTTATTTCGAACTTCATCGGCACCCGATTTGCTTAATTCTTCAAAAATAAAGAAATCAGATTTGTCCTTGAATTTCGTTTTCAAAACGTGGGTTGCAAATATAGAATTCATCACAGAATGCATATTCGCGCTAATAATGTGAATTGGTCTGTCTAATAAATCATTTGCTTTAAGCACTTCTTTGATGTTGGTTGCCCAAATTTCTCCATGAATATGATGCCCTAATCTTTCTCTCAAAATTGGACTAAAAGTAATGGTTCTTTTGTTGTTGTCAACCACTTCTTCGATGGCTAATTTTCCTAGCCAGTAAATAATATGTAAAAAACGGTCTGGCTTTTCTTTGGTTCCAAAAGCATCATAAATATCTAAAACCTCAGCAAATGTTCTTCCTAGAATATTAGCCGCATGAGAAATAGCTTTTTCTTTATCAACTAAAATCAATTTTTTATTGGATAAAACAGCTTGTTCTAATTTTTGCCAATCGCGAGAAACTTCTCCGCTTTCGTCAATTAAAACACGGTTTTTTATTTTATGTGATTCAACGAAAATAAAAGTCAAATGAGTCAAAATATCATATATGTCAGATCGACCACGGGTAATTTCAACATTCATTTGTTCGTCATCAATTCGATAACAATTTCTTCTTCTTTTAGGTGGAATAATCGCTTGAAAATGGGATTTTGAATAGCCTTCGTCAGAAGTTAAATTGATGAATCTGCATTCTTCAATTCCAATAGGAAGCCTTTCTATTACATATAAAAGTCCGTTTAATTCTACTTTATCTTCAGCAATTGTACCGTAGATTTCTGGGCGTAATAACAATAATGCTTCACGCAAAGTATCACCAGAAACCCCCATAGGTTTATAGAATCCCCTATTAAACAAATGGCGCATTGTGATGTATAATTTTTCTACGGCACTTGAGGATTCTTGTGCTCTTGATCGCACTATGTTTTTGATTTCTTTCATTTGGTTTTTATTTTATAACCCACAAAT
>Ga0209442_1001916_pt1 | contig 11531 bp, 16 predicted proteins | sample LauGreSBDMM110DD_2_FD_187565 | JGI IMG/M metagenome (GOLD analysis project Ga0209442, IMG submission 187565) | Freshwater lake microbial communities from Lake Michigan, USA - Sp13.BD.MM110.DD (SPAdes) (version 2) | ecosystem: Environmental > Aquatic > Freshwater > Lake | place: Lake Michigan...
TATATTCAACCAAACGCGTACATGCTATTCCATGAACTTCGATCTGGATTTTGGGGTAAAATGAGTGATATCGATCAAGAATATACTAACCTACGTAAAGTAATGGATCATTTGATTCGTTATTATGCGGAAAAAACACCTATTACAGCTAAAGTTCTAGAAAAATTACTTTCTAAAGATTCTATTTGGAATGCTCAAGAATGTATTGAAAAAAATGTAGTTACTGAAATTTTCACGCAGTAAAAAGTACCTCAATATTTTGTTTTTTTAATGCTTCTAATACATTAGAAAATTGTTCACTTACCGTATCATCCAAGAAAGTATGACATATTTTATTTAATGATTCTGGTAAATAAATTTTTATTTTACAATTAAAATCAATACAGTATCCGCCTATTTCATGATGTTTATAAATTAAATAATGCGATTTTATTTTTACAAGACTGCTTCCAATGACTTTTGGAATGACTCTTGCTTTTATTAAACAGGATCCATTTTGTTGAATTATTTTTTCCGCTTTAAATTTTCCGTCGACACTATTGTTTCCTACTAAATATTGTAACATTACTGGTATTTTTTCCAATGGATATTTATATTTTATTTTTAATTTATTATCTTTCCATTCATGATTTTCATAATTATCTAAACCGTATAATAAATTTAAAGTAATTGCTGAATTAAATAAATAAAAAATGGTTTCATCTAAAGATTTTGTATTTAAATGAATGTATTTTTTATATTCATACATTTATAGTTTTTAAACTAAACAAATATTGTTTTTATTTAATATTATCGGCATTATTAATTTTTATTTTTATCAATATATTTAATAAAATACTAATATCAGTTATGTATTTCAAAAAATAATAAAATGTTATATTTTAAGCTTTTTATTATATAGTGCGTTTAATTTATTAAATAGAATCCTTTTTGAATTATTCACTTTTAAGAAAATAACGTTGTAAATAAAACCAAGGATCACCTTCGTTTGCTGCTGGGCGAATAAGTTTAAAAATTTCTTGATGAAGAACATAAATTGTAGCAATAATATTTTGATCTTTACCAGCGAAATAATCCTTTGTAATATAATCATTCATATATTTATAAAAATATTCTACCCATTTCTCAAAAATAAAGCGATGACCTAAAAAGATTGTCGCACCAATACGTGTATCATATTCAAATGAACGACTTAAACCGTTTGCCTGTTTTTCAAAGTCAGATTCTTCAAAAGGTGTAATATTTAAAAAGTACATTTTATCTTTCGCTGCTGTACTTAAAAAGGTACTTGATGGCCAGCCATTTTTAAAAAGATGTAAATCGTTTTTATTACGGAAACATCCAATATCACACCAACAGAAAAAATCAGTATTGAATGGATTGAGCTGCATAATACGATAAACAAACATTGATTTTTCATTCCAAATATTATATAAATTTGGATGATGAATTGAATGTTCAATATCTCTTTGCCAGTCTTTCATCCATACTTCTTTATAATGCGGATTACCACAATATGTTTCCTCTAATGGTAAAACATATACAAATGTTATTTCTTGAAAATCTTTACGTAATGTCATAATTTTTTCATAAGATTCTTCATCGCAAAAAATTATCATTTCATTCTCAATTGTTGTTAAAAAATTAGCCATCCATTCATCGTATTCTGATGTGCTATGTTTAGCAGGAGACTTATAATAACAACTTACAATTGTACAACGATTCTCTGGCGGGGGTGGTTTAATTATATCGATATCTGTTTCTTTTTCTTCATCAGAAGAGTCTTTATTTAATTCATGAATTGTTGTAATATCTGAAAATTGTACGCGCGAAGAAGACATTATATATATTATCTTTGAAAAAACTTTAAATCATTAAATTATAAGATAATGCGATCATGGTTTTTTACAAGTTTAATTGTTTTAGGTATTTTAGCAGTTCAAGATATATTACATCGTTATTTAATGAAATTAGGTTATAATGGTATCGATCTTGTTGTCTATGGACTTGTACCAACTGTATTATTTATTGGACTTTATGTCTATATTAAAAAAATTAAATTATCACCCTTAAATGGTAAAACAACAATTTTATATTTAATAAGTGGTATTTTATCATTTTATGGATTTTTATATTTAAGAGAAGCACAAATCATTAGTCCAAATATAGGCTATGTAACTTCAATCGCATATAGTAGTGTGCTTATTACAATTCTATTAACTTCAATTATATTTAAAGACCATCTTGATATTTATGGACTTCTTGGATCCCTATTTATTGTACTTGGTATATTTTTAATTTCTAACACAAAATAAATGATCCATCCCCTTTTAATTGTAGCGTTGTATTTAATCGTTGATGTTATTTATGTTTTAAGTTTTAAAGGTACATATAATTCAGTTGTTCAACGTATTCAAGGAGAAGGTTTTCCTAAAAAATCATACACCCTTGCGATGGCTGTAATATCCTATTTAATACTTGGTTTTAGTTGGTGGTATTTAGTTTTAACCCGTATTACAAAAAGTACCCTTTATAAAGACGCATGGATATTAGCAATTGTGTTTGCCCTTGCTGTTTATGGTGTATTCAATGCGACTCTTTTTGTAATGTTTAAAAACTGGGACTGGAAGATTTTAATTCAAGATACATTATGGGGTGTTAGTAATATATCCGTATTCACTTTGGGATATCTTTATCTACTAAAAGCTTCTGCATAAGTGAAACCTCTTCCTCTTGAGTTTGTAAAATGTTTGATGCTAATTTTTTTACATCGATTGATATTTCTTTTTCTAATAATTTTGTTGATGTTAAAATTGCCATTGAATGATGTTCAACCATATCTTTTAGGTATTGTTTTTCATTTATAAAAAGTTGGGATTTAACCATTATATACATCATTAACATTCCAATTAAAGATAGTATTAAAACATTTATAGATGAATGCATTAATGTTTCTAATAATACCATAGAAGATGCCATAAAGGTAGCATTATAAAATTTATTTAATGAAAATAATTGAATATGATTAACGCTACTTGTCATTACCAATGGCATTAAGTACATATGGATTAATAAAGAACCAAAAAACATAATTAAAAAATTCATATACATATTATAATATTAATAAGTAACTTTTTATTTTAAGATTTTTATTCGTTTTTATTCGCTTCTGGTAAGTATGCATAAATATTTTTAGAATGTTGTTTTGCCGTATCTATGGTCATTATACTTTGTTCACGGGATTCCTCTGTAATATATTTCTCACACGGACCACTTACAATGTATGGAGCATAATACCCTTTTTGAGAGTGTGTGGGGTCAGCTACGTAATATGTGGTATATGCCCAACGCGGATAAGGTGCGTAAGGAGGTGTACAGTTTGGAGAATATTCCAACCCCATACGGTTGATAAACTCGGTAAATAGCCATGTTAACATAATCGAATGTTGTATGGTATAAATTGTCGAATTTACAATGACGTGTACTTTTACAGTCTCGATTTGTAATTTTTTGTTCAAGTTCATGAAATTATGCATTTGTGGATACGCGTGCGTGTAGGCGTATTCATCATAATCAACCATTTTGATATACTCTGGATCCGCATCTGGTGTGGAAATTAATTTAAAAAACGCAAGAGATGGGTAAATGAGAAAGTCATCTTCATGAACACTAACTTTGAGTGGAAGCCCTAATGCTTTAATTTTTTCTTTTATCATTTTCTTATCTATTTTTTCATATGCTTCAGCTACTTTAAGTACTTCAGACGTTTCAGGTACTTCAATCGTTATAGGTACTTCAGACGTTTCAGGTACTTCAGACGTTTCAGGTGCCATTGTATTGAAACCAGTTAACTTATATTTATCTTTTATACATGATATTTTAAAGCATTTTTTTAATAATTTCATGTTTCTTATAAATATTTATTTTATAATGTTTAAACCTCTTATTTGTATTTATTTATATCACTTTAATCATAAAATAATTCTTTCCATTCATTATATTGAACTAATCTAAAATATTCTTTTTGTAAATCTTCATTTGCTATATAATTTGAACTTGATGTAAATAGTTCAGTTGTCATTATTGGATTTAATTCTTCTTCAAATAATGTTCCTCCCCTTTTCCATATTTCAATTTTATGATCATCACTTAAATAGGGTAATGTATTATTCCATGACATTAGATATTGTAGTATTAATTTTAATTCATAAATATTACCATATACTGGTTCAACATTTATATCATTATTATTTAACCAATTTTTAAATTCAACCATACTGACTGATATAGTTGTGTGAATATACATTTTAAAAGATATATAATATCTGTTTTCATTGTTTTCAGTATTCTCATTATTTTCAATATTCGTATCAATAATCGTATACTCCCAAAAAGCAAAAGTTGGCTGAAATGTTATTCTATTATTCATGATCACATTTAATAATGTTTTAATTTTATGAATAATATTCATACAATAATTCGACTTGAATTCAGTCGTAAATTTAAAAGTATGAAATTTTTGATAGTGTTCAAAATTTGATTGAAACTTTGTTAACTGTTCTTTAAGATTTTCATTTTCTCTTTCTATTTTTTCAATGCGATCCATTAACATCATTGAAAATTCCTCATGTACACTTGGTTTGGACATAAATGAATCCATCATATATAATAATAATTAAATATTGTTTAAACAATTGTAAAAATGTTATTATCTAAATGTATTAAAGTTATTTAGTTTAAAATAGATAATAGTTATGTATTATCCAGTTGCTTTTGAAAAAGAAATAACTTCTACACCGAGATCAGTTCAACTTCAAAAAAAAGAATATGTTTTATGGAAATCAAAAAAAACTATTTCCGTTTTACCAAATCGTTGCCCTCATAGAGGAGCCAAACTATCAGATGGACGAGTTGTTCAATCTAAAATAGAATGCCCTTACCATGGATGGCAATTTGACAAATCAGGAGTTTGTGCTAAAATTCCACAACTAAATCCCAAACAAAAAATACCAAAAGCATGTAATTTAGATCCAATTTCATTAGATATAAAAGATGGAATTATATGGCTTTCTGAAAATAAAGACCCTTTTGATTATAATTCAATGATTTATTATAATAACCCTGATTATTTTGTAAGTGATTATTACTTGAAAGCTCCCTATAGTTATTATTTACAAATTGAAAATTTACTTGATCCAGCTCACTTACACTTTGTCCATGATGGGTTTCAAGGAAATCGTAATAAGGCTTCTGAAATTTTTATAAGTAATTTTAGAGAAAATGATTTAGAAATTTATGGATATTTTGAACATGCTAATAATGATACACCTGATATAGCTATTAAATTTTTAAAACCATCAATTGTAGAAGTATCTATTTACGATAAAAAAAATAAAACATTATTAAGAAAAAATATTATTTATACATCACCGATCGATGATAAATCATGTAACGTTTTATTTCGAGATGTCGCAATGAAAAAAACACTTATACCAGAAACAAATGGATTTTTAAGTTTTCATGGAAATTTATTAATAAATAAACCCTTTATTGAGAATAACTATCAGTTAGTTAATCAAAAAATTATTAAAAGTATTATGGAACAAGACTTAAATATACTTATTGGTCAACAACAAAATTATCCAGAATATCAAAATTTTGTAGATTCAAGATATATTATGCCAGCTCAAAGTGATCGTATGATTAATGCCTTTCGTAATTGGATACGAAAAAATGAAAATATGAAAATATAAAAATATAAATTATAAAATTAAATTAATTATTAATTAGTAACTATTAAATATTTTCTAAGGTTTTTATTTATCTTTTTTGTTTTGTTTTTTTATTTTTTGAGAATTTTAATTTGTTGGACTAAAAGGATATTGGCATAGCTCAGAAAAAGGTGAAATTGAATACCACTCTGCCCAGAAACCTGAATAAAGTCCTTCATTATCAATTTCATCTGCAAAATGAATACGAACACCAGTTGTATCGTCACTCATATGTTGCTCTAGAGAAGTCTTTAGTTGTATAAAAATAGTCTCTTTAATAATTTCAACTATATGAAAACTACCTTTACGCCAGCCATTTGAAATATTTACAAGCTCTAGCGCATCTGTATCTCTCATAATATAACAATTCTTAGGAAATGTATAAACGTATCCCCATTTCTTACCTGTACCCGCGTGGCGAATCAACGTACTTTCTACATTTGGAAGAATAAATTGATTGAAGAATATCGTTGCTATTTCAATACGATTTTGATTACGCTGATTTGTATATTCCTTATATTTGTTATAAACAGCATTAATCCTCTCTGAAAATTGTGAAGACATATCTGAAAAGATTACTGGAAAACAAATACAAGAGTTTCTGTTATGTTTTTCAGTCGTTTTTGTTAATTTGTCTTTAGAATATTATAAATTTGTATAAAATATAATTCATTTTTTTTTAAAATTATATAGACACCATAAAAATAATGTAAAGTACTTTTAATTTTGTTTTTCAATTAAAAATAATGCCTGTGTTAAATAATGTTCAATTAATGGCTGTGTTATTGTATCGGAATTTTTAGAAGCTTCCTCTAATAAAGGCTTATACGATATCAATATTTTACGTAATTTACGATTTTTTAATTTAGATAAAATAACAATTAGTTGATTATATAAATATAGATTATATCCTTTCATCATCTATTAATAATATTTATATAAAAAATGAAAATATCTATAAAATGTACATTTAATATGACTAATTATGATGGCATCTAATTTTGAAAATGCGTATGTTCATCAAGTATATGAAGATATCGCAATACCATTTAATGATTCGAGGTTTTGCCATTGGAACGCCGTCAGAAATTTTCTAGATAATATTCCAAGTGGTTCAATTGTACTTGATAATGGATGTGGAAATGGAAAATATCTTCAATATCGTCCTGATATAATTTTTATTGGAAATGATATGTGTATGGGACTTTTAGAAGTGGCAAAAAATAAATCAGATGTTACTCGATCAAATGGATTGTCATTGCCTTATCGTAATGAAGTATTTGATTCAATTATATGTATTGCTGTATTTCATCATTTATCTCAAAAAGAACGCCGAGATGAATTTATAAAAGAAATGATTCGTGTCGTTAAACCAGGTGGTAAAATATTAATTACTGTTTGGGCAACTGATCAATCTCATAAAAGAGTTCGCCATTGGAATGTTCAATCAAATGGTGATGCTTTGATTCCATGGAAAGATAAAAAGGGTAAAATTGTATCACTTAGATATTATCATTTATTTACACAAACCGAATTATTACGCTACTTTCAAATCCCTGAAATTCAAGTATTGAGCTGTATCTTTGAATTTGATAATTGGTGTTTAGAAATACAAAAACTATAAGGTTAGACCGTTTGATAGTTAAATAATTAGAATATCTTTAGTTTGTAAATCAATTGTAAAATTAACTAATGCTAGTTTTACACGTTGAAGAATATCCTTATATAAAGTGTCATCATAATCCATCTCATTTATTTCTTTTACTTGATTTTGAAAATTCTTTAAAGAATAAATAATTTGATTTGCATGACGTTCAATCTCAATACATTTACCTAGTGCCGCTGTAGTCATATGATGTGTTATAATTGGCAATGTATCTTTATCATGTGCTAATTCCCATTTTCCATTTCCTATATGAACTAAACTATGTGTATCCTTTGGGTTTGTTTTTCTTATAATTTGATTTTTTGGATTTTCAAGTACCTTTCCTATGAAACGATTAAAACGTACATACCCATTTGTTGTATGATTTATGATTTGTGACATAACCGCCGAAGTTATCTCTTCACAATTAAAATCAAACTTTTCATCACGTGATAAAGGACATGTTAATAGATTTATATTTATATTATTTACTGTATTTATATTTTGTTGTTGAATATTATTTATTATAGATACTGTATTATGAGAAGTGGTATTTGGTAATGTATCTTTAGATTCTATTTGTGGAATACCCTTACAATATCTTCTATGATGATAAAGCGCACTGTAACTAGAACATAACTTTCGACAAATCTTACATTGATTTTGGTGAGTAATATGTTGACACTTAGGTGTATGTCTATTAAGACTATACTGGTTTGAAAAACTTTTATAACATGTAAAACATTTTTTTGTATCTATATTTTGTGAAGTTGTATCTATATTTTGTGAATTTGTATCTATATTTTGTGCGGTTGTATCTATATTTTGTGCGGTTTTACCTATGTTTTGGGTAGGGGTCGATAGTAGCATGTTATGTACCAGATTGATATGTCTATCATAGTTATACTTTCTTTTTGTAGTGTATAAACAAAGTGAGCATTTATACCTATCTTGTGAGTCGGTGAGTAACATATATAAAATAGTAAAGAAAATAATCCTTAATATATAATTATATTACCACAAAACAAGTGAGCGTGAGTACACAATTTCTTCGGGGGGCGCGCAACCTAAAAAGACATTTTTGGGCGGGCTTTCAAAAATCTTAGAACTTTATAAAAAAGACCCTTATTTATCCCTTTGTACCATTCATACAGTTATTATTTACAATATATATATTTTAATACCATTTAATATAATAATAATAATAATAATAATAAATTCATAATATAATAATAAAAATAAATTATAAAACATATAAATATTCCATAATAAGATAGAATAAAGCATAACGAACAGCATTAATAAATTCATAATATAATAATAAAAATAAATTATAAAACATATAAATATTCCATAATAAGATAGAATAAAGCATAACGAACAGCATTTGATGTAGCTCGTAGTTTCATTCCACGGAACAATACGATTGGTCCTTCTTTTGAAAATATTAATCTTTTTGATACATGAAATAAATCATTTTTACCATTTTCAATCGATGCATGAGCCATATTCGTTCGTATTGTATCAAAAGGTGTTGTAAATGCTGCTCCAGCCGCACCCGCAAATGCTCCAGTTATTAAACTTAAATTAGCATTCTGGTTTTTAAATAAAAAGGATGTTTTAAATGTTTCATAAATACTATTTCTAACTGTTGTTTCAATAACGTCTTCTATTAAACTAATACTATAACCATTATATAAACCTTTTATTCCTCTTTTTTTTAAAATTCTATTTCCAGATTCAATCGCATTTTTATGGTGTGGATTTATTTGTAATATTCTCATACAATTCGCAATTGGTATTTTTATAAAACTTATAAAAAAGGATGCTATGCTTGATGAAAATGGATAAGGATGTATGGTATTATAAATATTAAAGTAAGAAGCAAATACAAAACCAGACGATAATGATGATTGAAACATACCCTTATAACATTGAATAAATTGAATAGGTGCTATTTTACCTACTTGAATATATGCCTTTTTTGCTTCAAACGGGTATGTGACCATTTGACTTAACCCTCTCGCAATACCTTCTCGAAGACCATTGGATTTAGGATGAGTCATTAATTGTATACACGATTTATTTCTTTCACTAAAGATTATAAATATTTTATAATAAATTCGCTAATTGTGTGTGTTCTAAAATAGTATGATTTTTCTTTAAAAATGTTTGAAATTTTTTATTCCAAAGTATTACCCAATCTCCTTTTTTGGCATCGGTCATTTTTAATATATAATTTGAACTTGATATATATGGTTTTCTCATTGCTAATCCCCCATCACTCCATGAACCCATTGAATAACAATTAAATACCATAACCCATTCATAAGAATCCAAACTAAATTCATACATCCATTGGTAAATTCTATCCGCATGAATATTTGAAAGGGTCATATAATTTGCCATTACCATGAGTCTTTGAATATGATTTAAATAACCATAATTAAAAGCATATTGTATGGTTTCATTTACAATTGGAATTTCTGTTTCTCCAGTATACCATGCCTCATTTAGTTTCTTTTGTAAAGGTTGTTTAAATATATTCTTTTTAAAATCTTTTGTAGCTACTTGTAAATAATACATTCTACAATATTCTCTCCAACCAATCACTTGTCGAATAAACCCTTCGTAGTTTTGTATATCTGTCTTCTTTTTAGAAACTGCCTGTATAACTTCCATTGGTGTAATTAACCCATTATTTAAATAAATCGATAAACCACTATGATATAATAATACATTTTCTGTTGTAACTACATCTTGATACTTGCCATAATTATTAAATCTATTTTTAATAAAATCAAATAACCATTGTTTAACATCCGTAGATGTAAGAGGTAAATGAATTAAATATGTTTTAATTATTATTTTCCATTCAATTAATGGTCTTGGATTATTTTGAAAGGGTGTCTTTTCTAACCATTTAATTGCGGATTCCCATTCTCTTGAATTACTAAATAAATGTTGAAAAGCATTTGTTGGCATAGGAATGTCTTTTTTATAAGGTTCTCGATTGTATTTATCTTGACTTGGTACATTTTCTAGTATTTTTAATTTATTTTTTACAAATTTATAAAAATCATGATGTTGAAGTCGTTTGGTTTCTTTATTTTTACGATATAATTCTATATCTTGATTTGTTAATAAAAAAGATGGGTTATTTATAATTGTCCAATTAATATTTGTAGATTTAAGACGCTTCATTAATACATGATCACATGGGTCATATAAAATACAATCTTGTGGTAAATAATTATAATAATGATTATCCAATAAATCAAGAATCGATTTGAATATAACTTTATATCCAGCTTCTTTTAGACGTTTTACATAACGTTGATGAACAACATACATGTAAATTATACGTAATTGATTTAATTGTAATTTTTCTACAGCACCAGAACCACTGCGATCTCCATAAAATACTGGATCTTCTATGAAATAAATAGTATTTACCATAGGAGCTGTATATTTTAAAATCTTTGGTTCAAATAATTGATTTGGAAAAAGAACTAAATCCATCTCTATTTACTTATATCTAAGTTATTTACAACATCCCATAGATTTCACAAAATCAGCAGGTGTTGACATTTGGTCTTTTGCGGATGTTCCATAAGGGATTGACATTTTAGGTAATACTGTATTTGTTACACCACCAGCACCACATTTCATTATAGCACTTCCATCATCCGCCATATTATTCCAAATATTCGCATTAATAGGACTTCCGAGTTCTTGAGGATTCTTGGTTGAAATATCTTTACGACGTGTCCATTCATCGTAATGTGGTTTAAATTGATCAATATATTGTTGTTGATAGGTACCTTCTTTTAAAGTAGGATCATGGGTAAAACATAAGTTGCGACTTAATACAGATCCATTCATTTGACCCTTATCAAACATACTTTGATATCTTTCGCACGAAGGATCGTCTAGTAAATAATTTAATTGTGTTTGATTTTCATCAAATTCTTTAAGTGCTAAATCGCGCATTGCCATACATGACATGGAACTGGATTGTTGTGTACAGGTTAAATCATTCCATTGAATACTTGACATTCTCTATTTTAATTCTCGGTTTTTCTTTCAGAACTTTTATGTTTTCTCAAAATAGA
>Ga0209442_1001922_pt1 | contig 11502 bp, 10 predicted proteins | sample LauGreSBDMM110DD_2_FD_187565 | JGI IMG/M metagenome (GOLD analysis project Ga0209442, IMG submission 187565) | Freshwater lake microbial communities from Lake Michigan, USA - Sp13.BD.MM110.DD (SPAdes) (version 2) | ecosystem: Environmental > Aquatic > Freshwater > Lake | place: Lake Michigan...
AAAGAACGCGGATTAATGCCTGGGTTAGCATTCTCCAATGAATTGATTAGTAGAGATGAAGGGATGCATGTTGAATTCGCAGTTCTCTTATATTCTAAGATATTGAATAGATTACCTCAAGAAACTGTTCATCAAATAGTAAAAGAAGCAGTCGAAGTAGAAAAGAACTTTATTATCGAAAGTATCCCATGTTCTATGCTAGGAATGAACGCAGATCTAATGTCTATATATATTGAATTTGTGGCTGACAGACTACTTACCCAATTAAATTATGATAAAATATGGAATTCGAATAATCCATTTCCATTTATGGATAGAATATCAATTGAAAGCAAATCAAATTTCTTTGAAAGTCGCGTATCTCAATATAGCAAAGCAAATGTAGGCGGCAAACAGGAACATTCTAAATTACGCTCATTTTCTTTAGAAGCAGATTTTTAGATTTTTTAATTACTTAAAGAACTCATATACTATTTTATATAATATAATGGATAGAATAGGGAATATTTTCATTGAAATTAAAACACAAATTAACTATATAATAAATGATAGTGATTTTACATATTCGCATAATTATTTTAAATGCATGGATGAAATTATAGCAGTTTTAAGAAATACTTTAAATAAATTACAGGATATATATTATAAATATATATTATATCCTAAATTAAAAAAAATTTAATTTTTATTACACAAAATATTATTATGCGTATAAAGTCTCACAGTTATTATTAAGATATATCTTGTTGCGATAGGCATAATTTTATTTCACCAAGTGATGCGATAGTATATCTTAGGATTATTGGATAATTATTTTTAAGATATAATTCTACATTATTAGATAAATTTGTGCATTTTGTAAATATAGATAAGTATTTAAGACTAAATATACCTTGTATTATTTCTTGTTCCTCATCTGAACTATTTTTTTTTATAGTTATTGATTGAGATTTTTCTGAACCTAATATAGTCTCTTGGTCGCAAAAATCGCCTTTACAACTTAAAATTAATTTATCTCCAATATTTCTAAACTCTATAAATTCAGCAAGATTATTCATATCTCTTATAATTTTTTGAAGATAATTAGAAGGCATATTTATAATTGTATGAAAATCAACAGGTGGAATGTCGAGATTTAGCACATCAATATCTAATACTGATAATTTATAATTAGTTTTATAGTTTTTATCATTATTTTCTATTGTTATACCAAGATAATTAGGTTCATCCTTCTTAATATATATAGATAATATATCATTATTAGTAATAGTTTTAATTAAAGCATGAAGTCTTAACATATTAATACCAACATATGTTTTCTTGGCACATTCATATATTTCAAATTTATCAGCATCCAATTTAAGATGTATTAGAACAATATGTGTATTATCCATAGCAACAATTTTAATACCAGTCTCATCTATTTCTAAATTAACATCCATTAATATTTCCTTTAGAGCATCTATAACTTGCTTAAATGTTGCCGCTTGTATTGTTTTAATATTTAATAAATATTCACTATCCATATAAATAGTAAAATATAATATCTCCTTAAATATTATTTATTAATTAATTTATCAATTATATATCCAAGTCCTAGATATCCTAAATTTTTATAATTTGCTGAACGAATTAAATGTATACTTATTTCTTTAGACCAATCTACATGCTCTCTACTAAAATTAATATATATATAAATTAATAGTAGTATTATTATTATTACAGATAATGTTGCTAAACTCAATATAGCAATCAAAGTATTTTTTAAATTATGTTTCAATGATTCATATTTTGATATATTTTTTAAATAATATAAATAATTATAGTATATACATTTTTTTCTATCAGTCTCTTTATCAGTACTTATAATGTTATCTAAGGATTTTTCATAATCTACTATACACTCTTCACTATCATTTAAAATATCATTATGAATAGATAAAGGAACTCCTCCTATCAAAATATTATATAAATTATAAGCATCTATTTTTTTATCTTTAATTTTTTGAATACCAGGAAAAACTGGAATTATATTTGTTATTACATTGATAATATCATTAAAAATTGTGCTAATACTTAAAAAATATACATTAAATCCAGATCCTTTTATTATATTTTTATCGCGGTTATCATTATATATTTTCATATTATTTAAGAAAATTATTACTAAATTTACAAAATCTAAATCCTTATTTATCTGTGTTATATTTTTTTCTTTAATTTTAGCACATATTCTTTTAACCCTTTCAATAAATAGATTATATTCAACATCATTTGCCGAATTTGTAATATTCTTTATATTTTCGATAGTATCTATATTATAACCTTTTAAATGATTTATTAACATATCAATGTTATTATTTTCGGTATCTAGTACATGTTTGTTATTCGCACTATTTGCTGTATCTATATATGTATTTAAATATGTTTCAATATTTCTATATCTATAAGAATTCACATTTAATTCTGTTTTATCTTTATCCCAATCTACTATATACTTTGCATATCTCGTGTTTCGAATAGACAAATCTAAGCCAAAAATAAGGAATAATATGAATATTATACCTCCTATTCCTCCAAGTTTCCGTATATCATAGTTTTTTGATGATATATCATTGATAAAATAGCAATTTTTTATAATATCGTTAACACAAGCATAGAAACAAACATTTTTTCCTCCAATAATACACCATAACGATGCTATAATTATAAATGCTATTGAAATAATAGTAAATATTATGAATAATTTTAATAATGATCTAGTTATATTCAAAGTAAAATATTTGTCGCAATAATTAAAATGATTGTCTATAAATGTACTAATAAATAATTTATAATCTACTGTATCGCCTATTAATAATTTACTTTTATCATAACCATCTTTATTAGATAGTTTATTATTTTCTGTTAATACGACATCATCTGAATATTTATTTAAAATAATATTGATATATACTAAAATATTATATACAGCATTTACAAATATCAAGATACTTATTATTATTATTGTATATATATACAAATATACATAATATAATGGTAAATCATACATTTATTCTCTTTATTATTAATAATATTTTTAAATTCCTCTATAAAATATCTAATATATCTAAATAACACCTAAAATTGCTGTTTGAACCTCTTCAATCAAGAATACTATAAACGCAGTTATAACAGTAATATAATATACTACTTTTTGACGCATATCATTATCTGTATATTTTATTATCAATAATATTATTAATATTATCACAGCATTTAACATAATTTCAACAGCCAAATATAAATTGAAAAAATATACAGCCCCCCAATAATCTAATCTAACTATATATAATTTATCTGTAAAATCAGTTATAAATTTGCCATTATCTTTATAATCTTTTATTTTAGTTATTATATTGTCTGTAAAACCTGATTTATTCTTGTCACTAATATATGCAAATAATTTTGTTGATATATCATTCAAATCATTTTTAATTTCTTCTTTTTGTAAATTATGTCCTAATAAAGATTTCAAAGATAATGTAAAATCTATTTCATCATCTATTTTCTTAATACCAACATTAGCAACTCTTCCAAATATTAATTTATTTAACTTAATTAATATATACGGGTCATCTACATTATTACGAACAAAATATACATATATAATAATAATATTTAATAATGTTTTATTACTATCTGTACTATATATAATGGTATTATATATACTATTAAAGAAAGCATTTGTATAATTGTTTTGACTATATATTTCTTTATCAAAGTTAAAACTATAATTAATTGCCAACATTTTTTCTTCAAATTTCCTTATTGTTTCATCTATATTTTCACTATTTGTTTCATCTATAACATTATATTTACCTATCATATAATTTATATCATCTCCATAAGCAATTTTAATAAAAGTATCAAGTATACTCTCGGCATTATTGTTATTTAAAATTAAATTGTTATTTACTTCACTCCGTATATATTCGTCTGCAATAATTAAATCATCATATATAGTCTTTATTCTTTTATAAGTTCCGTTGATAAATATGAAAAAATATATGATGCTATGTAGAATACAATAAGCCAATAGAACAAATATTATTAGTATTAAATAATACGTGTTTTTATCTAAAATTTTATTAATAAATAATGATTCATTATTACCAATACCAAATATAAAATTATAAAAATCACTTATAAATGCTAAAAGTATGATTAGTATTATTATAAATAATAATAACAATATTATCTCATATAAATTATTATTAGTTTTTACATATAAAGCAGTAACGTGATTATCATAAGACCATAGCAATGTAGTAGGAAATAAGATATATAAACCGTTTAATATATAACCATAAATATCACTTTTTTTATCATAATCATTTAGATATTTATGGTTATCTTTAATGTTAAATGTATATATTATACCATTTTTACCTATTAATTTTTTATCGTTGTTAGTAGTATCATATAATATAATATCATATATGCTTTTATTTATATTTATTTCTGGAACATAACCAAATTTTTCATTTTTATATTTAATTTTATATATATTATTATTATATTTAATAGATTGTATTTCAATATACTCAATATCAGAACTATATGTTATTTTTTTATAAATTTTAATAAAGTCCTTATCTTTAATTGAATCGATATTTTTTAATTCAAAATCTATATTGCTACCAGTATTTTTTTTTATAACAGTTTTATTATCTTTTAGATATGTTAAATCAATTGCTTTATCATCAGACGCACCTACAATATCTATCAATGTAAACTTTTTCATATCAATCGTCCGTATTTCGCTACTATCAATATTTTCAAATATATTATGATTATTAGTATTAGTATTAGTATTAATTATATTAACATAATTTACTAAACGATAATTATAAATATCTTTAAGTTTATAAAACATCGCATCATCTAGGGTGTTATGAACAACAATTTCTTTAATAGAATATACTGTATATAATGCATAATTGATAATTGCTAATACAAAAATAACTATTAATACTAAAGCAATTAAATACAATATAAAAGTGATAATATTTACTAAGATTTCACTCATTATTTATTAAATATATTCTTATTTAATAATTATAATAAAAATTAAGTATATTATTACTAAAAATTAATAATAAAAGCCCCGTATATACAAATAAAGGCTGCTATATACATATATATAGCATTTTTATAAGTGTTCATATAATAATCAAGCGAATAATATATACCATCGTGAGACCACTTATTAAATATTTTAAAATCTATAAACATAAAGTATGCGAGGGCAATCGATGAAAATAATATACCACCTAATACAGAAGTAAGTAATCCAAATTTATAATATATAAGATAAGATGATTTATATTCCTTAATTATATTATAACTGTCTATTAACTTCTTTCTAATAGAACTATATTTAGTTTTAATTTCATCTAAACTCGATTCAAAACCTGCATTTTTATCATCTGCTAATTTTATTTTACTAATATATTTCTCTATATCTTCTGGAAATATATTATCAATATTTCTCTCTAATCTACTATAAATACATTTTGAATTATTACATAAATTTTTAATATCTACAATTGTCTTTTTATTATTTATTTTGTCAGTTAATATAAGTGTAATACATATTTTAAGATAATTATCGGAAGTATTATTTTTTAATTCAGTGGTAATATAGTTTTTAAATTCAGTTTCGTCAATAGAAAATTTTTTATGATCATATTTATTAAGTAAATTACAATCTACATTTTCTATTATTAAGGTATCGATAATTTTAATATTATCATGTATTTTTATATCATCAACATTTTCCCCATTATATTCACTATATATAATATAAGAACGTATCAATAAGGATAATAATATATATATCATAAATCCATATATTAGATAATATTCATTATTACAATTTTTATATATATCATAATTATAATATTTATTATAAAATAATATCTTTATTTCATTGGGTAAAGATGTATTTGAAAATATATTTATAATACGATTATACCAAAATATAATAAATAAAATTATATATATTGATAATATATATAAATTTACAAAATTTATTACATTTTTTTCCGACATAGGATAATAATCACAATATTTTAAATTTAAACTATCATAACTAGGGTTTACATCTTTAGAAGATAATGTACTTAGTTTTACTCTACTATTTGCGAAATTTGCTATTTCTATAATATTTGTAATTAATACAACAAGTAACAATGATACAATTATGAATCTCATTATAGTATCAACAGTATCAAATTTCATTTTATTATACCTTTTATTTATATATATTTTAAAAATTTTACTAAATTGCTTTAAATATCCACAATAATAAGAATATTGTTATAGGATAACTGACTCTTAATAAAAATTCTTGAAAATCAGTTAATATATTATCCCCAATATATTTAGATAAATAATAAGTTAACATTCTATCTATTGAAATACCGAGAACAATTACAAGAGAAAATAATGATAATTTAATTACTTCTGTTCTCTTTAAATTCATTCTATCAAAAAAATTATATTCATTTCCGCGTTTTCTTAAATTTTCATTATTATATATGTACTCATTTTGTTTATAAGATTGATTTGAAATTGGAATTAATGATGTATTATTCATATGTTGCTGTTGCGAAAGTTGTTGTATATGTATTGGCGATTGTTGTATATTTTCAGTTTTATATTGTGCCTGTTGTGCCTGTTGTGCATGTTGTGCCTGTTGTGCCTGTTGTGCCTGTTGTGCCTGTTGTGCCTGCTGTGCCATTTGAGTTTGTAACATAATTTGTTGTGATTTTGAAGATTTATCTTCTATAGACATATCATTATTGCTCATTTTGTTAATTTTTTGTGTAGAATATGAATTATCCATATTATCACCTAATAAATTGTCGTCTCCACCATATAATAAACTTAAATCTGTCATAATATCTATATATATATATGGAAATAAATTATAAAATTACTTGAAAAATAATAATCTTTAAGTAATACAGATTAAATGAATAAAAGCATTGATTATGAAAGTTTGTTTACATATATATCATTATTATTAGCATTCGCAATATTTATTATATTAATGTATGGGTGTTTATCTAATAATTATAGTAATATAGAAAACTTTACAACAACTCCGTCGCAACCTGAAAATGCCGAAATTATAAGTATGGCAGTAAATGCTACTGGAGGAATAACATCAATAACTCTTAAGACAGATAAAAAAGGAAAGTATTATAAAGATAAACCGCCTCTAATAACTATTGCTATACCTACAGCGACTGATTCCGTACAAGCGACGGCAACAGTTGTATTAAATTCTGCTGTAATTGCTGGAACTACACCTGAACTATGCGAAATTGCCAGCATAACAATAGAAACGGCAGGTTCTAATTACACAACTGAAGATATTACTAAAATTACATTTGAAACTATAGAAGCATACAAAATACGCTATCCCGTAGCCCCAGCAACTACAGCTGTAGATACAGAGCCTGTAATAGCAGAGATAGCAAATATTACTGTAAATTCTACAGGAGGAATAACATCTATAAATCTTAATTCAACGGCTAAAGGCAAATACTATAAAAATGAACCACCTCTAATAACTATTATGTCTCCGACAGATACTACAGGCGAGCAAGCAAAAGCAGTTGCTAAATTAAAATCAACAACTATTACAAATACATTGTTATATGAAATTGATATAATTGATATAACAGAAGAAGGTAAAAATTATGTAGTTGCTGACAGCAATAAAATAAGTATAGAAACTATCGCAGATTATAAACTTCGCACAAATCCTATAATAACTTTAACAGATGAACAAAAACAAAATATAACAACATTAATAAATGGATGCAGTGCTTTAAATAATAAACAATCCTATATTACTAAAATTACTAGCAATAATTTAAGAAAACAAGATGTAGATAGTATAATATCAGAAGTTTCTAAATCTTCATAAATTTCTAATTATCATCATCATTATTGTTATTTACAAAATTTTTATTAAATTGTGTTAATTTTATTCCTTCATTACTATAATCAATCTCTCTTTTTTTATAATCATCTATATTATCACGCGAATATTCTTCATTTTCATCATCACTATCACCCTCTATCTCTTCTTGATAATATTGATAGTCTATATAATTCATTTTATATTCAGGATTTAATATAGAACCTTCTGGAAATTTATTCTGTTTAGGTTCATAATAATAAATAGCAAAAACTATATTGTGATTAACACCTTTAAAATCATACAATAATCCTTTATTTGTTTCAAAACGCAAAGATATTCTTGATAATTTACCAATTGGATGAAATTCGCGAATAGGCAATTTTGTAATTGCTAATCTTTCACTATTAATACCCACATTATCTACACGAAACTTTGCTAAGCCGAGAGAATATTTAGAATATGACAAAGAACCAAATAAATGCTCTTCAATTTCTGGACATTTTAATACAATATATTTATTACCTATTAAATATACAATTCCAGGAGATGTTATTATATTTTTATCAAATTCTATATTATCTATAACTTTTGTTAATTTTGTATTTATAATACTATGAAACATTTTATACATCCGTCTGTCGGTATTATATATACTTTTATACTGATATCTGTCGTTAATATATAAAGGGTTTATTGAGTTATATAAATCAAAACCAAGATTCTCATATATTGTTGAACGCTCCATATCAAGTATAAAAGGTAATCTCGAATATATATCTATTAAATTTGTTAATTCGGCAGGTTCTGAATGTTTCTTAAATCCTATTTCACTATCTTCTTTTTCTTCATAATTTAATAAAAATGTTTTCAACGTATAATCTCCCGTATCAATACTAATCTTATTAAATATATCAATGTAATTAATATATTCATTTTCTCCATAATTTTTAGTATCATTATCATTATCATATAGTTTATACCATATTGTCAAACCCTTTATTATAGTATTATTTCTACATAATGCTATTTCATTCGTTTTAAGTTCTCTGTTATATATTTTAAAATCTTTAATATACATCTTAGCACCATCGTTCCAATAACCCTTATAATTATTTCCTGTCTTATTTAATGTAATAGGTGCTGAAAGACTTCTTCCTATATATTTTTTAATATAAAAAACATTTTTAATCGTTTTTTTTACTGTAAACTGTTGAACTATATTTAATGATAGAGAATTATTAGATATATAAATATTCCATTTATTTTCTAATATAGTCCAACATATATGTACTTCTTCACTTAAATCTACATTTGCAATTATATTTTTATCTCCTTCTATACTACCATCACCTATAATAAATTGTATATCATATAGTTCGCCTTCAATTTTTTTAAGAACATTAACCGTCATAGCAGTATAATTTGTGTTTGTTTGATTCCATAAATGATAATAACCAAAACTGAAAATACAATAAGTATTATCTTTAGAATAATCATAATTATAAATTGCTTCTGCTTTTACTTTAAAAGAATATGTTATACCTAATTCATTACCTCCAATTAATGTTTCGTTACCATACGTGTTTACATAATTAGCATATATATTATAAATGTTTATATTGTTACTAAGTTCTATATAACCGCTATTTTCTAATAATGTGTAACTATCGATATAAGAACAATTATATTTTATTAAATTACATGCTATTTTTTCTGTAACACCATTTTTAATTACATTATCTTCTTCGTTTGTTCCCAAATAATAATATATTAAATTGTTTTCAACATCTATATTATACATAGTACGCGGAATACTAGCGTCAATTATTTCCATACCAATTACATTTTTAAAAGGAACTGTAAATTCAACAACATATTTATTTGGATTAGGAAATTTGTCTCTGTCTCTATCAGTGCTATCTATTAAAAATGTGTAATTTTGTTTAATACTATTATTTTTAAGATAATTAATATCTTCAATAGACATATTAATAATTTACTTATTTATTATACGTATATTATTTTTTATATCTAATTTTGAGTTAAAATGGTATATAACTACAGAATTTATTCATCATTATTTTTACAATAATCTTGATTAACCACCCATAAATAGCACATAAGTTAGTAAAACATATCTAAAAATTATTAAAGATTGTTTGTTTAATATATTTACTTTTTGATTCTTTTGATATACTATTAATTTTTTTAAGTATTTTAGGGAAATACTTAGATATAAACTCTGTTATATCATCGTCATTATTATATTTATATATCTTTATAAACTCTTTGAAGTATATATAAAATATTGCTCTTAAAACAATATAACAATAAGAATGTGTTTTCTCGTACCATTTATTATTACCTTGTTTATTTAAGATTCTTCTTGCTATTTTAATATTATGCTCTCTATCCTCTTTAATTATCTTCTTAAATGATGAAAATGTCATATTGTTTTCAATAGAATAAAAGATGACATTTATAATAATTGCATAGGTTTCTACAATTGCTTCATTTGGTATTAATACTTGATTATTATCTATTCTACATGTATTCTTTATTATTTGTATATTTTTATTAGACCAATTTTCAAAATGTATATTAGAATGATGAATTAATTCGTGTATTATTACTTTTTCATAATCTTCTTTTCTAACAATATATATATTGTTAGAATTAATATATGTAAACCCGCCATTTATATTAATTGCTGAGACATTCTCGTTTTTTTTATTTGGTAGTTTGCGTTTTAAAGGGTTTAATAATATATAATAATTAAACCCTTGATATGATTTAATATCAAATAGTTTTTTAATTAAAAATACGCGATATATACTATTATATAAATGTTGTCTCATTTTTGGTGTAATGACTTTTTTTGTTAATATATAAAATGTTATGTTTTTGTATTTAATGCGATAACCCTTATCACATTCATCAAAATATTTAATACAAAAATTCCATTCAAAGAAACTATCATTAATTAATAAAGTTTTAAATTCTTCAAAAAATGATAATGGTATATTTTCAATAGATAGTTCATTTAATTCTATATTATAATTTTGTTTAATTAAACTATATAATTTATTTTCGTCATTATTCATCTATAAAAAACTGTCTACTCTCTTTAATAATTATAGATATATATTTATCTTCCTTAAGTTTTAAAGAAATGTTTAATAGTTTATTAGACATTATATTACCATCATTAGTATTATCACAATGTTCAATAGCCCGTTTAATAAAATATGTATATACAGTAGTTTTAATTGAATATTTTAAATTATTTTGTTTAATATCACAAACCCATTTATTATATTTATCCAAATATTCCCATATATTATTCTTAATATATTTGTATTTGCCTTTCAATATTTTATATACAACAAGAGATATATCATAATCTGTGTTATTTATAACACATAAATCTATATAATTATTAATATCCATATAAAATATAATATAATAAATGCTTATTTATAAATTACCATCTACTAATAAAAATACGGATTCTACGTCTA
>Ga0209442_1001925_pt1 | contig 11481 bp, 2 predicted proteins | sample LauGreSBDMM110DD_2_FD_187565 | JGI IMG/M metagenome (GOLD analysis project Ga0209442, IMG submission 187565) | Freshwater lake microbial communities from Lake Michigan, USA - Sp13.BD.MM110.DD (SPAdes) (version 2) | ecosystem: Environmental > Aquatic > Freshwater > Lake | place: Lake Michigan, USA...
GTAGTCGATGACCAAGCCAATATCACTGCTAATAACCTAACCGTAGGTAATATTACCTCATTGGGTGACGTAGGTAATGTAAAAATTACCGGTGGTAGTGCCAACTACGTACTGAAAACTGACGGATCTGGTAATCTATCTTGGGCTACTGCTAAAGCTGGTGGTGGTTCTCCAGGTGATACATATGTACAGTTTAATGACGGTGGTGAGTTTGCCGGAGTAGCAGATTTTACTTTTGATAAAACTGCAAAATTACTTACTGTAACTGGTAATATTACAACTGGTAATTTATCTGGTGGAAATCTAATAACAGCTAACTACGCTAGTTTTAGTTCAAATCTAATTTCAGGTAATGCTAACTTAGGTAATCTAGCTACCGCTAACTATGTAACTATCTCATCTAACTTAATTTCAGGCAATGCTAACTTAGGTAATTTAGCAAGTGCTAATTTTATAGATATATCAGCCAACTTAACATCAGGTAATGCAAGTCTAGGTAATTTAGCAACAGCAACTTATGTAACTGTATCAGCCAACTTAATTTCAGGCAATGCTAATCTCGGTAACGTAGCTAGTGCTAATTTTATAAACATATCATCTAACTTAACTAGTGGTAATGCAAATCTTGGTAACTTATTAACTGCCAACTATGTAACTGTAGCCGCTAATTTAATTTCAGGCAATGCTACCTTAGGTAATTTAGCAAGTGCTAATTTTGTCACCGTAAGTTCTAATATCACTGCTGGTAATATAAACGCCGGTAATGTACTAGTAGCTAATTATATTAGTGGTACACTTGATTCATTGTCAAATAACCAATCTAATATCACTAATGTAGGTACATTATTAGGATTAAGTGTATACGGAAACACTTACATGAATGGTAACTTACATGTAAGTGGTAATATATCGTATATAAACACTGTTATAACATTTGTAGTTGATCCTATCGTTGAGCAAGGCGGTGCGGCAAATAATGCTAGCGCATTGTCAACTGATGATGGAAAAGATAGAGGTACTCTACTTCATTATTATGATGAAAATATTACTGCACCCGTTGATGCATTTATGGGTTGGAAAAATGCATCTGATGAATTTATCTTTGCTAGTAATGTATCAGTATCAAATGACATAGTAACAGTAAACGAATATGGCAACGTACATGCTAATTACTTTATAGGTAAACTATCTGGGACCGGAGACTTAACATCGTTAGATGTATCAGGTAATATAACCGCAGGTAATATAATTGGACCATTAGCTAATGGCAATAGTAATGTAAATATACCAGTAGCTAATGGTAATATAAATTTTAGCGTATATGGAAATGCCAATGTAGCCATTATCACTTCAACGGGTGCTAATGTTAACGGTTATGCAAATATTTCAGGTCTTGTTAGTGCAGGTAATCTAACAACAGTTGGAAACATTACGGCTGGTAATGCAAGTCTTGGTAATTTAGCAACTGCAAACTACTTTACTGGTACACTAACGACCGCAAGTCAACCTAATATTACAACAGTTGGTACATTAACTAACTTAGATGTAGCAGGTAATTTGACCGTAGGAGGAACATTTACGTATGTAAATGCTACTGTATCTTCTATTACTGACCCATTGATTGATTTGGGTAATGGTTCTAACAACGCCGGACTTACCAGCAATGATGGTATGGATAGAGGTGCAGTATTGCATTACTATGTAGGCAGTCCTGGTACCGGCACAGCAGTTGATGCGTTCATGGGTTGGGATAATAGTAATAGTGAATTTGTATTTGCTAGCAATGTAACTGTAGTAGATAATGTAATCACATTTAATGAAATTGGAAATGTTAGGGCTAATACTCTTACTACAATAGGTAATTTAACAATTGGCGGAACTCTCAATGTAACAGGTGGAATTTCCGGTAGTGTTGGTAATGCTATACCATTGGGCTATCCAACCGATGCAAACTTAATTACTCCCGGAGCTCTAGATATATGGACAACTACTACAACAGTAACAGATGCAATTGATGACTTAAACGAAGTAATGTTGAATGTTGTTAAAGGAACATTTGTTGGTAACGTAGATTTTACTGCTAGTGTAGTAGCAGGACCCAGCCCATTAACACTTACTTTTAGTAGAACATTTAATGGAACTGGCACTAACTATCTATGGGATTTTGGTGATGGTACAACAAGTACTAGTTCAACACCTAGTAAGACGTATACGAATTTGTCAGGTGGACAATTTACAGTTACATTAACAGTAAGTAACAGTAGTGGTTCGGGTGCTGGAGCAAGTGATAGTAAAATTAAAACAGACTATATAACATTATACACACCAACTCCAATCCCAAGTTTCACCTTAAGCAAAACTGCGTTAGATACCGGTACTAGCTTAAGTGTAACAAACACAAGTCAGTATGCACAAAGTTATGTGATACATTGGGGTGACGGTACAAGTGATGCTATTGCATCAAATGGTGTACCTGGCGGTGTAGGTGGCGGGGCAAAAACACATACCTATACTATAACCGGATCAGCAGATACTAGATATCAACCATATATTATAGCTACAAGTACTACTGCAGGACCTAGTCCAGTAAGTGTAACCAGTTCTACACAAAATGTATATGTTTATAAAACACATAGTCCAACCTTTACATATACTACACTAGAAGGTAATAACGATTATACTTTAACACCTGATGGATGGAATGTTACATTTACTAATACAACACCTGCAGGCGTAGGAGCAACAAGTACGTTCTCTGGTAATTATTATAAATGGACATGGGGTGATGGTACCACAACAAGCGTAAACGCTGGATCAGGTAGTGCGGGTGACAGAAGTGTAAATATAACACATAAATTTAGTTTAACTAATCCTGCAGTAAATCAAAATTTTACAGTTAACCTAGAAGTTTATAATGGACATTCTACTAGCCCATTCAGTTCAATTACAGTAACAGTAACGGTGCATCCTGATCCACAATCAATATTTACAGGTACAGCAGTAACAACATCAGACAGAACAGGTGATTCCGTACAAAAAGGATATTTATTTACTGATTTGAATGGATTGAATAGAGCAATATTCCGCTTTACTAACACTTCATTGAATACTGACACATATAAATGGACATGGGGAGATACCACTGATAGTGGAATAATAACTAGTGGTTCAGGAACTCCTAGTGCTACGATAGACTATACTTATACTGCTACAGGTACATACACAGTTAGCTTATTAGCAACAGGCACATATAGCGAATCTGCTAGTGATGATACTAATACTAAGGCTAGTTATATAACTGTTGCATCAGCTCCGGCTGCACCATCAGGATTGTCTACGGTAACATTAACAATGAGTACGGCAAGCGCTGGTACAACTCCATACTTGGCCGCAAGTGCTACTGATAATTCAGGTGGCGGTATACCACTAGCCGGCACACTTGTTACTAGATATGTAACAGGAACTGTAGTAACTTCAACTGTCAGTGACATATATAATTCATATACTGGTACATTGTCTGCGTTATTTAACGGTAGTACTGATGGTTCTAAAACCTTCACTAGTGGTAGTGATACGGGAACATATGGTAACTTAGTTATTACGGTAGATAGAGATGCACATTTAGTAAGTGCAAGCACATACCCTAGTGATTTTTATAAAGTGTTTAGTGGATACTACACTACAGCATTGAGCGGAGTAACAGTTGGTTTTAATAATATAAAATTATCACACACTACTACCGGTGATTCAAGCACAGTTGGTTTTGTTAAAGATGATGTAACATTGACACCCACGGTTGATGTAAGTATTGCAACATTGACAGAAGGCACACCGGGTACATATCGTTATATTTCGGGTATACCATATTACAATACAGGTAGTCCATTATTAACATTAACTACAGCAAAAATATATAACTGGATTGGACAAACATATTTAGGTCCATATAATACTGCAACGCCATTCACAATTGAAGCTAACCTTAACTATGAATCAACTACTGGTGCAGTAATTTCTTCTCAAACTAAAACATATGCACAGTTGAATACTAGTGCACCAAGTAATTTCTTAACAGGAAATAATCCAAATAGTGATACAGGAAAAGATAGTGGAAGTCCTGCAACAGTAGGTCCACAAAGCATAAGTATTAGTGCATCTTCTGTATTATCTGTACAAGATATCAGAGTTAAAGCAACTAACGTAAATGGAACTGGAAGCACTAGTGTGATTAGTAAAAAAATTCAAGTATTCACCGCTACACCAACTGGTTTTGTGGAAACTAGTATTACTTACGGAGCTACTACTGCTAAACGTATTGTTATATCCGGGGCAACTGGTGCCAACCCAACATACAATAGTGCAACAAATTATTACTCATCTTTCCCGTGGACAGGTGTACAAACAATTGCAGGCACAGATGAAGCAATAGTTCGTTGGAATCAATTAAAATGGTTTAATACTGATTTAAGTACAGGTTACTTACCAGTAGGACCAGATTTGAATACAGGAAGAACTAGTGGATATCAATATTTCCGTGGTGCATTTTCTAAAACACTAGTTCAAAACTTTAGTGTCACTATAACAGGTAAGATATCAGGATTATTCTTTGCAGCTCCAGGAACAACCATTGACGCGGCTAGTGGTTTAAATGGATGGATAGACGCATCAGTAACATATGCAGGTGGAGGCGCGCCTGGTTCAAATACTGGTGCCGGCGGCAATGGCGGCAACGGATGTGCAAAAACAAATGCAGACAAAGTTCCTTTAGGATCAGTAATTTCAGGGACAACATATAACATGACACTAGGGTCAATAAGTACTTCAAATTCTACAGGCAATCAAGTGCTATTCAGCATAGTATTAGCATCCGGGGATTATGTATCTTCATGGAGTTTTAGTTAATGGCACTAAGTACCACTGAACAACTTGACTATTTGTGGAAAAAGATAGGTTACGGTGTAACCAAAACTGATAGCGCAAGTAATAAATTAGCATTTAACGAATCCATAGCAAGTCCGTTATTGCTTAGAGCCGATAAATTATGGACTCAAGCCGGAGAAATTCCCGGAGTTAAACCTACAACCACATCTAGTGTTGTAAGAATATATAAAGATGGTAGTGGCTCATGGACATCAACTGTTAGGTGTGTAGAAGATACTACATCATCTGATAATAGAACTTGGAAGACTAATTCGACAGATTGGATTCCCCCTGAATTTGGTTCTACCTATCTTGTTACAGTATATATTGATAGTAATACTTCTACTACACCGCAATCAACTGGTACTCAATTATTTGCAGCCGGCGCAAGCGGTAGTAGTAATGACGAATGGTTCTTTGATTATCAATCAGGTGTATTATATTTTATAGGTACTAATTTACCAACTGATATTGCATCTGGTGTTACGGGCAAAAGTATATACATAAGTGGTGCTAGATATATTGGTACATTTGGTATTAGTGGTTCAGTATCTAGTACAAGTGCTGATTTAGGCAATATTCATATTGAACAAAATACAATATCATCTAGTAATACTAATGGAAACATTATATTAGATCCAAATGGTACAGGTGTTACTAACATTATAGGTAATTTGAATGTATCTGCTACTAGTAATCTAGGTCCAACGTCTAATGTAGTAATTACCGGTGGAACTATTGGTCAATTTTTACAAACTGATGGCTATGGATCATTAACATGGGCTACAGTAGACTCATTTAAAATTGCAAATGGCACATCAGAAGTATACACGTATCTAAATGGTAATGTTGGTATTAGTGCAGGTGGGACTAGTAATGTAGTTGTTGTAACATCGACCGGAGCTACATTATCCGGTACGTTAACTGCAGGAAATCTTACTGCTACCAATGACGTAGTTATTGGTGGTAACTTAACTGTTAGTGGAACCACACAATATATTAACGTAACTTCTACAGTAATTAAAGATCCTATTATTGAATTAGGTGGGGAAGCAAATGCGGGTCCTCTAATAACCAACGACACAAAAGACAGAGGTACATTATTACATTATTACACAACTAAAACAGTCGATGCATTTATGGGTTGGGATAACTCAGCTAGCGAATTTGCATTTGGTAGTAATGTCTCAGTAACTGATAATATAATAACGTTTAATGAACTAGGAAATATCCGAGCAGGTAATGCAAATCTTGGTGATATAGCATCAGCTAACTATTTTGTAGGTAATGGAACTTATTTAACCGGACTTGATACTGTAAGTGTAGGTGTTAGTACAGTCGCATTAAAGCTAGCAAATGGTACAAGTAACGTAAACATTCCGGTACAAAACGGAAACATAACTTTTGGTGTTAGTGGAAATAGTAATGTAGTAGTAGTAACTGGTACTGGAATAAATGTAGCAGGAACGTTAAACACCGGGATATATACTGCAAATTTTGGTAACGCAGGTATTACAAATACGTTATTAGTAGGTAATATTGTTACTGGTAGCGGAAGTGGTGGTAACATCTCTGGTGCAGATTATATTACTGCAAACATATTACAAGGTGTATTAACGTCCGGTACTAGCAATGTAAATATTCGTTCATCTGGTGGCAATGTAACTTTGAGTGTAGGCGGTACTGCCAACGTTCTTACGGCAACTACTACTGGTATAAATTTACTTTATAGCACTACTAGTATTGCTAATTTAGGTAATTTAGTAACTGCTAATTACGTTTCTGTAGCTGGAAATATTTCTACATCGGGTATAAAAACAGACAATTATTATTATGCTAATGGTTCTCCTCTAGATGTACAACAACCTGCTGGTTCTGATTCTCAATTACAGTTTAACGATAGTAGTGATTTTGGTGCAAGTTCCAAACTAACATTTAATAAAACTACTAATGTGTTTGCTGTTACCGGCAATATAACTGGTAGTAATGCTAGTTTAGGTAATTTAGTAACCGCTAATTATATAACTGTATCAGCTAACTTAACTTCAGGCAATGCAAGTCTTGGTAATTTAGCATCAGCCAATTATGTAACGGTAAATTCAAATTTGATTGCAGGTAATGCAAACATTACAAGTACATTAAAATCTAAAGATATCGATGTTACCGGTAATGCTACTATTGCCGGAAATTTAACAGTTAATGGTAATTTCACATATGTACAAAGCACTGTTACGTATGTTACTGATCCTATTGTTGAACAAGGTGGAGGTACCGGTGCAGCCGCATTAATAACAAATGATACTAAAGATAGAGGTGTAGTATTACACTATTATACAACTAAAGCAGTTGATGCTTTTATGGGTTGGGATAATAGTAACGGGGAGTTTGCTCTTGGTAGCAATGTATCAGTCACTGACAACATTGTAACATTTAATACATTTGGAAATATAAGAGTTGGTAACGCAGTACTTGGCAACTTAGCTACTGTCAACCATGTAACCGTATCAGCTAACTTAACATCAGGGAATGCTAACTTAGGTAATCTAGCTACTGCTAACTATGTAACTATCTCATCTAACTTAACATCAGGGAATGCTAACTTAGGTAATCTAGCTACTGCTAACTATGTAACTATCTCATCTAACTTAACATCAGGTAATGCAAATCTTGGTAATTTAGCATCAGCTAATTACGTAACTGTATTAGCCAACTTAACTTCAGGTAATGCAAGACTTGGTAATTTAGCATCAGCTAATTACGTAACTGTATCAGCCAACTTAACTTCAGGGAACGCTAATCTTGGTAATGCAGTTTCTGCTAATTATTTCTTAGGTGATGGTAGTTTATTGACAGGGGTCGCAGCCTCATCTGCTACTACAATACAAATTACTGAACAGTTTTCAGGTACATATTATCCAATACTAGCAAATAGCTATAACAACAATACCTATGCACTGGGGTCGAATGCTTCAATATCGTTTGATATTACACAAGGTGCTCTTACAGTAACCTCATTAAATGGTATAATTAATACAGCAGAGCAAACCAATATTACTAAAGTTGGTAATCTACAAAGTTTACAAGTTGGTAATGCTTCAAGTGATGGCACTGTCAAATTATTTGACGATGGTTCCGCTATTGCTACTGGTAATATTACAGCTAATTACTATTTTGGTAATGGCGCATTATTAACAGGCATATTAGATGCTAGCCAATCTATTGTAAGTTTACAATCAAATGTTAATGAAGCTACGTCCGGACAATATTATGTAAATTTTACAAATGATGTTACTGGTAGCTTACAAATTCAAGCCAATAGTAATTTAAGATATAGCGTTTCACTAGATACACTAAGTGCCGGATTGTTACAGGGAACATTAACTACCGGATCACAACCTAGCGTTACTAGTTTGGGTACTCTTTCTCAATTAAATGTATCTGGAAATAGTAATGTTGATGTTATAAATGCTTCTGGTAATATTACGGCACCTTACTATTTTGGTAACGGCTCACTATTAACCGGTGTAGCAATTGCTAGTACTGCAAATATTAGTTTTGAACAAACAGTAACGCAAGCTAATACTGGTTTATATTATCTACATTTTGGTAATGCCACAGCAGGAACTCAGGGAATTGCTGCCAATGATAACTTAGTATTTGATGCTACCCGTGGTGAATTGATTACTACTCTGCTAACTGGTACATTGACTACCGCATATCAGAATAACATTACAAGTCTTGGTCAACTTATTGGATTAGATGTTGCTGGTAATGCGACCATATCGGGTACTTTAACCGTTGGTAGTTTAGCTGGTACATTGACTACAGCCTCACAACCTGCAATAACACAAATAGGTACATTAGGTAATCTAAACGTATCAGGTAACATTGTCACTGGTAATTTGCTAGCAGATAATATTTACGGACCAATTAGAACTGCATCACAACCTTATATTACAAGTCTAGGTACATTAACTAGTCTTACTGTTTCTGGAAATATTACTGCCGGAAATATAGATGGTGGGAATTTAGTAACATCTAATTATTTTGCAGGTAGTGGGCTTTTACTATCAGATATAAACGGAGCTAATGTTTATGGAAGTGTATCTTCTGCTAATAGGGCAGGCACTGTTACTACAAATGCACAACCAAATATCACTAGTGTAGGAACACTAAGCAGTTTACGAGTAACAGGTAATGCTAATGTTGGTTCTATATCAACTGATAGTATCAACTACGCTAATGGAGATCCGTACATATTCAATGTTAGTGCTAATGGAAGTACTGGATATGTTCAATTCAATGATAATAATCAATTTACCGGTAATTCATACTTCACATATGACATAGCTACAAAAACATTAGCAGTACCTAATATTTCTGCTACAACTAGTAATACTGTTGCATTGAATGTGTCAGGTAATGCAAATTTTGCATCATTAAGTGCTGTTAAAATTACAGGTGGTCTTCCAGATTATGTTATTAAAACTGATGGATCTGGTAATCTAAGTTGGGTGCAGGTAGACACTAATCAAGCATTTACCGGAGCCTCATACGTATCAATAGCAAGAGATTTGTTTACGGTCGCAGACGCTACCACTAGTCAGATTACGTTATCAATGACTCCGGTTAGTAAATCAGCTATTCAAGTAAATATTGATGGTATAATACAACTGTCTGATTCATACAATTTGACCAACAATCTTTTAGATTTTGATGAATATTTAGAAGAAGGTTCTAAAGTTGAAGTTACGATGTACGGGGTCATTGATGTCTCCGGAGGTGACAATCAAATTCAATATAGTGTTTCAGGTGCATTTGATAGCAGTGCAAATTTAACATTTGATCCAGCTACTAATACGTTAACTGCTAATAAAGTAAACGTTACTGACGGTCCGTTAACTATAAGCGGTAGTACAATATCTGTTACTACTGGGGTAAGTGCAGGTATATTTAATCTTGGTACACCTAATATTACAATGGGTTCTACTAGCAGTAATGTTATAATTGGATCAAGTTCAGGTAATATAGTACTTAAGGGCACAGTATTGGCTACTGAATTTGCTAGTAACAGAGCCGCGGTTGCGATAAGTTCAGCTACCCAAATTGATAGCTTCTCAACCACAAAATATAGAACAGCTAAATATGTAGTAAGTGCTAAAAGTGATGTAGGATATCAGTCATTAGAAGTATTATTGATACATGATGGTGGTAATAGTTATATTACTACTTACGGAGCAATAGGTACGGTAACAGATGACGATATTGTAATACTGTCGAGTAATGTAGTTTCTGGATATGTTTGCTTGTATGCAACTGATATATATCCAAATACTTCAGTTAATTTGTTAAGCACTTACGTGAATATTTAAGGATAATACAAAAATGGCAGACAAATATTTTAATGTTAAAACTGGCGTAAAGACCGGAAATATAACATTAGACGCTACAACCGGTAATGCTAACGTAGCGAATATTAGTGTTTCTGGATTAGCCAACACCGCTAATTTGTTTGTTAGAACCTATTTAGAATCAAATTTAATACCTTCCGGAAACGGTGAGCAATCTTTGGGTACGTCTACCCATAGATATAAGGATTTTTACCTAACCGGAGCTATCAATCTAAATGAATTTTCTATCGAGGCAACGGCCACAGAATTAACTTTTAACGGTAATATCATTGCAAATGATGCAATTTTCGACTCAGTAACAGTAAATCAAACGCTTGAGATAAATAGTACTATAAACTCTACTTCCACAGACACCGGTGCACTTGTCACCCCTGGAGGAGTAGGGATAGCAAAGGATTTGACAGTGGGTGGTAATATTAATTTAGCTGGTGGCGGGACAACTCCGCTAGGAGCAATTGGGTATAACACTCAGGTAAATAGTATTGAGTTTAAATTTACATAATAGGAAAAATACATGGCAACAGTTGGCGCAAGATTACAAAACGACGGTACTCTACTGACCGCAGGTACTACTCCGGGCGATTTAGATACCGGGTTTGATGAGGTTACTCAATCTTCTCACAGTGTTACGGTTGAAAACATTTTCTCTTACGAATTTGATGAAGTTACGCTTCCCGGCGGCGCACCATCTGGTGGCTCAATTTTATTGAATGGTACAAGTCAATACTTGACTACCGCTGGATCAGGTGACTTTCAATTTGGTACTGCGGATTTTACAGTTGAGGGATGGTTCTATTCAACATCTAACAACTTTCAACGTTTATGGTGTTTCCCAGATGGCGACAACGTTGAAATAATGAATGGACAAGTTTATTATTGGAAAGGTTCTGGATTGCCAATTGGTAGCGGTTCTGATACTTTCTATTTAAATCGTTGGATGCACATTGCATTAGTAAAAAAAACAACAGTAGGTGTTAATAGTGGAAATCCAGTAGCAACAGTGTATGTTAATGGTGTATCTATGATTGTAGATAATAGCCCATATAATTCTGCTAGCTCACGTTCATTAGCAATAGGTGGAGAAATAACAGTAAGCATTCCCGGTCAAGATGCAACATTAGGAACAGTAGATGGATATTTTACCGGTAAC
>Ga0209442_1001931_pt1 | contig 11449 bp, 8 predicted proteins | sample LauGreSBDMM110DD_2_FD_187565 | JGI IMG/M metagenome (GOLD analysis project Ga0209442, IMG submission 187565) | Freshwater lake microbial communities from Lake Michigan, USA - Sp13.BD.MM110.DD (SPAdes) (version 2) | ecosystem: Environmental > Aquatic > Freshwater > Lake | place: Lake Michigan, USA...
ATTCTTTTATTTTTAATAATTCTTCTTTATCTGGAAGAACAGGTGCTGTTCGTGTCGATACAAAGAACATATATAGTCTATTATTTTCAGATAAGTATTTTTGAATATTAACAGCATTTAACCAAGATGCGTCTTGTCCAATTAAAGAATTTGTTACTGTTTGCATAACTTGTAATTCCTTTTCACGAACACCTTGAATCATTTGATTATTTAAATTAACTCTATCCGTCATTTCAAAATTATCTTTTTCTAATAAAAATTTAGTTCTTGTTTCAGGTGTATAATCTGATTTTTTATAAAATATAATATCATCATCATATCGTTTCCATTGATTATTCCATACATATCGAATTAATCTAAAATAATTGGGTTGGGGATCATTTACACGTTTATACATTAAACGACAATAAGGTGATTCATTTAGATTTGCGTTAGTAACAATGCGAATTTTAATAGAGTTGATTGGTTCAGTAATTTTGATTGAGCCAATAATATGATGAGATTGGTTTCTTCCATCCGCATGTTGATACCACGATGGAATGAAACGACATAACGCATTACGATCGCATGTTTTACTTGATTGAGTATTTAAACATTCATCATACTTTGAACAATAATATAAATGTGACATTACTTGACCATTAATCATAAAATCAATCGAATAACGTAATGGAACCTGGGCATTTTCAATTCCACCCCATGTTACTGAATCAAATAATAAGAAACGGAATTGATATTCTCCAGGTGTTTTAATACGTAAAAATCCATTATATGTTTGATATGTACCATAATTTACGTTTCCATAAGGTCTTACTGGTAAATCATAATGGTATTGCCATATTCCATGAGTAAATGTATCATATTCTATTTTATTTGAATCCCTTATAATTTCTAAATTAGATTCTAATGCATCCATTTCTTCTGTATTTTTAATTTTAAAATCCTGAGGTAATTTATATATTTGTCTTACTAAACCCTCTTGATTATCTGGAACATCTTCAGCTAATAAATTCATTTTAGAATTTTCAATTTGTATTTTTCCTAGATTTTCTTGAATAATCGATTGAAGTTTAATATTTTGTTCATTTATTTTAACTGGATCATAATTTGTAATATTTATACCTGATTTGGGCTCTTTAATATTAAATGGATAATTTCCTTCATAAACTACTTTATTTTTCTCTGAAATACTATTTATTTTATTAGCAAAACTATAGGTAACTTTTTCAGGCGCGCCCTTATTCGTTAATTTTCCACATATATCTATATAAAATTTATAAGCAAAATATTGATTATTTACAGCTATATCTGGTTTTGGCACTAATATAATACGAGTACCTTCACGACGATAATCAAATAATAATGATACTAATGTATTATAATTTGGTACATTATATGTTCCATCATACATAAATTGATAACCATTTATTGCTGAACTTGTTTGAATAATATTAAAACTAGAAACGGTATATTTATTTATAGAGGGTGAGTTAATACCAAATTCAAAACCATATTGAGATGATAATGATGGATAATTTGGAAGATAATCAACAACTGGATTTTCACATGTCGCAGGTGGATCAGGAGAAAAGTTTTTAAAGAATATACGTATGTATTCTGGTTTGGTTAAGTTATAAGGTAAATTATTATTTTCAGGAGTTGGTACATAGGCTTCATCGGGTTCAACCAATTTATGTTTTCCAAAATTAGTACGATATTCTTCAAACTTGGATGCTACACTTTCAACATTGTATATCTCTTTTGAATTAACATCGTATAAAGGTTTATAACAAAATCCCCAATCTCTCAAATTACCACGGTTGTATAACTCATTTGGAATTTTCATTGGATGCGATGCGACTTCTAACCATCCTGGGAATTCTTGTTTACATATTGAATTTAAAGATCTACGTTCAGATCGAATCTTTAATAAATAGTTATAATATGCTAATGGATGATATGTAACTTTTATACTACTTGTTATATCATTAAATTGTTTTGAAAGTAATTCAGTTAAATAAACTGGTCCATCTAAAATTAAAACACGTCCTTTATAGTTATCATGTTCGTATAAATAAACACGTGTATCTTTTTCAACTTTAATTGAAGAAATCGCATCATTTGTAATACCATTATTAGGAATCCATGGATAATCACCTTTACCTAAAATCCATTCTTTTCCTTGATAACTGGCATTTTCATATAATTTTACTTCTGGATTTGCTAATGTATTTTGATTAGATTTAAATGATTGAGGATTTAATGAACGATAACTATTAGCTTCTTGTTTCGCTTTTTCTAAAATTTGGTTAAATTCAATATCTGATAATTGGAAATCACCTTTATCACAAGCAGTAACATTATTTGTAAAATATACTTTACAAGGTCTTGACGGAATATCTGAATCCGCAAATTTCTCAACGATATTTATTTTATTTAATACCATTCCTACAAGTATGACAACCGCAATACTTATCAATTCTAATGCCGAATTATTATTTAAATAAGGTTGTAAAATAAGCATCCATATGAAATAACTAAATGTAAATACCAATATGGTTATATTATTTTGCTGTATCCCTATCAATAATAAGAGGATGATATACGCCAATGTTACAGGTATCATCCGTCAAGCTTACCTATTTATAATATTTAATTTACGGTTTAAACAAACAATTTATTGTTTCCATAAACTAAGATGCCCATTGAAGATGTGGACTATTTAAAAAAAAATAGTCAAAAACAAAGTTATATATTTTTAGTAAATAGCAAAGATCGTAACAAGCTTGCTTATCCAACACCTTCTGAATATATCGTTGAGTTTTCCCAACCCTTTTTTAATGTCATTGGATTAAATGTTTTAGATGCCTCTATACCACGTACAATGTATAATATTGATGAATATAACAATACTCTTTATTATTTTATTTATTCATCTAATTTTGATTTAAATCAATTATCATCTGACTCTTTTTTTAAAACAACAATCGATCCAGGTGATTATACCGTACAAACACTCTTAAATACATTAAATCTCTCTTTAAATATGCCATTAAATTCTAATTTATCGAATTCAAATGTTTCAATTACCACATCAACGTTAAGTAATCCTCCTGATATTAAAAATCGCCTACAATTTGATTGCCCTTACCCCTTTATACTAGACATGAAACGATCAACTATAAGCGAATCTCTTGGGTTTGATACTTATATACAAGACAGTGAAAGAACAAAAACAGATCTAAACAAAAACTACACTGGATTTATATATGATCAACTAGTTACCGATAACACACTCATATCGATTTATCGTGATTTTAAAAAGGGTTTATCACGTGAACTAATTATTAATAGTTTACCGCCACCATACGAAACCGCCGTACTCTTAACAAATAAAGTGGAACCTTTTGCGACTAATTATCAATTATATCAAAGTGTTGATTTACCATTTACAGAAGCTCAAGGTACAACCGTAACCATATTTGAAGGACCTCGAAGTGTTATACGTTCTATACCTTTGACAAATAAAGTTGCTCAACGCTTTTATGTACCCAATAAAACATACTTAACACGTGTCTATTCGGCTTTTTATACATCAGAATTATCAACAAGTTCAATTGTAGATTTTACCATACAAACAGAAGTTAATAATCAACCTTCTGGTGTACCTATATCTCAAACCGAATCCATCGCAATTAGTTTTACAGATGGAACCTTATCAGATTCATCCATTTTATCAATTCCATTAGAGGGTGAAACATATTATTGGATTGTATTCGATCAATTACCGAACGCTACAATGTATTACAATGATGTTTTAGAAACGACAACAACTTTAAAAAGCTTTAATGGATCCATCTGGGAATCAATTGATGATTTAGAAAACGATGTTTATTATCAAGTATCTATTCGTATCGAAATAACGAACGAATATCATCGTATAAAAGCTCCTGGAATTTATTCTTTGATTGGCGAACCTTATATAGTTATACGTTGTAAAGAAATTGAAGAAAATAGTTATCGTTCTCTTGCTTATACCAATCATCAGTTGGGAATTGCAAAAATAAAATTAGGTGTCGTTGGATACAGGGAAGAGCGCATTGATTTTTCAAGTATTCCAAATCGCGAATTTCATCCAGTCGGTCGTTTAACAAGATTAACTTTACGTTTTGAGACAGGCGATGGTCGTTTATACGATTTTAAAGGAGTCAATCATAATATAACTTTTGGTATTCAATATTACGAGCCTATTATGAAGCAAACATTTGAACGTTCAATTATTAATACGAATTATACAGGGGACTTTATGGGCTATATGTATCAACAAGCAGATCAAGAGGAAGATAGTGATGATGAAGAAGTGGATTACAATAGAGATACTATGGATAAATACCGTATGGCTGAATCGCGAAATTTACCATGGCAAGTTGCACAACGAAATGTTCAACAATATTATGATTTAAATATTCAAGAAGATGATATCGTAAATTCTCAAGAAAAATTAGAAAGCGAAGACACTGAAGAGGATTGATTATTCATAAATACTCTAAATTGTTTTCTGGTTGGCAAATAGCGCCTACATAAATCATCATAGGATTGTTTTTCCCGAATAGATATTTCCAATAATAAACGCTTATTTTGTTTAATTAATAAATTAAATAATATTTCAAATAGTTTTTCTGGAAAGTTCATAGACTTCATAATAGTTATAAATTATAAAAATAAAAAGTTCAAATTTTATAGATTTAAAAGGTAGCATAATCACGTCCGCAAGAAAAACCTTCAATTACTGAATCACCCATTTCAGCTCCTTCTAATGGTTTTTTAGAATTATCCATTTCATTTAAAAATTTTTCAATTGTATTTTCGGTAACAATTCCCGCCTTTACTAATTTTTCTAGATCTTGAGTAGACATTTTATCATTTACAATTGCTTTGAAAAGTTCTGTTTCCTTTGGAGATAAATTTTGCGTTTGTTCACTGGTGGGTGCTTTAGTTTCAGTAGACTCTTTTGATATTGCGACTGGTACTTCTCCGTCAGTTTTAATTGTAACATCTGATTTTATTTTATTGATTATAGTTTTAAGATCTTCCTCGGTTGGTTTATCACCATTTTCTTTTATTTCTTTAGCATCTACAACATCTACGGGTTCACCAGATTCTTCCGACATTACTTTGTCTTCGAAACGTTCCATGAAACGAGGGTATTTACATCCGTAAATTGTATTTAACATTAACAAAACCGCTAAGAATAAAATAATCGCTAAAAGAACATTTGTTGAATAAAATGTTTTGCCCATTTGAAATCCTCTTTATTTCTTAAACAGATTTTTATTCTTTTTACGTATGTCTCTCTCTCTACGTAATGTAACAATTCCTGTTTGTTTTCCATAACAAACTAAGCTAAAGTTATTAAATAATTTTTTGCGGCTAAGTAAATTTTTAAATAATTGTCCAGTTAACATTTGAATAACGCATAATAAATCATTTGAATTACTTGAGAAATACATTGCGTAAAATAATGTGATAATGCTATGAATGCTTAATAATTTATTCGCATTAACATCTACAACTGATAAGCAAACATTTGTACTAAATATATATAAACATTTTTCCTCTTTATAACCAATTGTAACATACGAAGGTAAATGTAAATCACCTTTATATGTTTCTACTATCTTAAGATTGATATCATCACACTGATTTAATAATAATTTTGCTATTAATTTAATATCACCGTCGTATATTACATATCTGATTGGTACGCCATCTATGTTCACTGATATCTTACGATATAATGGATCATCTTTTAAATATGTACTTACGGTATCCCATCCAAATGAAGGTACATTTTCCTTTTTAATAAAATATTGGATTTTTTCATCAATTTCTTTAGGAATATTAACATAATAATCATTTAGTTTTAATTTACACGGTAAATCAAGTGGATATTCTTCGTATATTTGTAACATGCGAGGATATACTTTTGACCAGCGGAATGCATCATACGATTGAGATGATAAAGCATGAATGGAGTATTTTAATAAATCTATACTTACTGATCGAATACCTAAAGATGTTTGTATACTATTTTTTTTAAGATTGGCGAAATCATCTTTTGATACATTTGTTATATCTAATATTTGAATACCTTCAGTATATAGTTTAAATGTATTTTCATGTAGCGCTTCTTTAGCACTAATGATAATAATATCATTTGATTTATAATATTGGATGATATCTTTTATAAATTTAGATGTGTCATAGCAATAAATATCGATATCGGGTAATTCATATTTTTTATAAATTTTCTTTTTTAATACTTCATTAATAGCGCTTCCCCCGTACATAAGGATGTCTCTTTTTTTTAAAAATTTAATTAATAATTCAAATAGATAGTAATATTTATTATAATAATAATTTTCAATTTCTTCATTCTTTTTTTCAGCAATTTCCTCGATATATTCTAATTGTTTTTTTAATTTATATTTCATTTGAGGGATAATTTTTGTATTCATACTTCTACTAATAAAAAATATATTCCTTGTGTAGAATAACAATAAAATGGCTGATTTAATGAGTGTCTATGGAATGATAGATGAACCTCAATATCCTACCAACGCCCCTCAAATGCCAGCAATGAAACAAAATTTCCCTCCCGCGCCAGAAATGACACAGCAAGGAAAGCCTGTTAAACAAATGGTTTCTGTTCAACAACCTACAGAAGTAGCGTATCAACCACCTCCGGCTATGTATGCTCAAGAACCATCTGTTCAACAACAATATGTACCCACTGAAACTTTCTGGGATCGTGTTTCCCAAAAACGTTATGAAGTTTTAAAAGTAGTTGTCTTATCATTAATCGTATTGTTAGCAATTGCGACCGATCATGTATGCAATCACTATTTATCTACATACATCTCGAATTCGTTATTAACAACTATGCAGGAAGTTTTAGTCCGCATTAGTTATCCAATCGCAATACTTCTTATCATTTGGTTTATTAAATCAATGTAAAAATAATAATTGCATTATTTTAAGAGGTATAGCTTACAATGAGTTCTACAATTAAACCGAGTTTCATGGATGTTATTAAAGATATCTTTAGCGGTATTATCGAAATAAGCCCATGGATTTCTATATTTTTTGTATTCGCATTATTAATTAGTATTTTTACTATATTATTATCAATCTATTACCTTTATTCTATAATGGATACAATCATACAAAGAATGGCAATTACAACACCATTAAATATGGACACTCTCGAGTTTGATGCCATGTTATCAACTGAGTTTTTCAAACTATCTAAATATAGTATGTGGTTATTTATTGTATTACCACTACTATCAATGGTATTATTAGGTATAATGGGAATTATTATAGTAAGTTTAAGATCAACTACACCCATTCCTTCAATGATTAAATATACAACTTGGATTTTAGTAGCACATAATGTATTAATTTTCCTTGGATTTAGTATATTTTATTTCAAGGCAAGATTTCAAACAAATACAGTAAGATCTAGAATAAATACTTTCAATAATTATGTATGTAGTAAATTATTCAGAAATAATAAGTTTTTAAATTTATTAAGAAATCCACAAACTGATATTATTAGTATTGTAACCAAATTTGGAGATGCTTTATCTAATTTACCAGCAAAAGCGGATAAAGATCAATACGCTAAAGCATTTTATACATTAACATTATATTATCATTATCATAAAATAGGTATTCGTAATCCAAGAATTAAAGGAGCTTTAGAAATTTTCAGCCCTATGAATTTATTATTAAATAAATGTAATCCGGCAGGGTATTTAAATAGATATGGTACATATATTGAAGACATATCTGAACTAATTAAACAGTATTTACCTAAAAAAATTGATTCAAATAATTTATTGGTTAAACAAGGTTTTGATGAATGTTATTCATGGATTATCCAAACCAATAATCTAGCAAATTCACTTTACCCTGAAGACTCATTAAGACCATTTTTAATGTTAACATTTACAAATTTTACCATTCAAACTATATCACTATTAGGTTTATCTTACTTTGTCTCTGACGGAGAGCGGTTTAGAGCGATTGTTGATAAAGTTTCCACACGGGCGCAACTTGCCGTGTTTGGTGTAGGAGTATAGATCATTTTTCTTTTCATACGATAAGGGATAGTATGTATTTAGAACATCGTAATTTTTCTAAAAAATTATCACATAGATATAAAAAAAAATCTGGAGGTGCTAAATTCGCAGCACTCGCGAAAGCTGTTCAATCTGCCAATAAGTTTAAATCAATTAGTCCATCAAATACAGTTAAACCAATTGCTTCTACCAAACCGGGTTTGTTTTCTCGATTAGGCAACAAATTTAAGAAAGATCCTTCAACATCCTCTGATGCTCCTCCAACAGTTACTGGTTCGAATCCGGGTTTGTTTTCTCGATTAGGCAACAAATTCAAAAAAAATCCTTCAGCTGAATCGCCTACAAACGATATAGATACTCCACAACAGCCTGAAAGTCCTAAACTTTTGGATAGAGCTAAATCATTTATGGGGCGCTTTAAAAATAATACATCCGAAAATATGGATGATTCGATGCCGGCTGCCGCACCACTTCCAAGTGATCAACCCATTGTAAATAATAATCCTGTAATTACACCAGAGGTTACACCTGATACAAGTGCTGTAACCCCAACTTCATCTGAGGTTCGTACACCATTCGTAGCACCTGATTTAAAAAGTTTAAGTGCTGCCTTTCAAATATTATACGATGTAATTACATTAATTGCTTCCATTTTGATGGTCGCTTTTTTTATTTTAGCATTTACAGATATAATAATTTATATTTCACGTGAGTTAAAACAGAAACAATTTTTAATATTTGATCCAAATTTATTTAACAAAAATACTTCTGAATTTGAAGCACTAAAGTATAACACAAATGATCAGATAAATGAACCCTATAATATTTATTTAGAACAAACAATCATTAAACAAATGTTTCGCACATCTGGATTATTCTTTGTTGTTGTTGGATTACAAATAGGTTCTTTTTTAGCATTAAAATTATTAGCCATTCTAAAAAATCAAGAATTCACAGATACAATTGAAAAACCAAAGAATATTGGTACGATCATCATTGTTTTAACGGCTGGTATTGTGCTAAGTTCATTATATAAATCTAAATTTTTAGAAAAAATACAACCAGATTTACGAAGCACACAAGGAAAAATTAATAATATGAAAGACTATATTTATAATAATTTAACAACAAATGTTGAATTTTTAGAGGCAATGATTACAAATGATATTACCAGACTCATATCAATAATGAATGTTCAACAAACTGAATATAGTTTAGCAAAAATGATATTTACAATAAGTCTATACAATTATTATAAAAGTAATATTTCTGAAAATGATGAAGTATTCGAAGAAATTCGTAAAATATTTACCATTCGTGAAATTAAACTTCAACAAATTGATCCAATTAAATATTTTTATTATAAACAAAATGTATTTATACCAAATATGTATGTGGTAATGAAAGATTTATTAAAGAAATCGCCTATATTTGTTGAAAATGGAATTTTTAAAGATCTTAAAGAAAGATCATTCCGTATAATGGTAAATTCGCGTATTTTAGATTTAAATCGTAATTTACTTCAATTATTAAAATTACCTAAAAAGAAAACTCAGTTATTATTCTATTTAATAATTACTTTACTGATTTCATTTATATTCCTTGCGATGGTGGGAAGTATGTATAAAGAAAATATTATGAGCGCATGGGTAATTATTCAACCCATATTACTAAATATTTGGAATAAAATAACATCCTTATTTAAAAAGAACGAGTAAAGAGATGGAAATTAATAAATTAGATATATTAATTGTATTTATCAATATATTTTTAATAATAGCTTTTTTAGGTTTTTATTTATGGTATTTTACTTTGATAATGAATATAGATAAAGATTTACAATTTTATTATTTACAACAGTCCGCATGTAATCGTTCACAACTTGAAATTGAAACTGTACGCTATAATGCCATGAATTTACATAATGATTTTAAATCTTCAAACGAAGATAAACGTAAAAATTATAAATATCTATCAGGATTGGTAATAACAGTTAGTTTAGTATTTATAATTGGATCTTTTATTTTGGGAGTTATACAGAATATTAATAATCAAAATATCGATTATAATGTTATTATTTTAATTAGTAGTATAATATTATTAATCACATTTACATCGAATAATTTTACTAAAAATTCAACTATAAAAAATTATATTGACGCATATGATAAATTAAAAACAAAATTAACTAATTATTTTAATAATCCAGAGAATCCAGAAGATACTGTAAATGCTTCATCGAATAAAATAAATAGAATGGCTGAATTACCTCAAGAGTTAATTTCATCATTAATGAAACGTTACCGTAGTTATCACGAAGTTACGAATTATTTAAAAATACCCTTTTATTCGGAATTTGAAATTCGAAATGAAATACAGAAAAAATTAGAAAAAGAGGTCGTATCTGATAATGAAACTAAATCAATTGAAATTAATGTTAACGAATTAATGCGTTTTATGAAATTTAATGTAAATAATGATCGTAAAAATGTTAAATCGGATATTGAATTAATTACAGGGTTTGATGTGAATTCCAAAAATGCAAAAGCGGCAGATTATTATACATTGCGCCAAGATACACATAATCCATATGAGTCATTAAATAAACAATTAAAAGCAAACCAAACAGCATTGTGGATTATAACTATATTAATCATTTATCAAATTTACCATACTTTATATCAATACCAAGAAAAACGTCACATACTAATTTATGGATTAATTATCAGTTTAATGATATTAATAGTTATTTTAATGCTTGTACGTTCTTCGTTGTAAAACTTTCTAAAGTTAGTTTAGAGTTTAGTAGGTAATGGATACTTCTAATGAAGATAAATTACGTCTAATTTTTGCGTTTATTGTAATTATATTATTTATTGTAGTCGCAATTTCGTGGATTATAATGATCGTAAATTCTTTTAAATTACATACAGCATATAAGGCAGGAAAGGCAGGTGAAAATATATGTGGAGAATTTTATTTAGAAGGTGAATCAGCACGTGCGAATATTTATGAGACTTATATTGGAAATAATAAAGATGGTGTTGAAAATCAATTAAAAAATATTTTTAACTTATTCTTTTGGTTACTTACCGTACTAATGATATTAATTATACTATTTGTTGCAATGATTTATAATAATGTTTGGGGTAATATTATTGATAGTAAAATGTTACGAACAGGATTTTGGATAATGATATTCGGATTAGTAACATTATTATCATTATGGTTAACTTTTTATTATAAAAATGATGAATCAAATACGATTAATCCATTTTCAGGAGTATTGTTTCGTGTAGGAG
>Ga0209442_1001935_pt1 | contig 11434 bp, 10 predicted proteins | sample LauGreSBDMM110DD_2_FD_187565 | JGI IMG/M metagenome (GOLD analysis project Ga0209442, IMG submission 187565) | Freshwater lake microbial communities from Lake Michigan, USA - Sp13.BD.MM110.DD (SPAdes) (version 2) | ecosystem: Environmental > Aquatic > Freshwater > Lake | place: Lake Michigan...
GTTGGTCATTCACTCCTGGTCAAGACGTTACTGACCAACCAGCAAATGTACAAGCAATTGCTGCAGCAGCATGGACTCCAGCAGTTGTAGCTGCATATGAAGCAGCAATCGAAGCTGCATCAGCTGCAAGAAACGCACAGTAAACAATAAGAGAAAATCAGATGCCAATTTCCAAGATTAAAACCAGTTCCATTCTTGCAGATGCTGCAAGCACCAATTTAAACATTGATGCTGGTACACTGTTCTTGGATGCTACCAATAACAATGTGGGTATTGGTAACACAAATCCAGCCTCTTATAACGCTTCCTCTGATAACTTAGTGATTGGCACCTCAGGCTCTAACGGCATGACGATTGTTTCTGGCTCTACAAGTTCTGGCTACATTATGTTTGCCGATGGAACTGCTGGACAGCAAGCGTATGAAGGTCAGATAACTTATGACCATACAAACAACTTCATGGCGTTTAATACAACTGCTGCAGAGCGTATACGTATTACCTCTGCAGGCAACGTAGGTATTGGTACTACTTCTCCACAATCAACATTAACTGTTATTAGCACTGGGTACAACCAATCGGGTACATTTTATAGTGTAGGCAACTTTGTTAATAATTCTAGTTATGCACTAGGAACTTTGATTGGTTATGATAGTTCCAATGGTGCAGTTATTGCATCGAATGGTGTTAGCAAACCGATTGCATTTTGGCAATACCAAGGTGCTGCTTTTGCAGAAAGTGCTAGATTTGATTCTAGTGGTAACTTGGGTATTGGTGTAACAGCACCAGCCTCAAGACTTCATGTAAACCACCCAACAGCATCGACAAATGCTATTGCTCAATTTACAAATGGAACTACTGGTAGTGCTGCTGGCAATGGTTTGTATGTTGGTATTGATTCAAGTAACGATGCCACCGCATTTAATTTCTACAACTCTGCGATGAAGTTTGGTACCAATGGTACTGAACGTATGCGTATTACCGCTGGTGGTAACGTAGGTATCGGAGATAGCAGTGCATCTACAAAGTTGAGTGTTGGAGGTTCAAATACTTCTTTACTATCTAATCAAACTTCCACATATGCTCCATCTGCTAACTCAGCGGTAAGTTCGGTTAAACTGATCAATGAAAGCGCAACAAATGGTGTTTATGCAAGTCTTGAGTTTTGGATAAGAAATGTAAATAACAATATAAACATTGCGTATATAGCATCACCATCTACCGCATCCAATGATACAGGCACTTTAACTTTTGGAAGAAGAACAGGCGGTAGTACCTCCGCTGAAAGTATGCGTATCGACTCCAGCGGTAATGTGGGGATTGGGACGACAGCCCCATCCTCTCCATTACACGTGGAAGTTCCAAATGCAACTGCATATGATTCTACTAATACTCTTGTTTCAGGACAGACTGCACGTATATCAAATGAAAACACCACAGCAGGAGTCTCTGCAAATTTATTATTTGTTGCCAAAGGCGCAGGTGGCGGAAATGGTCTTGCAACAATTTCTGGTGTAAATACTGCAACTGCTTCCGCTGCAATAACATTTGGAACAAGAGATGCTAACAGTAATGTTACAGAACGCATGCGTATTAGCTCTGCTGGCTATGTAACCACGCCATATCAACCAGCATTCTTTGCATATAACTCTACAACATTTACTAGTACAGGTACTATTCCATTTAATACTACGTTGTTTAATAGAGGAAGTAATTTTAACACTTCTACATATCGATTTACAGCACCAGTTAGTGGAGTATATTGGTTTAATGTTATATTAGCTACTGATGCAGCCACAACATGGTCATTAATCCCGTTATACGTAAATGGAGGAAGATACCGTGATATGATGGAAGCACGAACTGTACCAGTTAATGGCGAAGAACATGCATCAACAATATTGCAACTTACTGCGGGTGATTATGTAGAAGTATATTCTGGCGGTGGTACCATACAAGGTGGTGGTGCAAACTACTATTCATCATTCCAAGGTTATTTAATCGGTTAAGGAAAAATATAAAATGACAAAACAATACACAATAACTCTATCTGATGCTCAAGACAAAGCCTTACATACGATTGCTTTAGACGCACAAGAATGGATCGAAAACGTAACATTCCATCGTGCCAATGTGGCCATGGAAGAAATCGTCAATTCTGAAGTTCAACGTCTATTAGCAGCTGGTCAACCAATCACTGGTTCTAAGGATGAGATCGTTTTAGCAGCTAATGTAGAATCTGTAGTAGAACGTGCTGCGAGACTTGCTGCAGAACAAGCATAAATAACATTATGATTACATACTCATGGGAAATTAACAAGGTTGACAAGATCACCGTAGACGGCATGACCGATGTCATTGACACAGTGCATTGGTATGCTGAAGCAACCGATAACGTATATGTCGTACATGAAGTTGGTGAGTTAACCTTGGAAGCACCAGATCCAGATCGCTTTATTGAGTTTGGAAACTTAACCAAGTTGGACATCGTTGGCTGGTTACATGTAAAACTAGATACAAGTGCTATTCGTAACACGCTAACTAATAAACTTCAAGAACTTCAAGGCTAACAAATGGCTTATATCGGTAGATCAGTTGAAATAGGAATGTTTGAAAAGCAGGTACTAACTGCTGACTCAAGCACAACCACCTTTACACTCTCATTCGCAGTTGGCTCTGCCAATTCCTTGATGGTAGTGTATGGTGGAGTCTTGCAGGAGCCAGCCGTTGCTTATAGCGTATCTGGCGGTGGTCAACAGATCGTGTTTTCTGAAGCACCAGCAACTGGCACTACAACTTATATCATCTATCTTGGCAAACAACTAACCACTCCACGTGCAGCTGGTCAAGAAACAACTAAACAAACATTCTCAGGTGATGGTAGCACAGTTACCTTTACCTTAACAGATCCACCTGTAGTTCCTGCAGGTATCATGGTATTCGTAGACGGTATCTTACAACGTGAAGGTTCGGGTAATAACTACGTATCTTCGGGATCTACAATTACCTTTACCAGTGCACCAGATAGTAGTGCTGAGATCGACGTTTACACGTTGGTCAAGGAAAAGGTAAGCATTGATACTGTTGCCGATGGATCGATTACCTTTGCCAAGTTAGTTGCTGGTTCTCCAACATGGAATGGTGCTGGCGAAACTGTTATAGCAACTGCGTCAAGCGGTAACTCACTACGTATTACAAATACTGGTAGTGGCAACTCTTTGCTAGTTGAAGATTCGGCTAGTACCGATTCATCACCTTTTGTAATTACTGCTGCTGGTGATGTTGGTATTGGTACTACAAGTCCTACAACTAAACTTAGTGTTGCTGATACTTCTACAAACTGCACCATAACAGTAACCAACTCAGCGTCTAATTTTCAAGTTCAGTCTAATAGCAATGACGGATATTTCAACTTAAATGGTAGTGGAAACATTATCTTTAGAAGCGGCACACCTTCAGTAACAGAACGTGCCCGTATTGACTCCAGCGGTAACTTGGGCTTGGGTGTTACTCCTAGTGCTTGGGGTACAAGCAACAAGGCAATTGATGTTGCGTCCTATGTTTCTTTTGGGTATAGAAGCGCAACCAATGGAACGGTTATTTCAAATAACTCATATTTAACAAGCGGTGATATTTGGACATACAAAAACACTGCCGCCGCATCTGCATATCAACAAATAGGTGGCGTTCATTATTGGTCTGTTGCCGCATCAGGAACGGCTGGAACTACCGTAACTGGCTTTAACTCAGCCGTAATGGTCCTTGACTCTAGTGGTAGTCTTCAACTAGGCACTACAGCTGCACAATCTTTCGTGACATTAAGAAAAGATACTACCGCTGGAACAATTAGTGGTACACCATCTATTATGTTGACGAATAGCAATAGCGCTAATTCAACATATATGTTGGGGGGTTTATTTGCATCTGGATATAGAGATATTTACGGTGCAACACCTGTAGTACCTGCTGGTATTTGGTTTGAAAAACAACCTTTTGGTGGTGGTGCTTCCACTGATGGCGCTATTGTGTTTGGTGCCATGGGTGGTGATGTGGCTTTACCGAATACCTTGCCTTCCGAGAGAATGCGAATTACTAGAGATGGTAACTTGCTGGTGGGGACTACGACTGCACTGGGAAAATTGACTGTAAATGGAACAGTTTCTTCAAGCTATACGGGTTTTTATATTGGCGAACAAACTTACAGAATGCAAGTAGCTTCTGGTCAAATACAAGTAATTGCCAGTTCTGGTGGCGTTTATCTACCATCAGGCGGAACGGGCTGGGGTAGTTTGTCTGATGAAAATTTAAAAAATATTACAGGGCTAATTACCAATGGTATTGATGCCGTCAAATCTTTAAGAGCCGCAAGATACACATGGAAATCGGACGAAACAAATAAACCACAAGTGGGTTTAATTGCTCAAGATATTCGTGCGGTTTTGCCAGAAGCGGTGGACGAAAACTCTGACGGATTTTTGGGGGTTAGATACTCTGATGTAATTCCTTTGCTTGTCGCCGCCATCCAAGAACTCAAAGCAATTGTTGATGTACAAGCAGTGGAAATCGCTGCACTTAAAGCAAAGTAAAGAACACATATGGCAATCAGAAAAATAGTTTCCCGTAGCATTCAAGATGCAACAGTTGCAGCAGCAGACTTTGGTGGTTCTGTAAGCAGTCTCTCAGTTTCTGGAGCAAGTGCTCTAACAACTCTTACTTCGAACACACTAAACATAAATGCCATTAGCACTACACTGGCTGTTAGTGCTAATAAGGTATTTGTGTACGATACACGTAAAGACTCTGATGGTGGCGCATGGCGCAAACGCACTCAGATGACCAGCTGGTACAATGAAACCTTAAATACTGGAACTCGTGGTTCACGTCGTGAATTTCCTGCAGTGGCAGTTATTGTTCTTTTGAGTACTTCAACAGTAACAATCTATGATGGTGATGATCCTACACTTCCAATGTGGATGGTGTTTAACATAGATACTGGTGCCAATGGAACTACTGTGGTTAATTCCAATTCTATAACAACACCAAAGGCATTGTTCCATCAGGCTTCAGTAAGCGCAATTACCTGTTTGAATGGTTTGTTAGTCACAACTGCAACTAACTATCAAACGACTCAATTCAATTTTGTTTCTGATAGTATTAAAGTTAATGTTATATACGGTACATATAGTGCTGGCGGTACGGCTCTTTACACCAATCCAATATCTGGAAGAAACTCTGCTGGAACATACAATAGAATATTAAGCAATCCATTGCCGCAAGCAGGGGTAAATGATGTGGCAATTACAGTTCTTCCAAATGCACCAATCGATGCAGCCACAGCATTACCGATTCCAACTATTGCTATCGCCACAAATGCTGGTATCGCTGTAATTCATAATACTGAATATGTTAATACTATCAATGCCACTGATGCCACAGAATATAACTACTGGAGAAGTGTTGGATTCACTAAAGACTACAAGCTGATTATTAACGGCACATATGCTGGTTCAGATAATAATATCGTTCATGTTTGTGACATTCCATACGTAAACTTTTCTGGTAGTGTAGTTAACACCAGAATTACAGCACTGAATAGTAGATACTACCACTCAGACTCTAGTATCCCGAATCTTACACCTGGTCAAAGCCTAGTTAGAACAGCAAGCACTGGTATTAATGCGCTTGCACTTGGTGGTTCTACTGGTTTGAATCTTGTTGCTGAAGCACCAGAAACTCTTAGTGCTATATCTTCTGCTGCCATGGTTGCAGGTATCCAACCTACCTATAACACTGGTTGGATGGTTGGTGATATCAAAGGTGCATTCTTAAGCGATACCACTGCAGAAACTGTAACTAGTGCAGATTTAATTACCAATGGCACTTTTGGTAGTTCTTCTAACTGGTCTGTGACTGGTGGATGGGCAATATCTGCTGGCGTGGCCACTCGCACAGGAAGTGCTGCAAGTAATTTATCTCAAACAGTATCAATTACGTCAGGTAAAACCTATATTGTTACCTTTACAATAACTAATATCAGTGGCACTGCAAATTTACAACCAACATTTGATGGTAACGACAGTGCTGGGCAGATTACCAGCAATGGCACGTATGGCTTACAAATGGTGGCAGGTGGCGCAAGAACTTCTCTACTATTTTATGTTTCAGGAAATGGTAATATAACTATTGATAACGTAACATTAAGACTTGCAGATGTAGATCGTAGTGTTAGAAATTTAAGTCTTGCGTACTTTGGCACTATTGCCAAAGCTGCAGTTGCCACTGGTGCTGATCTAGTTGGATACAGTGGATACAGTGCAAGTAACTATTTAATGAAACCAATAGATTCAACTATTACTGGTTCCACTTCAAGATTTTTTGCTACTTGGTTAAAATATTCTGATACAACTACTTATCAGTACTTAATGTCTATAGGAAATAGAACTGGTGGGGTATGGGGTGTAGCTGTAAATATTACCAATGGCACTTTATACACATACGACGCAACCAACCAAAATCAGAATTCATCAACATCTTCTTTAGCAGATAATCAATGGCATTTTGTGTGTGTAGTAGATACAGGAAAATCTAAACAAATGTATGTAGATGGCACTTTAGTACAGTCGGTAGTCTCTAGTGCGTATAGCATTCCGTCAGATTCTAATTATTACATAGGTGTGTATTCCTCTTCTGCCTCTCTTGAATACACATTCACTGGTTCTTTGGCTTTGCAAAGATTTGGCATTACTTTACCTAGTCGTGCGCAGATCGCAAAAATGTATAATGATGAAAAATACTTATTTTTAGAAAACGCCAAAGCAACGCTATACGGAGGATCTTCTGTGATTACTAATCTTGCATATGATGACTCAACAGATTTGCTTCATGTAGGAACATCTGCTGGTCGTTCAGTGTTTGACGGATTACGTCGTGTGGATAATACAACAACAGCTGTTTCACAATCAATTAGCGCATCCAATGGTTTGGTTGTAGAACAATAAGGATAAGAAATGACAGTAACTGTATCTAAACCAGCATTAAATCTAAGAGAAGAACTATCTGCTCTTAAAAAGCCAACTGGTATTAAGGGTGAAGAACTGCTACGTGCCAATACCGTGGATGATGTTTATACAGCAATTAACCCTGTGATGTTCCGCAATCGTATCATTAATGGTGATATGCGTATCGATCAGCGTAATGCTGGTGCAAGTGTATCACTTACTGGAGTAACTGGATTCGTCGTTGATAGATGGAACACTGTTGTTCGCCCAACTGGTGGCGGAACAATTACTGGTCAACAAATTAGTGATGCTCCAGCAGGTTTTTCTAATAGCACAAGATTGACTGTTAATACAGCAGACAGCAGTTTAGCCTCACTTGATTACTATTTTCATTGGCAAAAAATTGAAGGATTTAATACATACGATTTGGCTTTTGGTACTGCCAATGCTTCTCCTGTAACCTTATCTTTTTGGGTTAAGTCTAGTATTACAGGACAATTTAGTACTTTTTTAACGAATGCTACGAAGCATATTCCTGCGCTATTCCATATACTATTAATACTGCAAACACATGGGAAAGAAAAGTAATTACTTTTTCTGGAGCAACTGCAGGAACATGGGTTGGTTCGACTAATGGTGCTGGTATTATAGTTGGTTTTGGATTAACTAATGGAACTAGTTTATTAGGAAGCCCTGGAGTTTGGGGTAGTACTGCATATGGTTCTACTGGAGATACCAACTGGATGGCAACATCTGGAAATACATGGCAGGTTACTGGTGTTCAGTTAGAAAAAGGTACAGTGGCTACTCCATTCGAGCATAGACCATTTGGTTCTGAATTACTATTATGCCAGCGTTATTATGAAAAATCATATGATATTGGAACTGCAATAGGAACAAGTTCAACTGGAATAGTTGCTCCTCAGATTACTACAACAAATTATTACAATAATGGTTTGCCTAGATGGATGGTTGAAAAAAGAACTACACCAACAGTTGTAATTTACAACTCTAATACTGGCACAGTAAACTCTTTGTATAATACAGATAGTGGAGCAAATGTTACTATTAGCAGTTTAACTGGTGTAAATACAAAAGGATATCAGTATATTTACAGTAGTGCTACAGCAGCATCAGCTGGGCAACGATTGGAATATCATTACACGGTAAGTGCGGAACTATAATTATATGTACAAATTAACTAATATAAATCCAAGAACAAATATCGTTGAGTGTTTAATACGTTTATCTGATGGTGCTTTTATCCCATCCGATCAAGTAAACACAGACTATCAACGCTTCCTTGATGATCTTAACGAACATGGTTCATCAATCGTCGATGATGAACTTCCAGAATCTATTTTAACTGCTGCTGCAGAAAGAAAGTTTCAACAACAGCTAAATGCTTACAATCAATCAGTTAGTCGTTTAACTCAGTACCTTGTTTCTGTAGGTCGTGAAGAAGTTAAAGCAATGCAGCCAAATGGGCAAAAAAGTTTTAATCAAGAAACAGGACAGTACGAAGACGTTCTTGTAGAAATGATTATGCAAACTGCCATTGATGCACTACCAGAAACCATTGAGATTACACAAGGTTTTCCAGAACCAATTAAGTCAACAGTGCGCAATCCGTTAATCGTTCAGGATGAAGAACAACGTGCAGCTGCTCAGGCTATTATTGATGCGACTCCGCAAGAAGTTAAAGACGCTGCCTAAATAATACAAAGATAACTAGAAGAGAAAACCAATGGCACTAACTAGAATTCAAACTGCTGCGCTACAATCCTCAATTACTGGAAGTAATATTACTGATGGTAGCATTTTAGCTGCAGACTTGATCACGACTAGTGACTTTACTTTCTATGGAGTTAAAGTGGGTCGTGGTGGTGGTGCTGTGGCTACCAACACTGTGGTAGGTGCTGGTGCTTTTGCAACTAACGCTACTGGCGCAGATAATGTTGCTATTGGTCGTGCGGCTGGAAGTAGTGCAACTGGAAGTTATGGCACTTATGTAGGTAGTCTTGCAGGTAATGCAAGTATTACTGGTAATGCTAACACTGCTGTTGGTTATTACGCTTATGGCTCTGGTACAAGTGGTGCAAATAATACTGCTATAGGTTATCAGGCTGGGTACTTAACAACCACAGGAGATGGCAATGTTTTTGTAGGTCGTCTAGCAGGTTATTCTAATACCACTGGTTATAGTCTTGTGGCAATGGGTAATGCAACGTTGTCTAGCAATACAACTGGCGTAAATAACGTAGCTATAGGTCAGCAAGCACTCCAAGCCAACACCACAGCCAATAACAACACTGCTGTTGGACATTTGGCTGGTTATAGCAATGTAACTGGCACATCAAATGTTTACAGTGGATACCAAACTGGTTACTGGCAAACTGGAAATAACAACACCGCTTATGGTTTTGGCGCTTTCGCTGGTGCAAGTGGAAGTTCGGGAACCAATAATACTGCTATTGGTTTACAAGCCCTTGCAGCCAACACCACAGCCTCAAGCAACACTGCTGTAGGTTTTCAGGCGGCTTACAGTAATACGACAGGTGCTGGCAGTACGGCTGTGGGATACCAAGCTGGTTATAGCATCCAGACTGGTGATAACTTAGATGCTTTTGGTTATCAGGCATTTGCTACGGCTACTGCTGGCCCAAATGCTGGATTTGGTACTCGTGCAGGTCGCCTTACAACTACAGGTAGTCGTAATATTGCTTTTGGATATTACGCTTTTTATACCAACACAACGGGCAGTTACAACACCGCATTAGGTGACAATGCTCTCTACTCCAACACCACAGCCTCAAACAACACTGCTGTTGGTTATCGGGCGGTATATAGTAATACGACAGGCACAGGTTTAACTGCTATTGGCGTGGATGCACTTCAGGCTAATACTACTGGTAATTATAACACTGCATTAAGTCGAAATGCACTTTATGCAAATACTACTGGTAGTAGAAATAATGCTGTTGGTAATGGAGCAATGGGTGCAAATACTACAGGTGCAGAAAACAATGCATTCGGTGTAGGTGCATTAGCTTCCAACACCAGTGCTAGTAATAACGTAGGTATTGGTGATGCTGCAGGTGGAGGTATAACCACTGGGTCTGCAAATACTATTGTTGGTTGGCAAGGTGCTACTGGTGTAACCACTGGTTTTGATAACACATATATCGGACGAAGCACCGCCACAGCCACATCAACTGGTCATGGAAATGTTGGTATTGGTGCTCGTGCGCTGTCAGTTATTGCTTCTGGACGTGGTAATACAGGTGTTGGTTCATATTGGGATGGATCATCGTATTCAGCTTTATACTCTCTAACTACAGGAGATGGTAACTGTGGTTATGGAGTTTATTCTGGTGGAAGTATAACCACTGGTTCGTATAACAGTTGTTTTGGTATGAGCGCAGGTAACACGTTAACAACAGGAACCTTTAATACGTATTTGGGTTTTGGCGCATATGCCTCAAGTGCCAACGTAAGTTATGAACTTGTAGTATGCACTACAAATACTAGTGCAATTGGTAAAGGTTCATCTACAGGATTTATCTCTGCTGGTGGCGCAGGTGGTATTTACAATGGTGCAAACAGTAGCACATGGTCTACAACTTCTGATGCACGTATTAAGAAAAACATTGTTGATAACAATATCGGTCTTGACAAAATAACTGCTATTCAGGTACGCAATTTTGAGTATCGTTTGCCCGAAGAAATTACTGATGTGCCACAAGATCAGAGCATTCAAAAGTCTGGTGTTCAGCTTGGCGTAATTGCACAAGAACTTAAACAAATACTACCTGAGTGTGTTAAAACAGAATCTACTGGTGTAATGACTGTAGACACTGACAACTTGACATGGTATTTAATCAATGCCGTTAAAGAACTCAAAGCACAAAACGATTCACTCAAGGCACGTCTAGACGCTGCTGGACTTTAAACTTAAAAGGAAATTAAAATGACAATCACATGGAATATTGAACAACTGGAACGTCAAACTTCTAACGGACTTGTAACTACAGTTCACTGGCGTGCAAATGCTGCAGAAACTGTTGGCACTGGCAACGCTGCTGTAACTTACACCGCAACCAGCTACGGTTCAATCGGCTTATCAGCTGGCGAGACAATTGTGCCGTTTGCTGATCTTACCAAAGCAGTAGTAATCGGTTGGGTCAAAGACAAACTTGGCGCAGAAACAGTTACTGCAACTGAATCAGGTTTAACAGCACAAATCGCATCACAAAAAGCACCTGTGTCAGCATCTGGTCTACCAGAAGCATGGACAGTTACAGAGTAATTACGTTAAACTCTGCTCCGCAGAATGCCTCTTCGGAGGCATTTTTTCCTTGGAAAGCGCAGTTGCAAAAACAATAAATAAGAAGGTATCCTGAGGAAATTGAATGTCGACAATTACAAATCTTTATATT
>Ga0209442_1001939_pt1 | contig 11418 bp, 14 predicted proteins | sample LauGreSBDMM110DD_2_FD_187565 | JGI IMG/M metagenome (GOLD analysis project Ga0209442, IMG submission 187565) | Freshwater lake microbial communities from Lake Michigan, USA - Sp13.BD.MM110.DD (SPAdes) (version 2) | ecosystem: Environmental > Aquatic > Freshwater > Lake | place: Lake Michigan...
TCCACAGCGAATTCAAGATTCAATGGGGATTCCTGCCACAGTCTCTGAAGTGGTTGAGTCTGGCCGACTCTCTCATGGCTGGCTGCGTCGTTTTAAAGCTGAGGACAAGGAAAAGATTGCTCACGCAATTGAAGTTGTGGGATTAAAAGATCGAGAAAATGACTCGATCAATACTCTCTCTGGCGGTCAGTATCAGAGAACGCTGATTGCTCGTGCGTTGGCCAGCGAGCCAGATTTGCTCTTTCTTGATGAACCAACAGCCGGAGTGGACCTTGCGACTCAAAATGTCTTTGCAGAAGCGCTAAAGCATCTTGTCGAAGGTGGAACCACAGTGGTTTTGGTATCCCACGAACTTGGACCTCTGCGACCACTTATTGATCGCGTGATTATGTTCCGCGAAGGTCGAGTCATGTTTGATGGTTCACCAGATGCCGAAGCAATAGACGCTCATATTTTTCATGATCACCCTCACTCTTCATCAAGATCTGCTGAAGGTTGGCAATTGTGACATTCTTTGAATTCCTAGAACCAGCATTTATGCAGCGCGCACTTTTGGCTGCTCTCGTTGTTGGGTTATGTGCCCCGCTTGTTGGAATCTTCCTTGTTCAACGTCGCCTCTCTTTAATGGGCGATGGCTTAGGGCATATCGCGTTAACAGGTGTAGCTCTAGGTTTTCTTCTGCAAACAAATCCTGTGGCTACGGCCGTAATTGTTGCATCGATCGGAGCAATCGTCGTAGAGCTAATTCGCGCATATGGAAAAACCAGTGGCGATGTGGCGCTCGCAGTTCTTTTCTATGGCGGAATCGCTGGTGGAGTTCTTCTAATAGGTCTCTCTTCAAAGAGGTCAAATGTAAATCTTCTCTCTTATCTTTTTGGATCATTAACTACAGTAAGCAAATTCGATATCGCTTTGATTGTAAGTCTGGCTCTAGTCATATTCCTTGTGACACTGTTACTGAAAAAATCACTCTTTGCTCTATGTCACGATAGTGAATTCGCCCAAGTATCTGGAATTCCGGTGAAGTTACTATCGATGGTCTTGGCTGTTATGACCGCAGTTACTGTGACTATCGGAATGAGAGTTGTTGGCCTGTTGCTGGTGAGTGCATTAATGATTATTCCGGTAGCCACCGCTCAGCAACTTAGTAAAAGTTTTACGGGAACTCGAATTTTAGCTTCAGTAATTGGAGCAACCGCAGCTGTTTCAGGTGTTATCACTAGCTTCTACCTGGATTTAGCTCCAGGCGCCTTAATTGTTGTCCTTGTGATTTTCTTATTTATTTTCAGCATCGGGTTCGCATCATTTAGTCACAGACGCGGTTTGAGGCGTCAAGTCCGATAGTATTTGAATATGGCCCTCAAGGAATCTCGAAAAATCGTTGAGCGTTCTACGCGGCAGCAGACCGCAATTCTTGAAACCCTCGAGGGTTTGGATGAGTTTCGAAGCGCGCAAGATATTTACTTGGCATTGACTAAGAAGAAATTTAAAGTTGGTCTTGCCACGGTGTATCGAACACTTCAAAAGATGGCGGAAAAAGAAGAGATCGATGCTATTCGCGGGTCAGATGGTGAAACTTTGTACCGGCACTGCGGTCAAGGGGAGGGACATCATCACCATTTGATTTGTAGAGCATGCGGCCTGACAATCACCGTTGAAGGCCCAGCTATCGAGTTATGGGCAGAGAAAATGGCCAAAAACAATGGCTTTAAAGATGTGAGCCATCAAGTTGATATTTTCGGTTTATGCAAGGCATGTCATAAAGTTACAAGGTAGTTGGATCGACATAGCCTCTTCGCACTCCATTGACCAATGAGTGTGGAATTTTGTACTCAACCCCGTTTATTTGAATAGTTATCAATTGAGTTGGCGTAGTTCGCCAATTTGCACGGCGAGAGCGTGTTTTTGAGCGAGACATTTTTCTCTTGGGTACTGGCATTTTATTCTCCTGATTCTTGACGTTGTTGAATTGCCTCATAGAGAGGATCGGGTAGCTGTATCCATGTGGAAGCATCTGAAGCCAATTCACTTGCGGTAAATAGGCATGAATCTAAATCTGCAAAAATTACTTCTTTACTTTTGCGAGAACTTTGAATTATCAAGACAAGGTAATTCTCGGCACTTATTTCTACAGCTTCCCAGGTATCTAACCTATCCATGGAAAAGACATTTGCGAAACTTTCCCAACCGATTTGATTTTGGATGCAATTGGCAAACCATAGATTGCCGCGAGATCGAAAAATAACTTCTAGATTTTCATCGATGAACCGAGAAAATCGCTCAGGATGCATGGGGGTGATTGATCTCCAAACTATTCGCTCGCTTTGTGCCCCAACGTAAGGAGTAATTTGTGACTCGCTTGTTAAAGGCGAGAATCGAGTGGGGTCCTCGAAGTTGAAAATAGGTAGCTCAGAAAGAGATATAGGCAAAGTGCCATCATCTGACAGATCAAACAATTCCACCATGGAGTTTATTTGGCACAGAACCTCTTTAACCCCCTCGAGGCTTACTGGAGAAATTCGATTGTGATTGGCAAGAAAAAGACTGTCTGAGTACTCAATACTGCGGTACAAAAACTCTGACTTAGCCATCTCCTCGCCCAGCTTTTCTACAGTCACATCTCGCAGGAAGCTCATGCAATCCAGGGCCGTACTAACTGTACGGATATCCATAATCATGATTTCGCGATCATCCTCCATGATCACAAAGTAATCTGCGATAGCTCTTGGTTCTACATGAGCTGGAAAAATAACAACAATATCGCCGGTGCCATACTTACTCTCCAAATCACAAATAGTGTTGTATGCATGTGACCTGCTTACGCAGGAAATACAACCGTCGGGCTTGCCGATTGATCCTTTAGAGATTTCACCATTATCAAATAATTCAAAGTCTAATAAATTAGAATCATCAAATGCCTTTTCATAATAAAGAATAATCTGCTGTTTTTTGAGTAACCCATTTTTTGTTGTTTCTAGGAATAATTGCGATATCCCATGAATGACATGAATTTGAATCATGATTGCGTAGCCAGATACGTTGGCGCTATCGTTTCGATTGCGGATAATGTAAAACCTAGACTTTGGTAAAGAGCGATTGCTCGCAGATTGGTCGCATCTGTGTAGACCATCGCTCTAGTAATCCGGTCTTGGATCATCATGGACAGGCTCGTCTGAATCAATGCGCGACCTAACCCGCACCGTTGATGCTCTGGAGATACGCTTAAAATAAAAACCTCTCCGATAACTTGCTCATTCACGGCGTGGGTTTTATTCCAAACACAACCAGCTAACTTATTGGCTGAGTCAAAACATAGGAAGAATCTTGATGGATTGAACCAAGGCTCTGACAACTTCTGATCGAGTTGTTTACGGTCCCAACTTCCTTGCTCTGGATGATCTGAAAATGCTGATTTATTAAGAGCCAACCAAATTTCTTCATCGGAACCTGGTACAAAGTTTCGAAGAGTAAAGCCTGAGGTTTCGAAGAACTCTGTCGCAGGCTTCATTAGTGGCGGAAGCTTTAGACGCAAAAGCCACAACTCTCGAGCGATCTGAGTTTCTTGACTTTTCACGGTCAATACACTAACCTAAATGAGAACCATTATCAATAAGGGGTTGGAGAAACCAGTGAGCCAAGTAGAACCGTTAGCGCCTATTCCTGTAACCGTCATTACAGGCTTCTTAGGGTCAGGAAAGACAACACTTTTGAACCGAATCTTGACTGAAAACCATGGAATGCGTATCGCGGTCATCGAGAACGAGTTTGGCGAGGTCGGCATAGATGACGCCCTAGTTCTATCCTCTGAAGAAGAAATTTTTGAAATGAATAACGGCTGTATTTGCTGCACCGTTCGTGGGGATCTAATTCGCATCCTGGGAAACCTTATTAAACGCCGAGATAAATTTGATCGAATTGTGATCGAAACTACCGGAATGGCTGATCCAGCTCCTGTTGCTCAAACATTCTTTGTAGATGATGAATTACGTGCTGCCTGCAAACTTGATGCGATTATTACTGTGGTTGATGCAAAACACGCTCTACAGCACTTGAACGAAGTCAAAGAAGAGGGCGTAGAGAACGAATCTGTCGAGCAGATTGCTTTTGCTGACCGCATTGTTCTGAATAAGACAGATGTGGCAACCGAGCAAGAACAGCAGGATGTTATCAAGGCAATCAAGTCTCTAAATGCAGGTGCAACAATTTTTCCTGCAGTCAACGCAAATGTAGACCTGAAAGAGTTACTTGATATTGGTGCTTTTGACCTCCAAAGAATTATGGACACAGATCCTGCATTCCTTACCGATATTGAACACATGCATGATCAATCAGTTACAAGTGTTGGAATTGAAGTAGATGGAGATCTTGATATCGAGAAACTGAATGATTGGCTTGGAGTCCTTTTAGGTCAAAAAGGAACAGATATCTATCGAAGCAAGGGTATTTTAGCGATAGACAAATCTGATGAGCGTTATGTTTTTCATGCTGTGCATATGCTTTTCAATGGAGAGTTCACATCAGCTTGGGGGGATGCTCCTCGGACTAATCGAATGATTTTTATTGGGAAGAACCTGAATCGCAAGGAGTTGACCGATAGTTTTATGGCATGCATGGTTAGCGCTGATTCAAAGAAAAAATCTAAGGTAAAAGCATGATCGCATCATCGACAACCACAACTTCTGAAATTATTCCTATTTCACCTCTTGTCATGGGGCCAGCAAAAGGTGATTCCATAATCTTGCTAGATGCCGATGGAGGGCTAAGCAGTTGGAGTCAATCTTTAGGCTACATCCACTTAGCGGATCTAGAAATTGGAGGCACGCACTTAGATATTAATAAGAGTGGCGAGTTAGCCGCCGTTGCTGGTTCCGACGGTTTTGTGATCTATGACTTGATTAATGAGTTGATAGTTTGTGAATTCAAAGGTAAGTGGTCCTCCAGTGTTGCGTGGAGTAAAGATGGAACTCAGGTAGCGGTAGCTTTCGGTCGGCAGGTCAAGATTTTTGATCAAAAAGGAGTATGCCTTCGTACCGCTGGTGACTTTCCTTCTACTGTGATGGATCTGAAGTGGCTACCTGATCAAAAGCATATTGCTGTCGCAAGCTTTGGTGGCGTTGCAATTATGAGTACAGAAACAGATGAAGATGCTGTTACAAAAGAGTTTGTTGGATCACTTCTATGTGTAGCGGTTAGTCCGGCTGCTGATTGGATCGTTAGCGGAAATCAGGATTGCTCGCTGCAGGTTTTTAAAGTCAAGGATTCAACCCGTTTAGAGATGCAAGGATTCCCACGAAAAGTAACAAATGCGCAGTTTGATGCGAGTGGTTTGTGGTTAGCAAATAATGGTGCTGATGAAGTCACAGTATGGGATTTCAAAGGTAAAGGACCTAAGGGGCGGGCACCACGAATTCTTCCTAAACATGTCTTTGGTGGAACAGCAATTGCCTGGCACCCTGAACGAGCCGGAATAGTAGTTACCGGTGATGGTGCCGGAATGGTTCGGTTGTGGGATGTAGCTCTTGGCGCTCCAGAAAAACCAATGCCGCCGATGAAGAGATTTTCAACACGCACTGTATCTGAAGTGAGATGCATTCTTTGGAATTCAATTGGTAGAGAAGTAACTGTTGCACATGCAGATGGAACTATATACAGCGAGTCAGTTTTGTGATTTCACTTGAAATCGTTGGGCAACAGCCGATTCTTGAATTGAGCAACTACTCTGTATATCGAGGCAAGTTTTGCGCAGTTAACGAACTGAATCTGAAGTTTGCCCCTGGTGAACTCGTGGCGCTCTCTGGTCGAAATGGTGCTGGGAAAAGCTCCTTACTTTTAGCAATTGCAGGATTGGCATCTTTCAAAGGCTCAATGAGATTCAAAGAGAGCGAATGCCATCATGGCCATCATCAACCAGGCATAGGTTACGTCCCACAACGAGCAAATCTTCGTTGGGATCTTCCGCTACGTGCCATCGACGTTGTTCTGACAGGCACTTCAGGGGATCATCACTTAACAGGTTATAAAAATCGAAGCAGACGAGAGAAATTAGCATGGGATGCGCTTGAGTCAGTTGATGCTCTTGATCTTGGAAACAGACTTTTAAGCACCTTATCTGGCGGACAAGCACAAAGAGTATTGATTGCCAGAAGTTTAGTAAGTAAACCTGAAGTTCTTTTACTTGATGAGCCCCTTAGTGGTCTAGATGAACCATCAGGGCAACGCGTCTTAGATCTTCTGAAGAAGAGATCTCAAGAGGGTACCTTGGTAATTGCAGCCATGCATGAACTAGATGTCGTTCAAGGACATTTTTCACGCGCCATTTTGTTGGCAGGTGGCTTGCTAGCAGATGGTAGACCGGAAAAGGTGATTCCAACTCTCTATACCAACATTGATCAACTAGAGAAGATAGATTTATGAGTTTGTATTCATTTTTTATCGAACCATTCGCATATGAGTTCATGCGAAATGCTCTTTTCATCTCAATTCTGGCAGGCACGGTTGCACCTCTTACGGGTTATTGGGCACTTAGTCGCAGAATGGTTTATCTAACTGATGCAATGTCTCACTCGGTACTACCTGGGGTGATTATTGCTTCGATGTTAGGCATCAGCATTCTCTCAGGCGCTTTAGTTACAGCTTTAGTGTTAGCTATTTTAGTGAGCGCAATGGTGCGTAAAGGGAATTCAAGTGAAGATGGCGCGGTCGGCGTTGCATCACAATCACTATTTGCACTAGGCGTGGTTCTTGCATCGAGGAGCACCGATTCTAAATCCTTGTCTCATTACCTCTTTGGGAACCCTTTATCTGCCACGTATTCCGATATTTTTCAGCTAGGTTTAACAGCATTGCTCATAATCAGCTTAATGCTGTGGGCCCACCCTCGTTTGCTTGCAGTCGCTTTTGATCCAGAGCATGCATCAGCAATTGGTGTGAAGGTTGGCAGAGCTGATGCAATTTTGATTCTTGCCTTAGCAGGCACGACTGTTATTGGCCTAGGTTCTGTCGGCGTCCTTATGACTATTTCTTTGAGCGTCGGTCCTGCTGTTATTACAAGAATTTTTTCCATAGATATCTCGCGAGCTCGATTTATTGCTATGGGGATTGGAATCTTCTCCAGTTCGGTGGGAGTCCTGTTTTCGTATCACTTAGCTATCCCAGTTGGCCCTGCCGTTGCTTTGACCTGCTCGATCATGATTGCAATCTCATTCATAGTCAGATCAGCATCTTCACGGTCAACTAATTCTAGATTGCAAGTGAGTGTCTAATGGCTTTGCCTCATGAAGCAAGACGCGTAAAGATTTGTCGGGGTTGCTGTTGCGGCAAGAAGACCGGACAAAGTAGCGGGGCCGATCTGCGTGAAACTGCATTGTCCATGCTGCGTGAATTTAAAGTGCAAGTTGAATTAACAGAATGCTTGGGTCCATGCGAACAAGGTGACATTGTCGTTGTTTTGCCGACTCCATTTGAGAGGTTATCGGGGCAAAGGCCTTTGTGGTTTGGGCAAATGCATTCTTTTACCCTTACTACTTTGCTAGCCGAGTACCTAATAAAAGGCTTTCCAGAGTCTATAAATAAATTTCCTGAATTAGAGGAAAGAAAAATCAATCCACCTAGAAGAAAGAAAAAAGAGATATATGAAATCAAAAAATCGAACCTATAAAATTATCCTTCTCACTCTCGGGGCATTAATAGCATCTGGATTATCTGGATGCTCTAACTCTGATGAGACTGCCCAAGACAAGCTGCAGATTGTTTCAAATTTTTATCCAGTCAAGTACCTTGTTGATGCCATCGGCGGGGATCTCGTGACCAACACATCGCTGACACCTGATGGCGCAGAGCCGCATGATTTAACTCTAGACCCTAAGGCTCTAGCCTCAATTAATTCTGCTGATGCAATCTTCTTTATTGGTGCAAGTTTTCAACCAGATGTTGACAAAGCCGTTGAGAACCTTCCAAGTGAGGTCACAGCAATAGATTTATCGCGCTCTCCAGGGGTCGTAATTCTTGATGCCCCATCAGATCTTGGGAAAGAGTCACTGGCTGGAGGAAAAGATCCCCATATTTGGCTAGATCCAAAGAACATGTCCGCGATGGCAGCTGATATTGCGAAAACCTTGAAATTGCTTGATCCAAATTCCGTTGATATTTTTGAACAGAATCTTGTTTCTCTCGTCGATAAACTTGATTCCCTTAACAAAGACTTCTCAGCAGGATTAGCTTCATGTGAACAAAAGACTTTGGTAACTTCACATGCGGCCTTCCAGTACTTAGCTGCTACTTATGGTTTGAATCAATTGGCAATTACTGGAATCAGTCCTGAAGACCAACCAGACGCCAAGCTACTTGCAGAGATAGCAACTGAGGCTAGGCGAGTTGGGGTTAAGACTGTCTTCTTCGAAGACGTGCTCCCAAAAGAGTTATCTGAAACAGTTGCCAGAGCTATCGGTGCAAAAACGAGTTTGTTGTCTGCGCTCGAATTTACTCCAGAAGGTTCCAATGATTACATCTCAATGATGAGAGATAATCTAAAGAATCTACAGATTGGTTTAAGTTGCCGTTAATTCAGCCTCCAGGGCAGGGTAGGGTCGATAACTCGGCCTACTCTGCTCAGGTGAAATCTTGGGTACGACTTTACTTAGGCGATGAAGATGTTTCAGTAGTGGTCACCGAGGCCAACTGCAGTGAAGATAGTTGTTCTCCGCTTGAAACTTTAATTGCAGTAATGCGAGATCCACCTATGACAATTCACATTGATAAAGCTATTTCACAGGTAACTGCCGAGGATGTGAGGTCGGCACTCCCATAAGATAAGGGGAGGGCTGTAAGGCGAGGGCATGTTTGCAATTGCGCGCTTTATGGTCCCCTTGGGGGATGCAGCAAATTTCGAAATTCAACTAGATGATGCGTTGGCGGCATTTTCTGGCTACACGGGTTACGTGAGTGGGGAAATCGGCCAAAATCTCGATGATCCCACCCTGTGGAGCCTTGTGACCCACTGGACCAATGTGGGCTCCTATCGGAGAGCGCTCAGCAATCTGAATGTGAAAATGAATGCAAGTCCGCTTCTTGCACAGGCAATTGATGAGCCAGGTGCTTACGAACGCTCTTACACAGAGTAAAATTCTCGTACGGAAGTAACACCAGTTGCTGACCGCCGACAGCCAGCCGGATGGAGAAAATTGTGGCAACGGACCGTTTAGAAAATATCGTAGGACTAGCAAAGCGTCGTGGGTTTGTTTACCCCTCATCAGAAATTTACGGCGGACTTCGCGCCTCATGGGATTACGGTCCACTTGGAGTTGAATTAAAGAACAATGTGAAGCGCCAATGGTGGCGTGCAATGGTGCAAGGCCGCGAAGATGTTGTTGGTCTAGATTCTTGCGTAATTCTTGCCCGCGAAGTTTGGGAAGCATCAGGTCACGTAGAAACATTTACCGATCCACTAACTGAATGCACCGAGTGCCACAAGCGCTATCGCGCAGATCATTTAGAAGAGAGCTTTGAAGCTAAAAATAAGCGCAAACCAGAATCAATGGCCGAAGTTAATTGCCCTAATTGTGGAAACAAAGGAAAGTTCACCGCACCAAAACAATTCTCTGGTTTACTAAAAACCTATCTTGGCGCCGTTGAAGATGAATCTGGAATGGCATATCTGCGTCCAGAAACCGCACAAGGAATTTTCATTAACTTCGAAAACGTTGCAACCACATCACGCAAGAAGCCACCATTTGGTATTGGCCAAATTGGTAAGTCATTTAGAAATGAAATTACACCTGGAAACTTTATTTTCCGAACTCGTGAATTCGAGCAGATGGAGATGGAGTTCTTCGTAGTCCCGGGAACCGATGAAGATTGGCACCAATACTGGATTGATACTCGCCTTGAGTGGTATAAAAACTTAGGCATAAATCCAGATCGCCTTCGCTTGTTTGAACACCCTAAAGAGAAGTTGTCGCACTATTCAAAGCGTACAGTTGATATCGAATACAAGTTTGAATTCAATGGAACCGAATGGGGCGAGCTTGAAGGAATTGCAAGCCGTACCGATTTCGATTTGAAGGCGCATGGCGCAGCATCTGGAAAAGATTTATCTTGGTTTGACCAAGAGAAGAACGAACGTTGGGTGCCATTTGTTATTGAACCAGCGGCAGGTGTTGATCGATGTGCACTTACCTTCATGATGGATGCATATACCGAAGATGAAGCTCCTAATGCTAAAGGCGAGATGGAGAAGCGGGCCGTTATGAAACTTGATTATCGCTTAGCGCCAATCAAAGTTGCAGTGCTTCCACTTTCTCGAAATGCAGATCTGTCTCCAAAGGCTCGTGATCTTGCAGCACAACTTCGTCAAAACTGGTCAGTTGATTTCGATGACGCAGGTGCAATTGGTCGTCGCTATCGTCGTCAAGATGAAATCGGAACTCCGTTTTGCATCACAATTGACTTTGAAACTCTGGAAGACAATGCAGTAACAATTCGCGAACGCGACACAATGGCGCAAGAGCGAATTAGCATTGATCAGGTTCAAAATTGGCTTGCACCACGGTTGTTGGGTTGCTAACTACATCTCATAAACCTCTGGTTCTTCCAATTGCCAATGGCCAATTCGAGAATAACCAGGTGGTTTTAAGTACACCGGTTGTTCTTGCGCCAATGGCTGGAATTACGAACTCGGCATTTCGCACGCTCTGTCGTGAGCAAGGTGCCGGACTCTTTGTTTCCGAGATGGTGACTGCGCGGGCGTTGATTGAACGACATCCAGAAACCATGCGATTAATTACACCGGGCGTGGGTGAAACTCCAAGGTCGGTTCAACTTTATGCAGTTGATCCAAAGGTAACTGGATTGGCCGTTAAGTTATTGATGGAAGAGAATTTAGCTGATCATATTGATTTGAATTTTGGCTGCCCAGTTCCAAAGGTAACAAGACGTGGTGGTGGATCTGCACTTCCATTTAAGCAAAAATTGTTCTCCCAAATAGTTAAGGCCGCAGTTGATGCCGCTAAACCATTCGGCGTTCCAGTAACTGTAAAGATGCGAATCGGAATTGACCCACAGAACGAAACTTATTTAACCGCCGCGACGGCTGCAGCAGATGCTGGAGTTGCTTGGGTTGCATTGCATTCCAGATTCGCTTCACAAATGTATGAGGGCCAAGCCGATTGGTCTGCAATAACAAGACTTGTAGAACACCTCGCACCTACTGGCGTTCCGGTATTAGGAAATGGCGATATTTGGTCAGGCCAAGATGGTGTTCGAATGATGAATGAAACTGGATGTGCTGGTGTTGTTGTTGGTCGTGGGTGTTTAGGGCGGCCATGGTTATTCGGAGATTTAGTTGCAGCATTCAATGGTTCAGATTCGCGCATTACTCCAACCCTCTTTGAAGTTAGCGAAATTATTTATCGCCATGGTGAA
>Ga0209442_1001942_pt1 | contig 11404 bp, 13 predicted proteins | sample LauGreSBDMM110DD_2_FD_187565 | JGI IMG/M metagenome (GOLD analysis project Ga0209442, IMG submission 187565) | Freshwater lake microbial communities from Lake Michigan, USA - Sp13.BD.MM110.DD (SPAdes) (version 2) | ecosystem: Environmental > Aquatic > Freshwater > Lake | place: Lake Michigan...
CGAAATTGGACATGTGCATTTCCTTTCATTTGTTGTGAATGCACAGTGGATTGTGTGATCAAACGCCATTAAGGACGACCTCTTTCGCGCCGTGTTGGTAGGTCCATGCGAGGTGTCGTTTTTCACGACAGTTCAATTTCGCCAAATTACCTACAAAAGACCACGATTTATTAGGCATTTCTTTGTCGAGGGATAAATATTTGCGAGTTGCGATGAGTTGCTAAAGAGTCGCTGAATCAAAAACGTTACACGTTACTAGTTACAAGTTGCTGTATTGGGCACAAATGAGAAGCCCTGATTGGCAACACGTGACTAGTAACTGGCAACCAGAAACGTGCAACGTCTTTTGATCTCTGTGACTTGGTGCAACCCCTGCACCCAGCAACCAGCGCAACTCCCACAGCAACTAAAAGGAGATTGATATGCTGACCACCCCTGCTACCCATACCACCCATACCACTCCCGCACTGGCAGTGCGATTGTTTGACAACCAAAAGTACGGAACCACTTACGGCAAAGGCGTCTACCGACGGGCTTTGTACAACGGCACCGTGGACATCAAACAACCCCAAGCCAAGTACTTGATTGATCTGTTCTCCTACCAAGACTGGATGAACCAAGCCCGCACAGACCAGCAAATGGCAGCAATTGACAGCGTGCAAGAGGACAAAGATGCATTGTTTAGCTGGATACAACGCTACGACCCCAAGAGCAAGAGCAAAACACTGGTGTCAGGCGTGTGCGTGTTCAGCCTAGCCAAGATGAGCCTGCAGATGGTGATTCAAGACGATGCCAGTGACCTATGCAACCACTGGCAACTGGATGTACGCCACTGCCGCCAAGCCGCCACAAACCAGAGCTCCCCGCAGTTGTTGGCCACCAACACAGACTTGGAGGTATTCAAATGAACCCTGCCAAATTTATCAACTACCGCACCAAGGAGCACAGCCATGCGCATTGCTGAAATTGCAGATCCGCAGTCTGCGCTGGGCTTGTGGAAACTCATCAGCGACAACACATGGGCAGCACTAGAACTGCAGGCACAGCAACAAGCCCAAGAACAGCAGCAAAAAAGTGCTGCCAAAGCCAAACAAGCCAAGTCAGGGGGTGGCAAGCGAACCCCTGCCCGCATACCGCGTGGGCCTAGGCCACCCGCGACTCCTGGGCCCAAAGCGCAGAGCACGCAAGCCACAGCTCAAAGTACCGCGCTACGCAATCCCACCGTGCCCCTGCCTTCAACTGTCACACCCACTGCAACAACCACTGCCCTGCGCAAGGGTCCTTTGGGGGCGACGGGCACAGCGTTGCCCTCAACAACAGCAGCACTGCCCAAACCCGCTGCAGCGCAACCCGCTGGGGAATTGGACAAACCTGCGCTCAAAGCCATTGCTGGGGGAATGACGCGGGCGTGATTGCTTGGGCAAGTAGAGCTAGCAGCACAGCGCAGCGTGCGTAAAACCGCGTTTGCTGCGCTGATCTAGCCCTGCCAGCTGCCCAACTAGCTGAATTTGTACAGGGCGCTGCTGTGCTTTGTTTGGGGTTTGGGCTAAATAGCTTGACCAAAGAAAAGCGCACTTTTATTAACCGCGTTGATTTCATTGGGGTTTTTAGTCCTGCCATTTCGACGGGACTTTGGTCGTCCTTTTTTGCAAAAGAAAACACACTTGCTGATGCGTTTTTTATTTATACAAAGGAACAAACCCATGAGCCAAGCCAAAACACTAACCCCAGCGGAAATTGAGCAGCTGCTGGCCTACATCGCACAACGCAGCTTTGCCATGCGCAATCGACTGATGTTTTTGACAGGCCTTTGGTCTGGCGTTCGCGTGGGGGAAATTGCCAGCCTCAGCGTGGGCGATGTGAGAAACGCCGACGGCAGCGTCAAAGCAGAAATACGCTTGACTGCGCAGCAGACCAAGGGGCGTCAACCCCGCACGGTGTATTTGCCCCAGAAGCTGCGCGATGCGCTGCAGGAGTATGTGGATCTGCGCAGCACCAGCCCTGCATCCCACCCCCTGTTCATTACAGCGGGGCGCAAGGCGTTCACAGCCAATGTGATGTCACAGCACTTCTTTTGGTTGTTCAAGCGAGCGGGCATTGCAGGTGCCAGCAGCCATTCCATGCGGAGGACTTTTTTGACCTCGTTGGCCTCCAAAGGAATCAGCATTCGGGTATTAGCAAGTTTAGCCGGGCACCGTTCAGTTCAGGTGACCATGAAATATCTGGACGCATCCGATGACATGAAACGCAATGCGGTGGAAATGATTTGATTTAGTTTGATGCGTGGTGTCGTGACAGAAACGACACCGCCTTACCTCCCGCTCTAACACAAAAAACCAGTGGGGAAACACTGGCTTTTTTGTAGTACTCATTTGAGCTTCATTACATATCCATTTTGCTAATTATCAAACATTACTAATCCTCACATGTACGGGTTGAGCCCTCAATCAACTCAACCGAGCTGTTACCGGACGCTGCCATCACACTGCTTGATCTATACATGGTGTTCAACCCTGCTGAGATAGTGTCGGGTGAACCTACATCAACCAACTTAGTTGTTATTGGGCGCTGACGAATTAATGAAAATAGATTCTATGAAATGTCTTTTTTTCCATAACGAACATGGAGTGCTCTTACGTGTTCAACATCTGTTTTTTGTGTGACTTCCAAACGAGCCGTTTCAAGTCGTCCAACTGAAAATTGAACCCTGTTCAAAGACAGAAGTTCTTCTGTACTGCCTTCCAAATACGCCAGCAGCTTTGGCAATGTAAATACGCCACTTGGCAAATCTGATTTGAACTCAGCAGCGCCAGTAAAAACCACAGCTGACTTGATGGCATGCTCTGGCAAAAAATCTAACAATTCCTTGACTGCGCTAACGTGTCGAAGGTTTTGGTTGATTGGATTTCGAAATTTAAAATTGGCTCTGAATAGCACTTGAGTCCAAGCGTCATGCTTGGGATTGGCAAAAATCCAGCCTTTGTAATTCTTGGTTTCAATGACAAACACACCAAAACGTGATACCAATATGTGATCTATTTGCGTCGTACCAGACCCATGCTTGAGTGTGATGTGATTTAAAAGATGATAGTTAGGCGGTCCAAAGTATTTTTTGATTGCGTTTCTAACAATCAATTCTCCACGATTCTGAAAAGCATAGGCATTGCGAATGCAGTAACCAATTGCCACGCCAATAGTCATCGACATGATGGCTATGAAAATGATTGACGTGGACTGGTAAATGAACTGCATAGATAGAATTTTTGTGATTGTGGATGCCACTGTCCGTAAATCAGAGATTTTTTGTTTTGTTCATCGAAAGGGCATCATAAAGCCCCCCTCCCAAACCCCCACCAGAGTCTCGCTAATTTCCGGCCCGGCGCTTTAGCTCCTATTAATAAGCTGGTGTCGTTTCACACGACTTCACCGCACTCAAATAACCAGTGGCTTAAAGCTGGGGAAAACACCCTCCGTTGCATTCCAAATCAAATTGCGAGCATGCTTGAGGTGACGGCTCACAGCAATGCCCATACGGATACGCTCTTCTTGCAGCGTCAATTCCACCACCTGTGTACTGCGGGCATGCAGGTCTAGTTCAATGCCCGCAGCTTCACCCAGTTGCCACAAGGTCAGGTGGGGTTTGCGGATCTTGAGCTCGTAGAGGTCCAGTATGGTTGACGTTGTCTCCTTGCGCAGCTTGGACTTGGCGAGTTTTCTTTTTGCGGTGCTTTGTTCACGCGGCACAACCTCACGGTCTTGGTAAGCGTCTTTAAGGATCTTGTTGATCTTGCGCACCACCGTACTTTTGCGAAGATTCAAAGGCACCTCAATCACGATCTTGTCGCGCAAATGGACAATGTCCTCCAAGTCCCTGTGGCGGGTGTAGACCTGCACTTGGGCAATGGCCTTGCGCTCAGCAAACAGATACCTCCCTGTGTGCTGCCACCACTGCGCAAAGCTCATACCCACCACATCCCCAAAATCACCATACAAGTGCTTGAGCCTGCCCTTGCCCTCATTGGCGCAGCAGTGTTGGTAGTCCTCACTGAGCTTGAGACAGCGATACCAAAGCCCATACCAACTGGCCTTGGCTTCGCGCAGTTCACGACTGAACTCTTTGGTTCGCTCACTGTTCACAGGCACACGCGGTCGCAAGGTGCGTGGGATTTCCTTTAGTTGGAGCAATTCAGCGTCATTTTGAGGATCCATGGAGAGATGCTATCACTAATATTTCACGTATTTAATTAATGATTATTTCGAGATACAAATAAAAACCTTTAGCTTCATTGATTTTGTAGCTTATTACCTTGAATTGATATCAATTATTCAGGTTAGAGATTAGTAAGCTAATTTTTAATAAAGTTCGTCCATTGCAGCAATAAACACAAACAAGTTGCTGCGATGGCTCCAGCGGTCAGCGGGGGTCTTTTTAAACGGTCTTTTTTAAAGGAAATCACATGTTCGCTTCTTTCAAATCAGCTACGGCAGCTTCAGCCGCTTTGTCCACCACTGCAGCAGTTGACGCAGTGTCAGGTGTCGTTCAACACGACACCCCAACCACACACACCATCAAGCTTGATCAGCTGGGTGTGCCTGCCACCATCTCTGTTGAGCGCAGTGCTGCAAATGCAGATGACGCTGCTGAGACAACTACAACTTCAGTCACAGTCACAGCTGCACCTGCTCCATTACCCGCAGCCCCCAAGCTGGAGAACATGGAGCAAGCCCGCATCAGCTGGGAGCGCACCGAGCTGGCTGCATCCAACAAACGCCTGTACAGCATCTTGAGTGACGCCTACAGCTTCTACCTTGGTATGAAGACCCACAGCGACAAAGATGTACGCAAAGCACGTGCGGATGAGATGGAGCAGTTCATCAAAATCCGTGCCTACACCTTTATGCCCAGCACACATGACATGACCCGTGTGGTCAAGTGTGTGTTTGGCGTAGATCGCCGCCGTGTGAGTGCCTACAGCATTGCGCTGCGGGAGGCACTGCGCCAAGCAGTCACTGCTGTGGACTTGGTCGCATTCATTGAACAAAACGGCGGTGTGGAGCAAATCCGCTTGGGAGGCACCAAAGCCTTGTCCGTGACCAAACGTGCAGCCAATGCACAGAAAGAGGTACTGGGCTTTGATCTGGGCATGCTCAAGTTTGACCCTGTGCTGTTTGCTGGCAATGCGGAATGGGTGGATCAGCAAGTGGTGATCGTGGCCACCTATTTGCCCACTGGAGAGTTTCAGGCCAATGCAGTGATCAAACACAGCGGTGCGGTGAACTCGGCACTGGCTGCCTACTACAGCCAACAGCAAAGCAAGCAGCGCGAGGCTGACAAAGCCCAGCGTGATGCAGACCAAGCAGAGGCCAATGCAGCCAAAGCCGCCGAGCGTGAGCAGCAAAAGCAGATCAAAACTGACAAGCAATTAGCCACTGTGGCGGCTGAACGAGCACAGGCTGTGAGCAAAGCAGCCTTCGACGCCCACACAGCAACCTTGTTTGAAATCCAAGCGGCCTAACACCCACAAGGGGAGCAACCCTCCCCTTGCTTATCTACTTTTAGGAGAAACAAATGAACGGACTCACACCCAACTGCCTTGATGACTTTTTGTTTTCAAACGCAGCGGATCAAGACTTGTTGAAACTCATACTGGGGCGCAAGCTGCCATTTCCCTTTAATGGCAAAAGTGGCATTCTTTTGCACGGCACATGGGGCACGGGCAAATCCACCTTGGCAAAGCTACTGCCTGAATTGCTGGAGACTGCGTACTCAGGCACATGGGACAACACACAGCAGGTGGGGCAGATGGCAGCGCCTGAGGCCTCGTGTACGCAAACAGAACTGTTTCGCTGTGGTGGTGGTCTTGCCAGTCCTGCCATCACACAGAAAGTGGCAACCCACAATGCAAGAGTCAACATCTGGCACTTCTCCAAGCACAGCTACTTCGTGTTTGACGAGGTGGATCGCTTGACCACGGGAGCACAACAGAGTCTGCGCTCCACCATGGATTTGAAGCGATGCATGTTTTTCTTCACCACCAACTATCTCAGCAGGATAGATTCAGGCATTGTGAATCGCTGCCACCTTGTGGAGATGAATCAGATTACCTCGCCTGCAGCTTATTTGCCGATGGGAGAGAACATTCTGCGTGGTCTGGGAGTGGGCGCAGGTGTCGTGACACAAACGACACTGGAGAGTTTGGCCGTCCGTGCACGTGGCTCACTGCGGGACTACAACCACAGCGTGATGATGCAGGGCTTGGCGCAAGGGGGTGTAATGCACAGCTAAGGGCTGAGGATCACAGGCTCTGCTAGGTTCAAGCCCGCAGTCTGCGGGCTTGTTTGTTTGATGGTGATTCAAACAGATTAATTTGAAAATCGAATGACACCAAATCTAGCGGCTGATTTTTCGTAGACTAACGAATTAGATGATCTATTATAAACTTTTAAATTTAAAATTAGATTGTCGTCCGAATTTTGCATTTTCAATTCAAATTTATTACGTAAATTGAATGATATTCCGGTTTGATTCTGACGTATCTGCATTATATCTACGAGTGTATACATTTTATAATCATTTCCATTCCGCAGTTCTAACTCTGTTTGGACGCGACCTGCAAAACATGCATGCACTGGAAAGTGTACGCCACAAGTGATAACCGCATAATATGGGTATTCTTTAGCGAATTGTTTTTGCCTCAATGCTTCATCTGCTTGTTCTTTCGCTATTTGTCGTTTTCCTTCAGGAGTATTCAAAAAAGCTTGTCGTTTGCGTTCGTTCTCATCTCTTTTTTGCTTCTCCTCCGCCATTATTTTTACTTCGGCCTCACGTCGGATTGCCGCTTCATTTTCTTTTCTTATACGATCCATCTCGATGGCAGATAACTGGCGCTCTATCTTTGAAGCATTGTCCAGAACACGTTGCTGTACTAACTCCATTGCAACAATTTTTGCATCTATTACGGATGAGTACAGCCGATCAGGAGGCTGTTGTTTATAGTATGGCTGCAGATCTCTAGCAAGTTGACGGCCATCTTTACTTCCTCCAAAATACCAAATGTACATATTCATCTGTGATTCAATATCATAGTTTCTATTAATCACAAATGTTGCCAGGCCAAAGTCATTCATATTTATGTCGAATGACTGCATTACGCTGGATCTTGAAACTCCTAAAACAGTTGCCAAATTGTCAAATGATTTTAAATAGCGATCAACGCCCTCACTCATCTTTGGAAGCTGGGATGCATAGGCATTTACCTCCTGCCTCCAATCAGCCCCTTTTGTAAGCTTTAACAGAACATTATTTGCGAATATAAAATTCCAAGCGATGTCAGTTTTTTCATCCTCAGTCATTACATTAGAAAAAGCATCTTGCAGATTTTTTGCGGTATTTAATTTACCAAAATATTGAAATTTGTATTTTTGTTGAGATTGAATGATCGGCTTAGTAGTTAAACAAACAGCATCATAAAAATGCTCAGCAACAGTATTTTGTTTTGCGACCCCTACTGAGGGAGTACTTGCTTTCCCTTGGCGCAGTAAGGTTTCAGTTTTGTTGGAGCCTGAATAATTTTTTGATTCAATAAATGAAAACTTTTTTTCATCTTGATCTTTGCAATAATATACATATGTAGAAGCTACTGACTTTGTACCATCTTCGGTTGGTTCGCCGTATTCATATATTAACTCAACAGTAATTGAGCCGTCAGCGTTAGAAATTTTTCTGTTTTGATCTAAATAAGCATCGAATTTCGCAGTCTTAGTTATTAGTTTTAAATTTTGTGGTGAGTTGTTGTTATAAAAAGTGCTTCCTACAATTTGTGCAATTGATAAATTTGGTGAAATGGCTAGTGAAAGAATCAATGCGATATATTTCATAATTTAAACTATTCCAAAAATTGAGCGCAATACAAATTAAACTGATCAAATACTTCGTCATAACTAAGCTGACCTTTGGCAATTAGAATTTTTGGTGCGCCCGCACCTTGAATCCACCCTTTGATGCCATTGTTCAAGCTAGTAGCTGCACATTGATTGAATACTTCTTCAGATTGATTTGACACGTCGCCACATTTTTGGTTTGTAATAAAACCAGCGTACTCGCTTATTGAGACAAGGTTAACTGTATTTTTAAGCTGCACCATTTTTTTTGCAATTAGTAATTTTTTCTCACTATCATTTTTATATACTTCCTCCGTATAAACTAATGAAGCCAAGCTCATACAGGAACCTATGTCGTAAAATTTTTGACCATTATCAGAAATAACCATTTCATTTTTCAGTGTTTTGGTAAGTTCATTCTCAATACTTGTAACACTATTTGCAGTAGTTGTTTCAGGCTTTTTGCTATCGCAGCTAGCGATAAAAAATGTTATCAAGATTGTTAAAACTAGTATTTTCATTTCTCTACTTTCATTAAATCTAAGGATTAAAGGCTTTTAGCGCTGTGAAGGATGGAAGAAATTTATTACGTATATACCAATTGTTGAATAAAAATACGATTTAGAGTTTGTTTGGTCTATTGTTATAAGCTTTTTGTTTTTTTATGTTTTGCTGCAAAGTAGTCTCATAAGCAGACTTCAAAGTATTAAGAGTTGTATTGTCAGAAATTTTTTCACAAGAGTAGCTGCTTTCTGAATAAGTCTTCATAACCAGCGAAAGTGTGTCCCTATGAAGTAGGGCTTGGGATCGCTCACCGGTTCCTTCTTGTAGTATTATTTTTATGGCTCTTGGTTCAACTACAGTACTAATTGATTTCATTGTGGCATTAATATTCACCTGATTGAGAATACTTGCAAAGTAAACATCTTTACCATCGCTAACGAGCCTGTACCAGGGCTGCCCGCCGCCGTAGGTACAACCAAGCACGAATGAAGGTAAACTTTCAGCGCTAGAATTGAAAGAGAAGACAAACGACAATAGAGAAGTTAGCAAAATTCTCGAAAAATTAAACATTTTTTTCCTTAAAAAATTATGGCGAATGACATTCCCCCAAAACTATTGGGCATAAATATCCTTAGTTCAAATCACTTATATCCAAACCTTTTTATGTCATTGTGCTAGTAATTTATTAGAATACTCTTCTATAATAATTTCGATAGTTAGGTTTGGATTATGGCAAGTACTTTTGGCACGTTCTAATGAAGTAATCGCCTCGACCCCGCCTGAAATTGATGCACCTTTTTCACCCTTTGAAAGTGCCGTTACGTATTGAGTCATGTACTTTGCTACATCAGCTTTTGCACTTTCACAGTTATTTGAACATGCCGAAATAGATATGCCTATGAATGCGCATGCTAATACTGTCCAGCACCTTAAGTTGTAGGCAAGTAAAGAATGAGGCATAGTCACCTGTCGTACTTATTGCCGTCTGTTGAAATTTCATATAGAAAACTACTATATGGAAGTTTTACAATAATCTCATTGTTGTTGGCAATTGCTGCAATAGCCATGCCTCGGCATAAAAGACTAACCCCGCCTTGAATGCGTTCGCACATTGCGTCTGGACTGTCAATAAACTTTGTTTTTTCAAGTCTATGAATCACCAAAATTTTACCCTCAGGTATGGCGCCAATTGGTGGAATAACAAACAGTGTGATTTTAGTTGCGCCTACCGCAGATACTAGTACAAGGATTGCAAGGCAAATTATGATAATTTTCTTCATATAAATCTTATTTTTTAAAGATGGATTTAAGAAAATAGCTCACCAATTGAATAATTGAGTTTGGCGAATCAACCGCCAGTTAGGGCTCTGCATGTTGCCCTCATATCACTATTGTTTATTGCTCCGCATTGGCTTGGATTGCGATTGACTTGTGCCCTGCACATAGCCCTTAAATCATCATTGCTGATCGATCCGCACTGGCCTGAGTTTCGATCAGCTAAAGCTCTGCACATAGCCCTTTGGTCAGCATTTTGAATTGAGCCGCACTGACTTGAGTTTTGGGCAAATGTAGCTAGTGGCAACATAGAGGCGATTGGTATTACCAACAGAATCAATCTAATTGCTTTTGAGTTCATAAAGATTTCCATGTATCTGAATCATGCTATGCGAACTAATTAGATTGATAGATCTTAGAAGTTCGATGAGAAACATCTTCACAATAGTCGGCTTCAACAATGCGCGACCTGTCGTGTAACACGTCACTTGATCGCATGATCAAGATCCGCTCAAAATCACTATAGCTGATCTGTTTCATTTGTGGAAATCATTTTTCCCCAAAAGAATTTGATCTATCTCAATAAACCATGAAGCTGCCGCCATCAAGCCAGCCTCTCCGCAGCCATGGTGGCTGTGAGCTTGGAGTAGTGCTGCTCAATCATGGCCGCGCTGTTGCCCATTTGCTTGCTGAGGGTGTGAATGTCGACCTCCCCCCGCAGCATCTCCAGCGTGGCATAGGTGTGGCGCAGGCTATAAAGTGTTCGTGTCTGCCCCTGTTCGTTCTTCTCCAGCCCTGAGTCACGCATCAGTCGCCTGAAAGTGCCGTTCATGCTGGTGGGTTGGTAGCCCGTGCTGAACCTGAACAACTTGTGCGTGACTCGGGTTCCTAGCAACTCTTCAAAAGAGATTGATTTCACATCCTCTTGTCGCTGGTGTAGTCGCTTCAGCACATCTACTGCTCTGTGTTTGGCAATCAACCAACGTCCTCCCGTCTTGCCGTCAACCCATACACGCAAATACCTCACACCCTTGTCCGTGTGCCATTCCAAGTGTCGCCACGAAATGCCCAGCGCCTCTGTACCGTGCCGCATTCCTGTCAGCAAAAGCATTTCCACATAGTCACGCAGCAAGGGACGCATTTCACGTTCTACAGCTAGCCTGCCCTGTTGCGTCCAAGTTTCCATAAACGCCAACAACTGGTTGATTTCTAGTTCGCTGAACGCAGGGCGTGTTGTGCCCTTCAAGCCGCGTGTGGTCAGCTTGGGCACTGGCACCCGTTCACTGATGTATCCATGCTCAACTGCTGTGGCAATAATCTTGTTCCAAGCACTGGTGAAGTTGTTGAGCGTACTTGTTTTGGGTTTCCGCAGCATCTGCCGGTCGCGCCACTGTTCAAACTCGCGTATGTGTGTGTGCGTGAGTTCTTCCAGCAACTTGTCGCCAAAGTAGGGCAAGAAGTAGCGTTCTATACAACTCACATACGAGTGGTAGGCAGTCTTGCCATTTCCCGCGTCAATTTGCTGTCGCAGTTCTGCCACGACCAAGTGGGCAAGGTGTGCGAAAGTGTGTGCTTGGTGTGCTAAACCCAGCCGTTGTCTGTATCTGGCTTGGTCATACAAGTCGCAGGCAGCGGTAACAGCGTGCTCAATGCTGGCTTTGCCAGTTGTCTGTCTGTGCCAGGTTCCGTTGGCTAATTTGAAACGACATTGGTACAGAAGACTGCGTGTGCGGCGGTAGATCAC
>Ga0209442_1001943_pt1 | contig 11403 bp, 8 predicted proteins | sample LauGreSBDMM110DD_2_FD_187565 | JGI IMG/M metagenome (GOLD analysis project Ga0209442, IMG submission 187565) | Freshwater lake microbial communities from Lake Michigan, USA - Sp13.BD.MM110.DD (SPAdes) (version 2) | ecosystem: Environmental > Aquatic > Freshwater > Lake | place: Lake Michigan, USA...
ACCATTATGGTCCCGTGAATTGTGACTAAAGCTAGATAAATATCATTCGCCATAACACCATCAGGAGCAAATTTATCACCTAATAATACGTTGAATATTTTAAATGATTCTTCTGGCCAAGCCAATTGCATTCTGAAAAGCATGGATAAGCCCACACCAATAATTCCCATGAAAACACCCGTTATTAGGTATTGTTTAGCAATCATTTTATGATCAATACTAAAGATATACTTTGTTATAAAAGTATCTTTATGGTGGTGTTCGTGTTCGTGTTCTAAATCGTGTCCGTGACCTTCTGCTGACATATTCGTTTACTTTAAATTTAAAATATTATTTCATAGCTACTTTTGGTGCCATAACAGGCGCCACCAATACTGTATCTTTAGCTTTTACCCCTTCAACAGGTGTTTCTTTGGCAGCTTTCTCAGCTTTAACTTCTTTAACAACTGTAGTTTTTGATTTCAACCATTTAGCATAATCTTCTGGAGTGTCAACAACAATTTTCATTTGCATATTGTAATGCGAAGCACCGCAAATTTTGTTACATAGTAATAAGAAATCGAATTCATACGGATCTAAAGCAGGTTCTCCTTTGGCAACTAAATCTATACTTTTCTTTGCTCTAATTGCATTGATGTTTGCCACTTTTTCAATCATGTATGGTAACTCTCTATATTCTTCCGTTGTGTAGATTGGTTCAAATGCAAACTCTGTAACCATTCCAGGCACACAGTTCATTTGAGCTCTAAAATACGGCATATACGCTGAATGCAAAACATCTTGGGAACGCATTTTAAAATGGATTTTCTTTCCTTTTGGTATATGTAATTCTTTCAATACAACATCATCATTTGCATAAGGATCTTCAACATCAACACCTACTGTATTAATTCCTTCAATATACCTAACATTTGCTTTTCCAAGAACATTATCATTTCCAGCATAACGAGCAGTCCAGTTGAACTGTTGTGCATACAATTCAATTGTTACTGTATCTTCTTCGTCTTCAATGAACATAATATTAGTCCATGCATATAATCCGTAAAGAATTAAACCAGCTAAAACTATAGCAGGAATTACACTCCAAATAGCTTCTAATTTATTATTATCAGCAAAATACAATGCTTTGTTTTCTTTTTTACCTCTGTATTTGAAGGCAAAATAATGCAATAAAACTTGGGTAATTGCCTGAACAATGAAGATTAAAACCCAAGTAACGTTCATTAAACTATCTATTAATGGACCGTGAGCTGATGCAGGAGTATGTAAAACTAAAGGCCCCCAAACAATCAAACCATATATTGTAAATATATATATGAAAGCTAAAAACCCAAACATTAAATACCCTTGAATGTTATTATCAGTATCGTCTGCAACTTGAGAATCATTCTTGTATTCACCTACTTGAGATAAATCGAATATCTTTGTCAATTGCCACAATGCGATAGCCAATAAAACTAAAACTATAATTACCAACAAACTTGTCATCTGTTTACTTCTTTAAATATTAATAATGAAAATGTTTACTCTCTTCTATAAATGGATTTCTCTTTGGTAACAAAGGTGCTTTGGTTAATGCTGAAAACACAACAAAAATGAACAATCCAAGGAAGAAAAATACGGAACCAATTTCTGCAATACCGATAAACCATTGATCACCAACTGCCGATGGCATTATCATATTAAAGAAATCAACATAGTGACCTAATAAAATTACTGTTCCAGCCATAACTAAAATCCACGTAATTCTTTTGAAATCGGTATTGATTAAAATTAATATTGGGAATAAGAAATTCATAACAACTGCCCCAAAGAAAGGAAGATTGTATAATTCAATTCTTGTTACAAAATAAGTTACTTCTTCAGGAATGTTTGCATACCATATCAACATGAATTGAGAGAACCATAAATAGGTCCAAAATACACTAAAACCAAACATAAATTTAGCTAAATCGTGAATGTGACTTGTATTAACATGTTCTAAATACCCTTTAGATTTTAAATACAAAGTGATCATGCAAATTGTTGTGATACCGCTTACAAAGAAACTTGCAAAAACATACCATCCGAAAAGTGTACTGAACCAGTGAGGATCTATTGACATAATCCAATCCCAAGACATTATAGATTCAGTAACGATAAAGAAAACCAAGAACATTGCAGAAATGTTAAAATTCTTTTTATAAAAACTATTGTCATTCGCTTCATCTTGTGCCAAACAATTTTTTCTTGAAAAATAACGGTAGGCATTCCAACCTAAAAGGAAGATTCCTGCTCTAACAATCCAAAAAGGGAAGTTTAAATACCCAGATTTGGTTTGGATTAATTTGTCGTGTGCTACTACTTCTGGATCTAACCAAATAAATAAATGGTTAAAATGAAGACCACATAAAACTAAAATTACAAAAAAGATAATTGAACCTACTGGCAAATATGCAGTAATTCCTTGCATAACTCTAAACAATACTGGAGACCAGCCCGCTTGTGCCACTTGTTGAATGGCATAAAAGGCTAAAACTCCCAAGGAGATAAGCATGAAAAAAATACATGCAACATATAATGCAGCCCATGGTTTATTTTGCAATTGGTGTAAAACGTGTTCTAAATGTTCTTTATGTTTTTCTGCAGCTTGGGCAGCGTTTTCTCCTTCAACAGCATGAGCTTCGTGAGCATTTTTCCCTGCTTCATGATGCGTTTCTGCAGAAAGAATAGTTTCAACTTCTTGAATATCTTTTGGGGCATTAAAAAAACCATACCCAATTCCAAGGGCTCCTAGAAGCATTAGAATAAAAGAGAATGTTTTTAATTTACTTGAAAATGTGTACATATCTATAAAGATGATTTTGTTCTACAATTATAATTCGCTTTTTAGTTTCATTACATAAGTTGCAACTAACCAACGTTCGTGGGCATTCAATTGATTTGAATAGGCACCCATAGCATTTAATCCATAGGTTTGAACATGGAAAACACTACCGGTTGTAATTACTCTGTCTTTGTAATTTGGAATACCTAAAAATTTACCTTGAGTAACTAATTTGCCTTGACCATTTCCAGAATCACCGTGACAAATAGCACAATAAATTTCATATAGTCCTTTTGCTTTGTCCATATCTTCAGTAGATAAAGAATCTAAAGGAGATTTAAGGTTTGCTTTGGCTAAATCATAACCAGCGGTAGAATTTTCGTATTCATATACTTCGAACCCTCTATTTAGTGAACCTTCAGCAGGAAGTTGCCCTTCTTTACCATTTTTGAATGCTGATGATTCAGAATAAGTATTATAACTCACTGGTTCATACATATTAGGCATGTATTGATAATTTGGTTTTAAATTATCATGACAAGAAGTTACTAATGCTGACAAACCTAATAAAATTGTTATTTTATATATCGTTTTCATATCTTCTATTAATGCTTTTCTATTACTTTAACTTCTACTGCACCTGTACTTTGAAAGAAAGAAACTAATTCTTCTTCGTTGTTATGCACTGCAACTTCCATCAAGAAATGGTCATCTGTAGTTCTAACATCAGGATTTTCTGCTTCTTTGAAAGGCCATAATCTACTTCTCATATAAAAAGTAATAACCATTAAATGCGCTGCAAAAAATACGGTCATTTCAAACATAATTGGTACAAATGCTGGCATATTTTCCAAATAACTAAAACTTGGTTTTCCACCAATATCTTGTGGCCAATCTTGAATCATAATGAAATTCATCATAGCTGTTGCTACAGAAATTCCGATACAACCATAAATAAAGGCACAAATTGCCAATCTTGTAGGTTCTAAACCCATTGCCTTATCCAATCCGTGTACTGGGAAAGGTGTAAAAACATCTTCGATATGGTGATGAGCAGCGCGCGTTTTCTTAACGGCATCCATCAAAATATCATCGTCGTTATATATAGCGTAAATAACTTTATTACTCATGATGTGAATCTTTATTTGCTTGTCTTTCGTTAATATAATTCTGTCCTGTTGCTTTCAAAATTGTTTTTACTTCTGCTTGAGCAATTACTGGGAATGTTCTAGCATATAATAAAAATAAAACAAAAAAGAATCCAATTGTTCCTATGAAAATTCCAATATCTACAAAAGTAGGAGAAAACATTGTCCATGAAGACGGAAGGTAATCTCTGTGTAATGAAGTTACAATAATTACAAATCTTTCGAACCACATTCCAATATTTACAACAATTGAAATAATGAAAGAGAATATAATACTTGTTCTTAATTTTTTGAACCACATGAATTGTGGCGAGAAAACATTACAAGTCATCATTGACCAATATGCCCACCAGTAAGGTCCAGTTGCTCTGTTAAGAAATGCATATTGTTCGTATTCAACACCAGAATACCAAGCGATGAATAATTCAGTAATATAGGCAACCCCAACAATAGAACCTGTAATCATAATTACAATGTTCATTAATTCGATGTGTTGAACCGTGATATATGCTTCTAAGTTAGATACTTTTCTCATTATGATTAGCAACGTATTTACCATTGCAAATCCAGAGAATACAGCTCCTGCCACAAAATAAGGAGGGAAAATGGTAGTATGCCAACCTGGAATTACCGAAGTAGCAAAATCCATAGATACAATTGTGTGAACAGAAAGTACAAGTGGCGTTGCTAAACCTGCAAGTACCAAAGATACTTCTTCGAAACGTTGCCAATCTTTTGCTCTTCCACTCCATCCAAAACTTAAAATAGAATAGATTTTTTTGTTGAAAGGCGTAATTGCTCTGTCTCTCAACATGGCGAAATCTGGTAATAAACCGGTCCACCAGAAAACTGTAGATACAGATAAATAAGTTGAAATTGCGAATACATCCCAAAGTAAAGGAGAGTTAAAATTCACCCATAAGGATCCGAATTGATTTGGAATTGGAAGAACCCAATACGCTAACCAAGGACGACCCATGTGGATAATTGGAAATAAACCAGCCTGAATAACAGAGAAAATGGTCATTGCTTCTGCAGAACGGTTAATCGCCATTCTCCATCTTTGACGGAATAATAGTAGTACAGCGGAAATTAATGTTCCTGCGTGACCTATACCAACCCACCAAACGAAGTTTGTGATATCCCAAGCCCAACCAACAGTTTTATTTAATCCCCAAGTTCCAATACCAGTTGAAACGGTGTAAATAATACAACCTATTCCCCAAAGAAAAGCGGCCAATGCGATTGAAAAAACAATCCACCAATGTTTATTTGCTTTACCTTCAACAGGCGCAGCTACGTCTACGGTAACATCGTGATAGGTTTTATTTCCTATAACTAAAGGTTTTCTAATACTAGAATCGTATATATGAGACATATCCTTTTTTTATTTTTATTAATTTATTATATAGTTATAAAGTTAGTTATGAGATAAATGAAACCTAAATTTCACTAATTTCAATTTCTAATTTTATGTATTTCTAACTTTAACGTGATAGATAACATTTGGTTTTGTTCCAACGTGCTCTAATAAATGATACATTCTTTCGTCTTCCACTAATTTAGCGATTGGACTTTCTTTTACATTTATATCTCCAAAAACCATTGCTCCAGTAGAACAAGCTTTTGAACAAGCGGTTTGGAATTCCCCTTCGATAACTTCTCTACCTTCGTTTTTGGCTTTCAAAATTGTTGCTTGTGTCATTTGAATACACATTGAACATTTTTCCATAACCCCTCTAGAACGAACGTTTACATCTGGATTCAATACCATACGACCCAAATCGTCATTCATATTGTAATCAAATTCGCTATTTTTGTTATACAAGAACCAGTTAAAACGACGCACTTTATACGGACAGTTGTTTGCACAATATCTTGTACCAACACATCTGTTATAAGCCATTTGGTTTTGACCTTGACGACCGTGAGATGTTGCAGCAACTGGACAAACAGTCTCACAAGGAGCATGATTACAGTGTTGACACATTACGGGTTGGAAAGAAACTTGAGGATTATCCGCCGCTTGTTCCATTTCACCAAATCCACCTAGAGAACCTTTGTCTCCAAATAAACCATCAAAATTTTCTTTTTTCTCGTTGTCTTCTGCAAAAGAGTCTTCAGAAGAATAATACCTGTCAATACGCAACCAGTGCATATCGCGACTTCTTCTTACTTCCGTTTTTCCAACAACTGGAACGTTATTTTCTGCGTGACAAGCAATTACACATGCACCACAACCTGTACAGGCATTTAAATCGATAGAAAGATTAAAGTGATGTCCTACAGAACGATCAAATGAATCCCATAAATCAACAGAAGTTGCAGCAACTTCTTCATGGTTCAAAGATACTTTTGGTTGGATATTCCAAAGTTCAGCATCTTTTGTATTGAATATTTCTAATGTAGTTTCCTTGATAATATCGCCACGACCCATTAACGTTTTTTGTCCTTGAACACAAGCGAATTCGTGGTCGCCATCTCCTTTTACAAGTTGAGCCGATTGAACATTATTGAAACCATTATATAAAGAGTAAGCATTAATACCTACCATCATTTCTTCTTTCATAGCCGCTTTTCGACCGTAACCTAATGCCAAACCAATTGTTCCTTTTGCTTGTCCTGGTTGAACAATTACAGGAACATTATCTATTTTTACACCACCAACAGTTAGCGTTGCATAACTTCCGTTCAATCCACCGTTTGCAACGATTTCATTAGTCATTTTCAATTGATCAGCATCCGCTCTTGAAACTGTTACATAATTATCCCAAGAAACTCTTGTAATTGGATCTGGGAATTCTTGTAACCAAGGATTATTTGCTTGTTGACCGTCACCTAAACCAGTTTTTGTATATAAAACCAATTCTAATCCAGCAGCTTTTTTAGAAGTTGCTAAAGCATTTGCAGCAGCAGCATAATTAGCAGTTGTTGCAGTTGCAGTTGGAAGAACTGTTGCTGTAAAAACACCGTCGTGTAATACTTTATTCCAAGAAGAACCTGCTATTTGAGAGGCTGAATTCGCTTTTAAATAATCGTAGAAATTTCCAACACTACCATTAAATGATAATAAAGCATCTTGAAATTGTTTTGTATTAAATAAAGGACGAATTGTTGGTTGCGTTAAAGCATAAGAGCCTTTTGTGATGCTAATATCGCCCCAAGATTCTAAATAATGTGGAACTGCAGCTGCTATTGTAGTAATTGAAGCCGTTTCATCTTCTTTCAATGAAAAGGCAACGGATGTTTTTACTTTTTTCAAACCTGCAACAAAATCCTTGCTGTTTGGTAAAGTATAAACTGGATTCACGCCACTCATTATTAAAGTGTGAACACTTCCCGTATTCATATCTTTAATTAATTGAGCTACTTTTTGGCTTGATCCTTTTCTGATTTGTCTTGTTCCGCTTGTTGAAAAAGCTTCACTTGCAAGGACTTGATTGATAGCTAAAACTAAAAGTTGTGCGTTTTTGTCCTGAATTCCAGAAACTAAAACTCCTTTGCTTCCAGCGGCTTTCAATTGTTGTGCTGCTTTTGTAACTACTGCATCAAACTCTTTGTCTAAAGAAGACGCAACAGCAGAACCAGTAATGACATTATATATTTTAACTAAAGCTTGTTTTTGATTAGCAGTTGACATTGGCACTCGCTTATCAGCAGTAGCACCAGACAAAGTCATATTTGCTTCTAATTGATAATGGCGAGACATTTTTCCGTTTTGAGGAATTCTGCCTTTTGCATATCCAGCGCTATAATTTCCACCTTGCCAATCTCCTAAGAAATCAGCTCCAACAGAAACGATTAATGCTGCTTTTGAAAAGTCATAATTAGCTAAAGCTCTTTCGCCATATACTGTTTCAAAAGCATCTAACGCTTCTGATTCAGATACTGCATCATATATAATGTGTTTTGCAGTTGGATTTTGAGAAATAAATTCACTAATTAACTTTTCAGTTGATGGACTTGCTAGGGTATTTGTCAATAAAACTACTTGACTTCCTTTTGCTTTTGCTTCCGATAAACTAGCTTTTATATCGGCATCAACGTTTGTCCAAGTTGCATTTTTACCTGCAATTTTTGGTTCTTTCAAACGCAAGCCATCATATAATGAAAGTATCGAGGCATGAACTCTTGCATTGGCTGCAAAATTTGCTCCAGCAATTGTATTGTTGTCTATTTTGATTGGACGACCTTCACGTGTTTTTACTAAAAGATTAGCAAAATCAAAACCATCAAAAACGGTAGTTGCATAATAATCCGCAACTCCAGGGATGATTTGTTCTGGCTGTAAAACATAAGGGATTGACTTGTGCACAGGACCTTCACAGGCTGCAAGTGAGGCAGCGGCGGTAGTAAATCCAACGTACTTAAGAAAATCTCTACGAGTTGTTGCCGATGATGATAAAGATGATTTATCTCCTAAAAATTCGTCTGTAGGAATTTCTTCAACAAATTCGTTATTTCTAAGCGTATCAACAATAGAACTATTTACGTCTAGTTCTTCAACACTTTTCCAGTATTTTTTGTTTGATGACATATTTCTTTTAATGTTTAATCGTTTATTTGGTTAATCGTGAGCTTGTGTTTCGGTTAAACGGATAACTGAATCAACAAATCAACTAATAATGGCATTTTCCGCATTCTAAACCTCCCATTTGGGCAGCCGTAAGCTTGTCAACTCCGTATTTTTTTGAAAGTTCGGCGTGGATTTTGGTGTAATAACCATTTCCTTCCATTTTAACTTCTGTTTTTCTGTGACAATTAATACACCAACCCATTGTAAGTGGCGCAAATTGTTTTTGAATTTCATACGTTTGAACTGGTCCGTGACATGTTTGACATTCAATTCCGGCAGTTGTAACGTGTTGAGAGTGATTGAAATACACGAAACTTTGTAAGTTATGAATACGAACCCATTTCACAGGCTCCGTTTTTCCAGTATATTTTTGATTGTCTTTATCCCAACCCACCGCTTTGTATAATTTTTGGATTTCTCCATCGTAGAAGGCTTTAGAATATTCCGCAGTTGCAGTTGTATCTGAAACTTCAGAAATATTTTTATGGCAATTCATACATATATTTAAAGATGGAATTCCAGCATTTTTACTTACACGAGCTGCAGAGTGACAATATTTACAATTGATTCCATTGCTACCAGCGTGAATTCTGTGTGAATAATGTATTGGTTGAATAGGCTCATAATTTTCATCTACACCAACTTGCATTAAATATCCGTAAACGAAATAACCACTAGCAAGCAATAAGAATATTGAAGTTACCAATACTAAGAATTGATTTTGAGCAAATGCTTTCCAAATTGGAGTTGTAGGTTCTTTTTTAGGCAATTCAATTCCGTTTGCTTTAGCTACTTTAGAAAGAACATTATTTACTAGAAATAACATTACGATTAGCATAAGCATAACAACTGCTAAAGCACCAAGCACAACATCATTTGAAATTCCACCTGTATTAGTGTCAGTTCCAGGAGGTGCAGCAGTAGTTGCAACAGCAGGTTCCGCCTTTGGCTCTGAGGTATAAGCTATAATATTGTCTATATCTCCATTTGTCAATTGTGGAAATGCGGTCATTACTGAACCATTATATTCTTTACTCACTCTAACCGACTCAGCATCGCCAGACTTAATCATCTCTTGGCTGTTACGAATCCACTTATAAAGCCACTCGTTAGTCAACCTAGGAGAAATACCTCTCAAAGCAGGACCAGTCATTTTAGCGTCAAGCTTATGACAGGCAGCACAATTAGAATTGAAAAGATCTTTTCCTTTTACAGGATCTCCACCTGAAACTGCTGGAGTAGCAACTGCTGTAGGTGCAGACGCGGGAGCAGCAGGAGCCGCTGTTTGCGCTAATGAAGTAACTGATAAAGCTAGCATTGCTGCAAAACTAAAAATCAAACTTCTTGAAATCGAATTATGGTTACCCACGTTTTTCATATTATTATACTAATTATCGACTAAAATAAAGCCTTGAATTTGTCGAAAATATCTCGACCAAACTCAACAGCTCTTTTAAAACTTGCACAAAAATACGACTTAAGAACTATTCTGAAAACCCTAAAACTATCTAAAATATCAATTTATATTAATTCTAAATAACAAAAACATTTTAAGGTATTTAATAAATAGTACATTTGCATAAAAATCACCACTTTATGAAAATATCTCCCTTAACAATGGCTTTTCAAGCTATACTAATTTTTCACTTTTTCAACTCAAATTTATATGCTCAAGATGAAAAAGTTAGCGTTTCTCAAAACCCAAAATTTGAAAATTTATTAAATGAAAAAAGAAAAATAAATGCTTCAATTACTGTAAATGATATTTATAAAATTCAAATCTATAATGGTGATAGTGAAACTTCTAAAAAGATTTTAAACGACTTCAAACGAGATTTTTTAGCTTTTGACGGAACAATCGTTTTTTACACACCTGCTTATAAAGTTTGGGTCGGAAATTTCAAAACTCGAATTGAAGCCGAAAGAAATATGTTGCTTTTCAGAAAAAAATATCCAAATGCTTTTGTTATAAAACCTAATAAATAGGTTCTTGATTTTTTAAAACAAAAAACGTCCCGAGCAATTCGGGACGTTTTTGATAAAATTAAATTCTATTTCAATTTCTTTTTAATGGCAACTTCGTGGTATGATTCAATAACATCTCTTTCTTCAATATCGTTGTATCCTTTAATTTGAATACCACAATCATATCCTTTGGCGACATCTTTAACATCGTCTTTGAAACGTTTTAATGCTAATAATTCTCCAGTAAAGACGACAACACCGTCTCTAATAATTCTCATTTTGGCATTTTTAACAATTTTACCATCCATAACCATACTTCCCGCAATAGAACCCACTTTGGAGATTTTGAATATCTCTCTAATTTCTGCAGTTCCAAGAATTTCTTCTTTCATTTCAGGAGCTAACATTCCTTCCATTGCATCTTTCAAGTCGTCAATAGCAGCATAAATAATTGAGTAGTAACGGATGTCAATTTCTTCTTTGTCTGCCAATTGTCTTGCATTTCCAGCAGGACGAACATTAAATCCAATAATAATTGCATCTGATGCCGAAGCCAACATTACGTCAGTTTCAGTAATTGCTCCAACTCCTTTATGTATGATATTAATTTGGATTTCTTCTGTAGATAATTTAGAGAACGAATCAGATAATGCTTCAACAGAACCATCCACATCCCCTTTCAAGATGATGTTCAATTCTTTAAATTGTCCTAATGCAATTCTACGTCCAATTTCGTCAAGCGTAATATGTCGTTGCGTACGAACTGATTGTTCACGCATTAATTGAGAACGTTTGGAAGCAATTTGTTTTGCTTCTTTTTCATCTTCAAAAACGTTGAATTTATCTCCTGCAGTTGCAGCTCCATCCAATCCCAATACTGAAACTGGTGTTGAAGGTCCCGCCTCTTT
>Ga0209442_1001944_pt1 | contig 11400 bp, 11 predicted proteins | sample LauGreSBDMM110DD_2_FD_187565 | JGI IMG/M metagenome (GOLD analysis project Ga0209442, IMG submission 187565) | Freshwater lake microbial communities from Lake Michigan, USA - Sp13.BD.MM110.DD (SPAdes) (version 2) | ecosystem: Environmental > Aquatic > Freshwater > Lake | place: Lake Michigan...
GGTGAACTTCTTGTTCGCAACATCGCTTGCAACTGCCTTGATTGATGCGCCAATTTCCTTGACCACAGTTGTTAGAAGTGTTGATTTTCCTGCTGGAAGTAGACCATAACCATCTGAGTCAACCCAGATTGTTAGTGCTTTCTTAGTCTTGTCATTTGCTGCTGCGTAAGGAGCACCAAGGTTTCCACCAACCGGAAGGATGATATCTGCACCTTGTTGTTCAAAGCCCTTTGACAGGGTTAGAGCAGCATTTTGGTCAGTGAAGTTACCAACGAAAGAACCAGTCTTAGTTGTTGTGTTCCAACCTAGAACAGAAACTTTCTTGCCCTTTACCTTGTTGTAGTAGTCAACACCGCGAACGTATCCATCCATGAAAATTGTAACTGTTGGATATGGAGCTCCGCCGTAAGTTGCTACTTTGCCAGTCTTGGTCATACCTGCAGATAAGTAGCCTGCCATGAAAGCAGCTTCATCTGTCTGGAAGGTAATGCCCTTAACATTCTTTACAGGCTTGCAAACGAAATTCGCATCGCAATCTCCGCCGTCATTATCAACAACTGCATAGGCAATCTTTGGGTTTGCCTTTGCTGATTTCACAATCTCGCCAGCAATTGCAAAGCCGACTCCAATGATTAATTCGCATTTCTTATCAACGAAAGCTTTGATGTTTGGAGCGAAATCTGCAGATGAAGCTGCTGCAAGATATTCAGCATTTGCGACTGGTGAAGACTTAGCGCCATCCCATGCACCTTGGTTGAATGAACGATCGTCTACGCCGCCAGTATCTAGGGCAAGACATAACTTAATTTTTGCTGCTTGTGCTGAAGGAGCAACTGCAACACCTGTAATAAGTGTTAGAGATGCGGCTACCGCAATAAGCTTTAATGACTTTTTCAAAGCGCCTCCTGAATTAACCCTTTTTAACAAGGGATTGATGTGGGAGAAACCCTACCCTCTCGCATATTGCTTGCAAGTTTCGCGAGGTAATGTTTCGATAACAAACTCTCAACTAGCGGTTTAAAGTTAAAGCGGAGAATTGCAAAAAATGCGATTTATACTCGGCGAATGAAGCTTTCCCGACACTTTGAACTGATTGCACTTCTAGCAATCGCGGGATGCATCCGCTCCCCGATTACAAGTATCGGACCACAGATTAATGCGATTCGCGAAAGTCAAAGTCTGGGAATTATTCAGTTTGGATTCTTAACCGCAATCCCCGTAATTTGTTTTGCATTAGCAGCCCCGCTTCCGAGTCTGAGAGTTTTCCGAAAGATAAAAACGGAACAACTGATTGTTTTTGCGCTTCTTGCCTTAGCCGCAGCAACTATTTTTCGAACACTCGGCTCAAATTCCTTACTCTTCGGATCAACAGTCATCCTTGGAATCAGTATTGCGATTTTAAATATTGTTACTCCGGCCCTGGTCAGGCGAGATTATCCAAAGAAGATAACAACTGTCATGCCGATCTATTCGGCTGTTCTAGCACTCATGGCATCACTTGGCGCCGGTCTCTCGATTCCAATTGCTTCTTATTTCGGAGATAACTGGAAGTTTGGAATTTCGGTCTGGGCCGTTCCCGCAATTTTGGTTGCACTGATTTGGATTCCGTTATTGCGAAAAGCACAACCTATGCCGGATACCCACGAGAACCATTTCAAGGAATTGTTGCGATCAAAGAAAGCTTGGTTGGTCTCACTTTATATGGGTGTGCAATCAGCAATTTTTTATACCCAGGTTGCTTGGATGCCCAAGATTCTGATTGATAAGGATTATTCAGCCGCTGAAGCGGGTGCGCTATTTGGGCTTTCGACGCTCTGCGGTTTTGCTCTGACCTTAATTCTTCCACTGGTATTTAGCCGAGGCGAAGATTTGAAACTAGCAATTCTTGCCACATCTATTCCGGGGATTGTTGGCTTCTTGGCGCTGAATTATTTATCAAATAGCTGGACTATTCCTGCGTTGATATTGATCTCTACAACGCATGCGGCACTGCCTTTAGCGCTCGGGTTAATTGCGATGAAATCTCCAAGTCTTGGTGCAACAAGCCATCTCTCTTCGATGGCGCAAGGAATTGGATATTGCATTGCGGCGGTTTTCCCGATTCTGATTGGCTACAGCTATGCCGCAACAAGCAGCTGGTTGGTTGCAACATATTTGATTGCAGCACTGATCTTCATCCAAGCCATTCTTGGGCTGAAAGCTAATCGTTAAATGTCAGTTGCTTCTCTTACTATTGAATTATGACGGCGGCTATGAAATCTGAAGACCCAAGAACCTTGGCCGAGGTTACTTTTATTGTCCTAGATTTAGAGACCACCGGCGCCTCACCTACAACTGGATGTGCGATCACCGAAATTGGAGCGATTGCAATTCGTGGTGGCGAGATTTTGGAAGAGTTTTCCAGCTTCGTGAATCCACAAGTTGCCTTACCGGAATACATAGTTAATCTGACAGGAATCACCGACGAGATGTTGATTGATGCACCACTTATAAATGAGGTGTTTCCCGATTTCATTGAATTTATTGACCGCCACGAACATGTGCATTTAGTCGCCCACAATGCGCCTTTTGATATTGGTTTCCTAAAGGCCGCGGCAACGCAGCTCTCACATATCTGGCCGAAATACGAAGTGATTGATACCGTTAAATTAGCCCGGCGAGTGATCGAAAGATCTGAAATTGAGAATTACAAACTTGGCACACTCTCCCAATTTTTCAATACTAAAGCGCTTCCAAGCCACCGAGCGCTGGATGATGTAAAGACTACGGTTGAAGTTCTTCACCGATTGATAGAACGGTTATCTGGCTACGAAGTCTTTACGATTGCGCAGCTAAAGAAATTTATGCGCTAACTACAGATTTACCTTTAAGCAGCGCTGCCACTTTTGAGGCCAAGGTAAAAGGGTCAATTGGATGAAGGATTGCATCATCGGCCTTTGACCAAGCAGCTAGCCAGTTATCTTGAATTCGCCCCGTGATTACTAGAACCGGTGGGCAATTAAATACTTCATCTTTCAGTTGTCGGGCAAGGCCCAATCCGCCTTCAGGAACCGCCTCGCCGTCAAGAATAAAGAGATCTACTTTCTGCTTGGAATCCAGATATAACCGAAGGGCAGGGCCGGTCGCGAATTCAACAATCTTGTGTTCTGGGAGGTCTGAGGAAACTCTGCGCCCAAGTGCGGTGATTATTGAAGAACGGACCGATGAGTCGTCGGAATACAGAGCGATTGTCAGATTTTTCCCTGAAGTCATGAGCGGAATTCTAACCATCATCAACCGAGAAAAAGTCTTAAAAATCTAAGAAGATCTGACGGTTGCTCTTCGTGATGAGATTCACCCAAAGTGAGTGCCGCCCCAGCCTGAAAATATCTCATTTCCCTCAGGAATCGGGAATAATCCCCCTATGACAACTGCCGCTGCGCCCCTTACTTCACAGAAGATTAATCGCCCCAACATGGTTGCGGTCGGAACTATCGTCTGGTTATCAAGTGAGTTGATGTTCTTCGCAGCGCTCTTCGCAATGTATTTCACAACTCGCGCAGTTCAAGGTCCAGAAATTTGGCTTGAATCAACTGGCTTGTTAGCTATTCCATTTGCAGCGGCAAACACAACCGTTCTAGTTCTATCTTCCGTAACTTGCCAATTCGGTGTTTTCGCCGCGGAGCGTTTTCAAGCAAAGCGAAGCGGTTCCATATTTCAATTTAGCAAATGGGGAATGCGTGAATGGTTCGCGCTAACTTTCTTAATGGGCGCGTTTTTCATCGGTGGTCAGGTTTATGAATATGCGCATCTAGTTCAGGAAAGTTTAACTCTTTCCTCCAATGCTTACGGATCTGTTTTCTATATGACTACTGGCTTCCACGGAATGCACGTAACTGGTGGCTTGATTGCATTCTTAATCGTGATGATTAGAACTTTCCGTGCTAAAAAATTCGGACACAAACAAGCACAGACTGCAATTGTTGTTTCGTACTACTGGCACTTTGTTGACGTAGTTTGGATCGCACTATTCGCAACAATTTATTTGATTAAGTAATGACTAGGTGAATTAAAAGAATGGAAAAAATGAATTCAAGAATCAAGAAGCTTTCCCGCTACCGTCGTCATCGTTTCGCGGGTCCGGCACTTTTGGTCGTTGCACTAATAACAATGGGAACAACTTTCCAAGTCGCTAGCGCGTTGCCTAACTCCAGCAAAATGGAGACAACACCAAAATCAACTTTGATCGAAGAAGGAAAGCGAATTTACAATCTAGGTTGCTCCACATGTCACGGTTTGAATTTAGAAGGTGGCGGAATTGCACCAGCTCTGATCGGTGTCGGAGCCGCATCCGTAGATTTCCAAGTTGGAACTGGGCGTATGCCAATGGCAGATATGAGCCAACAAGCAATGCGAAAGCAACCAATTTATAACGAGGAAGAGACTGCAGCACTGGCCGCTTATGTTGCCTCTCTTGCACCAGGCCCGGACATTATTAATGAAGCTCAGTTAACTTATGAACGAGATGGAAACACTGCTGAAGGTGGCGAACTTTTCCGCACTAACTGCGCGATGTGTCACAACTTTGCAGGTCAAGGTGGCGCACTTACTCAAGGAAAATATGCACCAACTCTTATGGGTGTCGATGCTAAATATATTTATGAAGCAATGATTACTGGTCCGCAATCAATGCCTGTCTTCAGCGATAAAACAATTACACCTGAAGAGAAACTTTCAATTATTAAATGGGTTAAGGCTGCAGAAAATGAGCCAAACCTAGGAGGCGCCGCTCTTGGTCGCGTTGGTCCAGTTACTGAAGGACTTTTAGTTTGGACGCTAGGACTTGGATTATTAATCGGCATCGCTGTGTGGCTCACTATGAAGGCGAAATAAGGTAAAAAAATGTCTAATGAAATTCAAAAGTTTCAAGATCCAGGTTTGCCAGATCATGTTCACCGCAAAAGCGATGTAGATCCAAAGGCAGCGGATCGCGCAGAACGACAAGTTGCGATTCTCTTTGTTCTTTCTGCTCTATCAACCTTCTTAGCAATTTACGCTTACATTTTTATCAAGGATGACATATTTTTCTTCCTTCCAATAATGGGAAGCACAAACGCTCACCAATTATTTCTCGGTCTTGGTATGGCCTTTTCACTTTTGTTTATCGGCCTTGGCATGGCGCATTGGGCAAAAAATTTGATGCCAGATACCGAAGTAATTGCAGAACGACACGAATTTCGTTCACCTGATGAAGATCGCGAAGATTTTGTCAGAACTGTTAAGGAACAGGCAGGAGCAGCAGGCTTAGGGCGTCGCTCTTTAATCAAGCGCACACTTGGTTTAGCACTTGGTGTTTCGGCTCTAACTCCGATTGTTTTGCTCCGTGATTTAGGCCCACTTCCAGGAAAAGAACTTGAGAAAACTTCTTGGAAAACTGGAACTCGTTTAGTAACAGATCCAGGTGATAGACCGATTCGTCCAGAAGATTTAGAAGTTGGTGCTGTTGCACAGGTTCTTCCTGAATTAGAGCCAGGAAAAGTTCGCCACCTTTATGACATAGCAAAAGACGCGGTTCTGTTAATCCGCCTGCGCCCTTCTGAATTTCAATTAAATCCAGAGCGTCTCTCTTGGACACACGATGGAATTATTGCCTTCTCGAAAATTTGTTCACATATGGGTTGCGCTGTTGCACTCTATGAACAACAGACTAAGCACTTGCTATGTCCTTGCCATCAATCAACATTCGATGTTACTCGCGCTGCCAAAGTTATCTTTGGTCCTTCAGCAAGACCACTTCCACAACTTGCAATCACAGTTGATGCTGAAGGCTACTTAGTTGCACAACAACCATTTAATGAACCCGTCGGACCTAGCTACTGGGAGCGCTCATCATGAAAAAAGCAGAACGCATTGGCGGCAATGTTGCCAGTTATGTAGATGATCGTACTGGCGCTGCAAAATGGCTACGGAAGAATTTAACTAAGGTATTCCCAGACCACTGGTCATTTATGTTGGGTGAGATCGTTCTTTACTCTTTCATTATCTTGTTGCTATCCGGAACATTCTTAACCTTTTGGTTTGACCCTTCACAGCGAGAAGTTGTTTACGAAGGAAGTTACGAACCACTTCAAGATATAAAGATGTCTGCTGCATATGCATCAACTCTGCATATCTCATTCGATGTTCGCGGTGGATTATTAATGCGCCAGATTCATCACTGGGCAGCGCTACTTTTCATGGCTGGAATGATTGCGCACTTAATGCGCGTGTTCTTTACTGGTGCGTTCCGTAAACCTCGCGAAGCGAACTGGTTAATCGGAGTCGGTCTTGTAACACTCGGAATTGTTGAAGGATTCCTTGGCTACTCACTTCCAGATGATCTACTTTCCGGAACTGGAATTCGAATTGCTGAAGCAATTATTCAAGCGCTCCCTGTTGTAGGTTCTTACTTAGCATTCTTTGCATTCGGTGGTGCATTTCCTGGCGAAGCATTTATTCCTAGAATTTATACGGTTCACGTTCTATTGCTTCCGGGAGCGTTCTTGGCGCTTATTACAATCCACTTAATGTTGGTTTGGTACCAGAAGCACACTCAATATCCAGGCCCAGGCCGCACTGAGAAAAATGTTGTTGGCTATCCACTAATGCCGGTTTATATGGCAAAAGCTGGCGGCTTCTTCTTTATCGTCTTCGGTGTAACCGCCTTACTCGGCGCAGTCGCATCCATCAACCCCATTTGGCTCTATGGTCCCTACAACCCAGGGCAGATCTCTGCCGGTTCGCAGCCCGATTTTTATATGGGTTGGCTCGATGGTTTAGTCCGTATGGCTCCCCCAATAGAGAGTTACATCTTTGGTTACACAATTTCTTGGAACATTTTAATTCCAGGATTGATAATTCCTGGAATTCTTTTCACACTTATGGCGCTGTATCCATTTATTGAATCATGGATGACTGGCGATAAAGAGGAACATCATTTACTAGATCGACCACGTAATAATCCAAACCGAACTGCAATCGGTGCGATGTCTCTGTCATTTATCTTGGTTGTATTAATCAATGGTGGTAACGACATCATCGCAACCAACTTCCATCTAACGATTAATCAGATCATGTGGTTTACTCGCATAGGTGTAATCGTTATTCCACCACTGGTCTTTGTAATTACTAAGCGAATCTGCCTATCGCTGCAGCGCGCAGATCGCGAAAAGGTTCTACATGGCCGCGAAACTGGCCGTTTAGTAATGCTTCCTCATGGTGAATTCGTAGAAATTCATGAAGAGCTAACACCAGCGCAAAAATTCACACTCACTCAACATGAACAACCTAAGGCGCTAATTCTTCCTGCCACTGATGCAAACGGAGTTCTAAATCCGCAAGGCATTAAGGGCAAGATTCGTGCGAGATTTAGTCAGGCACATGTTGAACAAGTTCCTGCACCAACCGAGAGCGAAGCAAAAGCGCTCGAAGGCGGCCACCACTAGTTTTGAGTTAGATTATCGCCATGGAATTAATGGAGTTCATGGGGTTAGCAAGAGAGTGGATAACAACTGGACCTCTAGTTTTATTCTTCTTTCTTGCTGGAATCGAACTGCGCGCTGAGATATTAGATGGTGCCTTTAGGAAACGGTTCTCCTTTCTCATTCCTTTCTCCGCTGCAATCGGTGGAATGATCGCACCAGCACTTATCTATTATTTGATTGCAAGAAATAGTTCAGCCCCAGATTCTGCTTGGGGCGTTCCAATGGCAACAGATTTACCCCTTGCACTTCTTGCACTTTCACTACTTGCAAGAAGTGTGTCTAATCGAATTCGTGGATTTCTATTAGCCCTTGCTATCGCGGACGATATTGGATCAATCATCGTGGTCGCCGTTGTTTATAATCACGATATTGATGTTCCAAGAATCCTTATAAGCGCTCTTCTGCTTTTGGTTTTCTGGAAAACCGCACCAAAATTCCCTTTTGTTGCTCTAATTATTGGACTCATAACGTGGGGCGTATTCAAAGAAAGCGGCATCCACCCAACGGTAATCGGAGTTCTTTTGGGGCTTTTAATCAATCATAAAGAATCTGAATGGTTGGTAAAAAAACTAACTCCAGTAATAAATTATTTCGTAATCCCCGCTTTCATAATCACAACTTTGTGGATACCTTGGAAAATTACCTCAGAACTGTTATTCAGCCCAATTGTTTTAGGGTTAATCATTGCCCGACTAATTGGAAAGCCCCTGGGTATCTGGCTTTTCGGAGTTGTTGCGATGAAAACTATGGCGCATTCGTTAATTTCAAAGAAGGATTTATTTATTGTCGGAACTCTTGGAACAATTGGGCTATCAGTTTCAATGCTCTTCGCAAATCTTGCAGAACTCGGTCAGGATCTAAATGGAACGCTCTTAGGCGTTCTAATAACGTTGCCGCTCGCAGTAGTTCTTATATTAGTTAGTGCGCACTTGCTGAAGGCTTCTCGTATTCAAGAACGAAACCAAGAATACTGATAAGCAAGCCACCAACAGCGATAAGAGTCAGCCACCAACCTATTAACAAACCTAAACCAGCAAGAACCATGCAGAAAGCTACTGGAAGTGGCCACCATGAATGTGGTGAATAAAATCCAAGCTCGCCTGCTGAATCTGAAATTTCAGCCGTGACGTTATCTTCTGGCAGAACATTTCCTAGACGCTTATTTGTGAACCAAAGGTAAAATCCAATTAGTGCTGCTAAGCCACCGGAAAGTCCGATAGCAGTAATTCCAACTGCTTCACCGCCCACGTACCAATAAATAACGGTGATGATTGCATAAAAAACTGCAAGACCATTAAAAAGCCAGTAGCCGGTTTTCATGCTTAATGCCCTTCAGTCTTTATATGCGGATAATGAAGGTCGAATGCTGGACGTTCACTTCGAATACGTGGCATCGATGTGAAATTATGGCGTGGTGGTGGGCAAGATGTTGCCCATTCAAGTGATGCCCCATAGCCCCACGGATCATCAACGCCGACCAGTGGTGACTTTCGTGTGATCCAAACATTCATAAAGAATGGAATCATTGAAAGCGCTAACAGAACAGAACCAATTGTTGAAATTGTATTCATTGTCGTAAAGCCATCGGTTGCTAAATAATCTGCGTAACGACGTGGCATTCCCTTAATTCCGAGCCAATGTTGGATTAGGAATGTCATGTGGAAACCGAAGAACAAAGTCCAGAAGTGAATCTTGCCAAGGCGCTCATTTAACATGCGGCCTGTCATCTTTGGCCACCAGAAGTAGAAGCCGGCGAACATTGCAAATACCACTGTTCCAAAGAGTACGTAGTGGAAGTGTGCAACTACGAAGTAAGAAGCAGAGACTGCAAAATCAAGTGGTGGTGAAGCAAGAATAATTCCAGTTAATCCACCGAAGAGGAAGGTAATAAGGAATCCCATTACCCAGAGCATTGGAGTATCGAAGGAAACGCTTCCGCGCCACATCGTTCCAATCCAGTTGAAGAATTTAACACCAGTCGGAACACCGATCAGGAAAGTCATGAATGAGAAGAATGGAAGCAACACTTGACCACTTGCAAACATGTGGTGAGCCCAGACTGAAACAGAGAGTGCAGAAATTGCAATCGTCGCTGCAATCAATCCTTTGTAACCAAAGATTGGTTTACGGCTAAAGACTGGAAGAATTTCAGTTGCAATTCCAAAGAACGGAAGGGCCAAAATATAAACCTCGGGGTGTCCGAAGAACCAGAATAGATGTTGCCAGAGCATCGCGCCGCCGTTTGCTGGGTCGAAAATATGCGAACCAAATAACCTGTCTGATTCCAATGCAAGGAATGCGGCAGCTAGCGGTGGGAAAGCAAGTAAAACAAGAATTGAAGTTAGTAGAACGTTCCATGTGAAGATTGACATACGGAACATTGTCATTCCAGGTGCGCGCATTGTGAAAATAGTTGTAATGAAGTTAACGCCACCAAGGATTGTTCCAATACCGCTAATCGCTAACCCAATGACCCAAAGATCGCCGCCGACACCAGGTGAATATTGTGAATTTGCAAGTGGTGCATATGCGGTCCAACCAAAAGACGCAGCGCCGCCAGGAGTTAAGAAACCAGCAAATGCCATCAGGCCACCGAAAAGAAATAGCCAATAAGAGAGCATATTCATTCTTGGGAATGCAACATCTGCCGCACCAATTTGCAGCGGCATAATCACATTCGCGAACCCAACAAACAATGGTGTTGCAAACATCAGCAACATAATCGTTCCGTGCATCGTAAATACTTGGTTGTATTGCTCATTGGAAACAAATTGCAACCCTGGGCGCGCTAATTCCGCACGTAAAATTAGAGCTAAAAGGCCAGCAATTAGGAACCAGGCAAAAGTGGTGTACAAATACAGATAGCCGATCATCTTGTGATCAGTTGATGTAATTATCTTTACAAATAATTGACCTTTAGTTAACGCTTTCTTAGCAGGAGCAGATTGGTCTGCAGTACGAGTCGCGTATGTAGTCATATTAGGCCACCTTTAAATTGGTTATGTATTCTTCGTAATCGCTTACTGAGACAACTTTTACCGTAAAGAGCATCTGTGAATGGGAACGACCACACAAAATATTGCAACGCCCTGGATAGGTACCGATTTTATTAGCACTGAATTCAATGTGATTCTTTACACCAGGCAGGTTTTGAATTTGGATCATAAAAGCTGGAATCCAAAAACCATGAACAACATCTGTTGAAGTTATATTGAATTTAACTCTCTCGCCCACTGGGAGAACTAAAGTTGGTGGCTTCGCAGTTGTGCCCGTAACAGTTGGAGCTTCTGGGTTATCTTTATAGGTAAATTGCCAAGACCATTGCATGGCATTCACATCGATAATATGGCTAACTTTGTCATCGGCAGAAACTTTCACAATGGCTGACTCTTTAACAGCCGTGAAATAAAACAGAACGGCGACGATAATGAATGGAATTACTGTGTAAGCAATTTCGACTGGCACGTTGTATTGAGTCTGCTTTGGAACTTCATCACCTTTACGACGATGGCGAAAGATTGGCCACACGATCAAGATTGCTGTGAAAACTCCAACTACCCCAGCCGCAATCCATGCACCTTGCCAAAGCGGGAGCGTTGTGTCGTTAACACTTGAAACGCCTTTAGGAAATCCCATTCCAGAAATATTTTCCGTTGAACAAGATGTAAGGAGCGAAATTGCGCCTACGGAAATCACTGTTAATAGTGCTCGGACCAGAGATTTCTTGCTGGGCATCAAAGTCATTGGGTAAGAATATCCTTCAGTTTCACCTCTTTAACCATGTGGGAGTAGCGTTCTGTGCGTGGTTTCCATCACCCCGAATTTTCAATCAGAGGCGCCCCTCCATGAGGCTGCCCGAATGGCGCTTCCGCACATTTTTGAGGTCGCTTGGCCCGAT
>Ga0209442_1001952_pt1 | contig 11381 bp, 14 predicted proteins | sample LauGreSBDMM110DD_2_FD_187565 | JGI IMG/M metagenome (GOLD analysis project Ga0209442, IMG submission 187565) | Freshwater lake microbial communities from Lake Michigan, USA - Sp13.BD.MM110.DD (SPAdes) (version 2) | ecosystem: Environmental > Aquatic > Freshwater > Lake | place: Lake Michigan...
ACTTCACTGAGATATACACCGCTCTTGGCGGTGGTGTCGCCCTTCCCGGCGCGACGACTCAGGTCATCTTCAATGATGGCGGAACGAATCTGGCAGGCGATGCCGGTCTGGTTTACAACAAGACGACCGATGCGCTGACCGTTGCCGGACTCGTTACCGCTGGCTCCGCCACCATCACCGGCGATCTGACGGTGCGGACGACGGGTTTGACGGTCAATTCTAGCGGTGTTGGTGTTGGTGTTACCGCCGCTCTCGGTGCTGGCAATATCCAGATTGGTGCTGGCAAGTATCTCGGATACTCCGCGACCGCTTATTTGACTCCTGAAGACAATGTGCAGGGAGCGCGGATCAAAGCTAATAACATCCTTGTGGATGCTGCTAGCTCAACGTCATTTAACATAGCAAGCTCCACCGCCATGACCCTCAACTCTACGGGGTTGGGGATTGGTGTTGCGAGTGCTAGTATTTCTGCTAAGTTGCACATAGACGGCAACCTTAAGATTAACGGAGCCACCAGCGAAATCTTGATGGCAACAGGGTCTGAAAGAACGATTAGTGCCAGTGGAAGTAGCGCTTCAACAGCACTGACGTTTAAACGCTGGAACAGTTCTTCATATGTCAGCGATGTTGTAATGGATGGGAGCGGCAACGTCGGCGTGGGGATTACGCCGAGCGCGTGGGCTACTACGACCACGATTTGGCGAGCGTTGGATATGCAGTATAGCTGCGGAATAGCTTCTACTGGTGCCGGTTCGGGTGAAATCGACTTTTTGTGGAACGCTTATTACGATCAGACCGATCAGCGTTGGGAGTTCAAATACACTGGCGACAGAGCCTCTCGGTATTCAATCGGTGGAGCTGGTGTTCACACATGGTATAACACGGCTTCCACCGGAACCGCAAACAATCCAATCACTTGGACCCAAGCAATGACCCTCGATGCGAGTGGGCGATTGGGTATTGGTACGGCGAGTCCTAACAACACTCTGACCGTTCGCGGTACTCAGGATGCTGGCATTGAGGTGAACAGCGCTGACAGCAATTCATCGCGACTGATTTTCGCTTACGATCCTGCTAATACTCGATGGTACATCAACAGCACATTAAGCGGAAGCGGAACAACTCTGCCTCTTGCTTTCTTAATTCAAAACACAGAGGCACTTCGTCTTAACACCACAGGCAACCTTGTTCTAAAAGGTGGAACCATTGGAGCCACTGGCGTCGGCGTCACATTCCCCGCCACTCAAGTCGCTTCGTCCGATGCAAACTGTCTCGACGATTACGAGGAGGGTGCTTGGACACCTACTAGCACTAGTGGTAGCAATCTAACATCAATCGTTCATCTTTTAGCAAAATACACCAAAGTTGGAAGGGTTGTAACGCTTTCTGGTTATTTCTCCGCAACTGTCACCACAGGAAGCACACTTACTTCTGCTACGTTAGCAGGGCTTCCTTTTGCTGTAACATTAGCTCAAACTGGGTCTGTTTATGAAGACGTAACTTTAAAAGTAGGATTTGCACAAGCTAATGCAAGCGATCTAAATGTTTTCTTTGCAGCCGGTACAGCATTAGCCTCTGGATCAAAAACATTTACTTACACCATAACCTACCAAGTCTGATATCATGCTAACAGAACGCACCATATTCTCCATTTGCGAGGTTCTTCCCAACACGACGCTCCAAGTCCGTCTTGCGGACCAGATCGTCGATGGCGAGGTTGTCAAAGCCTCTACATTCCGCCGCTATTGTCTCGCTCCCGGCTCAGACCTCGCTGGTCAGCCCGAGCAGGTTGTCGCGATTGCTGGAGCCGTATGGACTCCTGCCGCTGTCGCAGCCTACGCCGCCGCTCAAACCCCTAGCCCCACCATCCAATGATCGTACCAGTTGATATTATCTCGGTTCAGGTCAACGCCAACAACTCGCTGTTCGTTACGACCGGAATCGATTACGACAGCGACGGCGCGGTTGTCGGCTCTGAGATTACCTCGCAGTACACGCTTGTTCCCGGTGATTCGCTGGAAGGCCAGCCGACCGAGGTGGTGAATATCGCTACCGCAATTTGGAAATAATAATATGACCATCCTCTGGATCATCGAACGCCTTCTCGTCAAACCCACCGAAGGCTCCCTCACCGATGTCGTAATCACCGCCGATTGGCGATGCAACGGCACTCAGGATCAATACAGCGGCACCTGCTATGGCTCCTGCTCGTTCCAACCGCCGTCTGGTAGCTTCACGCCTTACGAGGATCTGACGCAGGAACAGGTGCTTGGTTGGTGCTACGCCAATGGTGTCGATAAGACCGCTATCGAGGCGAACGTGACGCAGCAGATCGAGAATCAGATCAATCCTCCGATCATCGCTCCTCCGCTGCCGTGGGTGCCGGTGCCGCCTCCGGTTGAAGTCGTTCCTCCGTTGATTGAGCAGGCTGTGCCGGTTTTGGTTGCACCTATCGAAACTGTCGTCGATGCTCCGGCGGCATGATTAAAATTGAACTGACCGCCGAACAAGCGAACACCCTGCTGCAACTCATCGATATCGCCATCAAGGCTGGCGGTTTCCAGAATGCAAAGGTCGGAGTACCTCTGGCCGAAATCATTCTCGACGCCGCCAAATCGCAGGCTCCGCTCGATAACTAACCATCACGATGACGGACCACCACGCTTTTATTAGGGACATCTCAATCGGCGTCGGTGGTCCGATCATCGGTATTCTGGGGAACGCGGTATTTTCAGATCCTCATCTCAAGACTGCGTCGTTAGCTCTTGGCGCATTCGCCGCGCTTCTAACCTGCGCCGTCAAAGCAGTCGAACTGTATCGAAAATTAAAAACAGAAAAATGAACCCTAACATCGCCTCTCTTGTCCGCCACATCTTGACCGCTGCCGGTGGTTTCCTCGTCGCCAAAGGGTTAGCCAGTGCTGATCAGCTCGCTGAACTCGTAGGCGCTGTCGTAAGCATCGCTGGCGTTGGCTGGTCTGTTTACAACAACAAGAAGGCAGCGAAGGCTGCGCCCGACGTCGCCAAAGCTGAATGAACTTCTTGGCCGACTTGGTGATGAAGCTGGTTATCTGGCTTCACGCGCTGACGAAGCAAGATGTCACAAGCGAAGATGCGAAAAAACAACCCGATCTTAAGCGCGGTCTGCTTGCTCGCATTGATGAGCATGAGCGTGAGCTGCGCGAGCCGGGTGATTTACGTCCCCCACGGTGAGCCTGTGCGCCTCGCACAGAGCGTTAAGGCAAAGGTTTGGGTGGTTGACTCTACCGGCAAAACGGTGCGCTCTCAGAACCGTATAACACTTCCAGAGGGCTGGTACGCACTTCCTAAGCCATGAAAAAGAACGTCCCGACCAATACGTCGCTCTACAGCAAGATGAAGTCTGCGGCGAAATCGAAGTTCGACGTGTATCCATCCGCATACGCTAATGCTTGGCTCGTTCGCGAGTACAAGAAGCGCGGCGGCAAATACAAGGTTGCCGATGTCCGATAAAAAGGTCCGTGGCGGTCTAGGTCGTTGGTTCGCCGAGAAATGGGTGGACATCAAAACCGGCAAACCATGCGGTCGTCAGGAAGGTGAGGAACGCGCCGGATATCCAGCGTGCAGACCCACCAAGCGCGTGAGCGATAAGACTCCAAAGACGACGATGGAGATGAGCAGCGCGGAGAAATCCCGGTTTAAACGCGAAAAAACCAGTTTCCAGAAGATCGGTTACCAGCATAGGATTCGGAAGAAAGCAAAATTATGAGCAATAACGCACCGTACAAAGGTTCACCGTCTGTTAAGGGGAGTGGCAGCGGACCTTACAAGCAATCTCCTCCACCGAAGCCTCCGGTTAAGCCTGCCCCAAGCGGCAGCGGTCCTTATAAAGGTGGCAGTGGTCCGTATCGTAAGTGATTCAAAGCAAAATCCCCCAGCGGTAACAAAAACCACCGGGGGATAATTACTTCTACGCGTAAGGTCAGCGTCCTAACGACTTCAGGACGTTCGTGACGAAGTCCTCGCTCTTCGAACCGTTCGCATTTGATGCACGGGAGCCGCCAGCCGTTGCTTTCGAGCTAACACCGGGTTCACTGCCACGATATTTCGCCAGTTCGGCTTGTAGGCGCTTGTTTACCTCGACCTGAGAGTAGAGAAGCTCACGGTATTTCGGTGCGGCAGCGGCCCATAGAGCGGCTTTTGCGAGGTCTTCTTCGCTGTTCTCGCCATTGAAGATTTGCTGCGCGAGGCTAAGTCGGCCAGTTAGCTCCGTATTCCATTCGTCGTCGTTTTCACGCGGCTCAAAGATTTCCAGAGCGCGAGCGTTCTCGCTGACCTTTGTCCAAGTCTTATTGGCCGACTCCAATGCAGCGCGAGTGCCTTCCTCGTTGTCCTGCTGGTACTTCGAGATGATCGAGTCGTAATCGGACTTCGCTTCGGACATCTCCGCAGACTTCTCGCCGTTAATCTCGTCGTATTTCACGATGAGAGCGCCAAGCTTTGCCTTCTTGGAGGGCGAAAGACCCTCAACGATGTCGTCGATCTGCGAGTTCCGATAATCGTTCTCGGGCGACTTGAGTAGGCCAACAAGTCTATCGCCATCCGTACCAACGACCGATTTCATCGAGTCGAACACGCCGGTAATCTTGCCTTCGTATTTTTTGACGAAGTTGGGGTGGCGCTCAATGTCGAGGAGTCGAACACGTTCGGAAAGCGTGTCGCGTTCTTCCTGCAAAGTCTTGAGCTGAGCCTCAAAGTTTGGATTGGCAACCTTGCCAGACTTCAATTCCTCAAGCTGCTTGGAGAGCTGCGCCTTCTCTTCCTTGATTTTGCGGAAAGCATCAGCGGCTTTCGTAGACTTGATGGACTCAGGGATGCCAGAGTCATCAGTAGCCGAGGAATCCTCGGTAGCTGAAGCCTTCTCCTTCGGACTGAACATCCGCTCGATATCCATCTCAGACTTGCTGAGCTTGGTGTTCGCGTCGGACTTAGGCTGCGTTTGCTTCTTTTGCTTAGGCTCCTCAGTTACTTGCGAAGCTTTTGCACTATCCTCTCCAGCGGCAGCATCCTCAAGAGTGTTAGCCTTGAAAGATTCGATGAAGGAGCTTTCGAAATCAGGCGTTTGCGCGGAATTAACGGTCGGTGAGTTCAGTGGTTCTTCCATAAAATGTTAGTATTGTTTTTCAAATGTTGCTTCAGGTTCTCTCGTTGTGTCGGTTACTGCAAGTTTTCGAATGTTTTCGAGGCAATGAGCGTAGCCAGCGGTTACACCGGCAGCGAAAACAATGTCCGATTCCTTGCTTCCTTGGGAGGGCATAGGCACCGGCATCGATTCAGCTACGATGCGTAAAGCCATCCGAAGAATCGGATTTCGTAAAATAAGCGCAAGTTCGGCCTGTTGGCCAGCCGTTGTCCATTCGAGAATGTCTACTTCAGGCAAGTCCATCAGGCTTTTCGCCATCTCCCTGCGGTTCTTCGTCGAGCCTCTTAGCCAGTTCATCATACTTTGATTTTTTGTTTCGTTTTAGTTTATGTCTCTGCGGAATTGGATCGAGAACTTCGTCGAGTTTGATTGGGTTCTCTTTGTTGACGACGTCGCGCTTGGGTCGAATCACCTTCGTCACCTCAAGCAAGTCGGCCAACGGAATCTTGATGTAACCGCAGTCCACATCGTTGATTCCGTACGAGACGACAAACTTATTCTTTGCGGTATCGAAGAACGCGCCGCACGGGAACACGACCGCAGGCAATCCCGGCCACCAATCCTGCTGATTTGTTCCAGTCAGAAGCGGCAACGTCGTCATTCGGACGATGCGGAAAGGCGGTTTTGCTTCGAAAGCGTAGGCACCCATGTAATACCGGCGCTTCTTGTCAATCCACGGCAGTGAGCTGTGGAAGAAAGTCCAGTACAGGCCGTTACACAGGATCGGGTTGGAGCCTCCGCGCACCTCGCCAAACTTCCAGAGCGGATTGAACTCTTCGGTGACGTATTCCTCCTCCTTCTCTAAACGCCCATTAAGGCGTACAACGACGTGAGGATTGGCCGAATACACCATATGTGGCGCGTTATCGTGGACGAAGTAGAGCCAGTTCTTCTCATGGCCATCGTTGATCATGGCCTGCGCGTAGTTGTTGCCGTAGATCATGTCGAAACGGCCTACGTTCAGGAAATGCTTGTCCAGAAGGAACATCCCTTGGTGCGCGTAGCTCTTGAACGGGATAAATGTGCAGCACGCAAGACCGTATTTCTCGCCGAACTTGACGACGCGAGGGTCTTCAAATTGTTCGAGAGGATAATGAGTGGTTAATTGAAGTATCGACTTCTTTGTGGCACGAAGATCCTGACCCAACTCAAAAGCCACGATGTCGTTTTTCTCAATGTACAGATCCTCGTCATTTTGGCGCTTGTTGCGGCAGCGACGAGCGAAAAGCATGATCCGACCATCCGGTTCAAGCATGATTGCCGGATTGAAGTAGTATGTCCCAACATCCTGCGGCAGGACGATTTTTCCAGTCTCCCAATCGGTTTGTTCACTCAGCTTGGGGACGTCATTTTTTGCGTAGCTCATTAGAAACTCGGCAGCGAATTTGACTTCATCGTAAAGGGAAAGCCAATGATCGCGCTCCTCGCGAACCTCGGTCAGATGCTCCTCATGCTCCTGTGTGCGAACCTCAAGCGTTTTACGAAGCTCTTCGATTTCTGCCATAAGATCGGCAGGGCTATCTCCTCCGCTTGCAAATCGTTTGAGTGCCTTGAGGGACAGGCTTCGGATTATGTCTTTCATCATGGATACAAATTTGTGTTCTCTTGCGTAGCTAACCTTGGAAGAACCCCGTAGAAGTTCATCCTTGGCATCGAATCAATCAGCATCTGAACGTCGATTGGAGCCCAGACCTTTTGATTCGTTTCGAGGAGCTTACAAACGCCCTCGTAATTTACAAGATATGCGTGGGTACACATGCCTCTCACTAGTTTGTAGAGGTTTGATGCGATGTGACCGTGGTCTTCGATGGGGTCGGCGCAGCAACTTCCGAGGTAGACGACGTGCCAGTCATTCGGAAGAAACTCAAGGTTGTCGTTGGCCTTCGCTTTCCAATTCTCGTCAAGAAACTCAACGTCATCCTCGACGATCAGAAAGGTGCGATGGTCGGTTACCTTCGATTCAACCATCCACTTGATGGCCGACCAGACGGAGAAGTGACTAAGTCCGGCGACGATGGTCTTGCACTTCGCCTTCTCCTTCTCGCGAGTGTGATAGTAGTCGGTTGAAATGCCGCAGTTATGCGAACGAAAGCCGTAAATCGGAACCGCATCGATTCCGAACGACTTCATGTATCTGATGCACCGTTTCTCCTTTTCTCCATCAGGTTTTGAGACGATGAAGGTCGGTGTATTCTCGAAATCAACTTTCATCGGTTTGGAAGGATGTAGATGATGCCACGTCGCGCACCTGTGCATCGGCTCGGATGATTATAGTAGTAGCTATAGCCATAACGCTGAGTTAAAGTTTTAGCTCTATAAATAGCGTCTAACTTCTCTTTGACGTATCCAAAACATATTTCATGTTCGTTGTAAGCGTCGTAACCAAGCTGTCCGGTGGGTTCCTTGAAGTCGTGGATTGCGATGACCGGATGAATATCGAACCGATTGATTGCCTCAAGCTCTTCGAGAAGTGGGAGATAGTCGTTCCAGTGCGCGTCGAGAAAGAAGATTGTGTCGTGTCCAACTCCGTTATGCGGGATGAACCAGTTCATGCAGGCATCGCTGCTACCTTCGAACATCTCGACGTAGACGTTCTCGCGCTTGAACCGCTCCTTCGCCTTTTCAACCCGATCATTGTCGAGTTCGCAGGAAACCGTCTTCAGGAAGTTCTTGGCCAACCAGATGGTTGTATCACCTTCGTGCGTTCCTGTTTCAACCGCAGTCGTCAGCTCGAAGCGTTCTTTGAGGTAAAGAAACTCCTGCTCAATGAATGTGTCTCCGTTGAATGGTGAACCCATAGTTTTAGTCGGCTAAATTCATTCCCTCTTGGTCGGCGACACGCGGGAAAATTGTGAAGCAGTTGAGGTGATTCTTGCTGTTGAAATACATCTGCAAATCAATCGGAGCGTGAATCCCCTCGTTCGTCTCAATCAGCGTTTTCAGCGCCTTCTTTCGGACAACGTAGCAATGAGTGCAGAGCGGCATTCCTTCGAACAGATTGGAATCGTATTTATGGCCGATCTTGCCGTGAACGCAGCATGAGCCGGGATAGAGCAAATCCCAGTTCTCAGGAAGCTTGGTTAGAGCGCGTTCAACCGTCTCGCGCCAGTTCGGCCTGAATAAGATGTCATCCTCAAGCACCATGACCATGTCAGGAGTATTCGGATCAAACTCTAGGGCGTTCCAGAGCATCCAATGCGACATCGTGCATCCGACATGCTTGTGGCAGATTGTGTATCCAGAGCCGGGGTTATCGACCTCGTAGGGAATGCTGGCCTTTAGCCCAGACTTCTTCCCATCAAGACCATAGAAAATCCGGTAGCTATTGATTCCAGCGGATTCAAGGTTTTCTTTTAAGCGCGGGATGCGAGGAGAACCACGCACCGTGATAACGACCGTTTCCACGGGGTTACTTTAACTTTCGATAGATGGCAAATACGCTCTCGTTAAGGTCAAATCGCGAGATAAATTCGCAACGCTTGAGGACGAACTTGAGGGCAGTCTGAGTCGAATCCCAGTTCACATCGTCCATGACCAGATAGCCGCCAACCTTTAGCTTGGGGAGCCAGTTAACAACATCGCTCGTAGACGGCCATTCAGCGTGATTGGCATCGATGTGAACCATGTCCATGTCCGGCAGAAATCGTGAAGCGTCCCACGAAGACATACGGCAGAGCTGAATGTTCTTCACGACTCCAGCGCGGACTGCATGACCAACAAAAGCCTCGTAGTGGTTGTCCAGATTGAGAGTTGACCACCATTCCTGATTGGCATTCGTCTCGTCATCGATGCAGTCCTCTTTCTTCCAAGAGTCGATAGCATAGACGGTTCCGCTTCCGTTGAGCTTACATGCGTAGGCCAGAGCAAGCGTTGACTTGCCTTCAAAAACGCCTACTTCAGCAATTCGCTGAGGCTTTGATTCGAGGACAAGCTTGGCAATTTCAAGCCCCTTTTTTGGATCGCACCATCCTCCCATTTTGGGGAACTGATCGGCGATGAATTGAACGACATTTTGTTCGTTTTCCATATTTTATCCCTGACGCGACAAGTTGGATTCCGCAGTTGCATTCGCTCGCTGAATATCAGCGGTTGTCTTCGCATTCCGGCGTGACAAATCTGCCATCGCCTTCGTGTTCTGACGCTGGATGTTGGCCATAGTCTCGGCGTTCTGGCGAGCGATTTTCGATTGAACCTCCGCGTTCATCACGGCGGTACGAGGATCAGAGCCTTGCTGAATCGCCTGAGCTTGCTGCTGCTGAGCCATCGCTTGCTGTTGCTCCTGCATCATCTGACCAAGCTGCTTGATAGTCTCGCCGAGCATTCCGAGCTGCTGGACGTACGCATCGACCTGCTGCTTGCGCGACGGATCGGTTGCCAGCCGTTGGATGTGCTGCTGAACATGCTGACCAATACCCTGCATGAAGAGCATGATTTCCTCTGGGTTACCGCCACCTTGAAGCGATGACGCTGCTTCGTTCGCCGCGCCAAGATGCGTCTCGATGTGGATGATCTGATTCTGCGTATCGGTGACGAGCGGCATGTTGCCCTGACGCAGTGAGGCGTGTTCCAGAACGGCCAGAGCGGCTTGATCTTGTGTGCGGGACGACTGGAGCTGAGAAGGTAGATAACGGTCCACCATCTGTTGGCCGACTTGTGCGGCAATATAGTCCTTGAGCAGGTTAATTTTGCCACCCTCTGGAAGGGAGCCGGACAACTGGAGAAGCTGACCGAGGAGTTGTTGTTTCGCGTACTGGGAACCTTGGCCAACCGTGCGAGTCGCCTCAATGTAGTCGATATCCATCATCGCCTGCACAGGAACACCGCGCTCACGGCAACGGCGCTGGAACTCGATGGCGTCCTTATCGGACTTCGTAATCGGGTTTAGATTAGGGTTTGAAGCGCGGTTGTACCGTTCCTCAAAGAAAGAATCGAGCTGCGTGTAGTACCGGCTCAACTGGGTCTTACCAATGGCTGACTGCTGCGCCGAGATGATTTGCATCTCAGTGGCAGTTCTTGGATTGCCCGTCTTGTTGAGCGATTGGCGATACTGAGAGAGATTGCCCTGAAGAACATTTTCAAGGTCCGCATTGACCGCCATTGGAGCATCCAGAACTCCGGCAATATTCTGCTGAACGACTTCGTAATCTGGCGGAAGAATGGCATACGGTCCTTGCTGTACGACGCTCGTCTTGCTCAGCGCATTGGCGTTCAGGGGTCGGAATAGGATCTGAGTCCTCGCAAACGCGCTGTCTACCATTGAGCAGCGAAGACGATTTTTAAGTTCCATCGGCTGAAGCATCTTGATGCCCAAGCCCTTAACGCCGTGATGCTCGCCGTCGCCACGGTCGTAGTACATCGGATGAATGACCTGCTCCCACCGGGTGAACCGGCGAAGCTTGCGATACATGAAACTTTCACTGTCGCGTTCGTCGATGATTACATGGCTGATCTGACCATCGAATTCCTTGTAGAAAACGTGGCACATCAGCACGACCTCGGAACGAGCGGAAAACGTGATGTCGTTTGAGCGAAGCTGCTTCTGGAAGAACTCCCAGTCGTACTGAACACCTGAGCGATACGGCTCGGGCATCGCCGCACGAATGCGCTGGCGGACATAATCGACATCCCAACCGGAAGCTTTTGCCGCCTTTTCGTCTTGGATCTTCTCGAACAGATCATCCACGCCCATGCGCGTGCGGACGCAGGCCACCTTCCAGTCGCTTACGTTTGACTTGGTGCCGTCTGGGACGAGCAAGTCCGTCGCCATGATGGCTTTGCAGCGCCAGTTGGTATTGTCTTCGAAGATCAGCGGACCATCGCCAATGAGAACCATCTCACGCTGCGAGAGCTGCATTATGTAGTCGAAGTCCTTGTCGAGCTTCTGGAGCCGGTCAAACTCTTCGGTAATGATCTTCGACCATTCCTCCCGTTTATCCATGTCGTTACCGTATGCGGTACGAATGTTTGTGTAGGTCGGCACCTCGGCGAACACGTCGTAGAAGGCTGACATCGCCAGCGTAAGGAACGCTTCCGACTCACGGAAGTTGACGTTGGTGCGGAACGCTTGGTTGTTTCGGCGCAGTTCTGCTGGATTGTACGGAGGATTTCCATCGACCAGACCGCGCAGCTTGGCTCGCGTACTATTACGCAGCTCATCGGCCATGATAAGCTTCTGGAAGATTTCGCGAGCGGATGCCGCG
>Ga0209442_1001953_pt1 | contig 11378 bp, 10 predicted proteins | sample LauGreSBDMM110DD_2_FD_187565 | JGI IMG/M metagenome (GOLD analysis project Ga0209442, IMG submission 187565) | Freshwater lake microbial communities from Lake Michigan, USA - Sp13.BD.MM110.DD (SPAdes) (version 2) | ecosystem: Environmental > Aquatic > Freshwater > Lake | place: Lake Michigan...
CGTCTAACAATCCATTATTTTCATCATAAACTGACGTTTCTATATCACCACTATCTCCACCACCATTAAATTCAACATAAGCAATAGGAATATTAAATTCTGTTAATAATTTCATAAATTTTACAACCCCTTCATTATCTTTAAAATCGTTTAAATCGTACTCAGTTCCAGATTCACTTTCTCCAAATACTCTTTCACTTAAAGTAATTAATATTTTACATTCTACCGCATCAATATTAATGTCTAATTCGCCACTATTATCACAATCAGAAAAAGATTTTGAAGATAATTCATTATCTTCTATAATTTGATTAATAACAGAATCAATGGCATCGTAACTATCAAAAAAACGTCCAGTAGATGAAATCCAATTGTCATTTATATCGTCAATTGAACAATCAGAAATCCAACATGATTTATTAGTCTCGGTATGCCCATATGATTGTACATAATAAGAAAATAATTTTAAAGTTTTTTTCTGAGCTGGGCTTAAATTATCAAAATCTTCTTTTGTCTTATCCATAAATATTTTCTTTTTTTATAAATATTATAAATAACGTAAATATTAAAATTTAAACAAAATTTTGCCAACCTTCAGACGCAAAATCATAAATATAATCAGGAGAAACATTTATATTTTTCCAAAATGTTTGTTCATCATTAGTGATTTCTAATAAATCTTCAATAGTGTCTTGATTTTCAATTTTAAATGGGTGACCATTTATTAATTCACATTGTTCTTTAGTAAATAACCCCATATCATCTGGATTATTAACTAACAATGAATGTCTAACAATATCTTTAAAAACCACTAATAATGGTTGTATTCGTTTATTAAAAGTGGCAATAGCTCTAGCAACATTATAATCGCCTTTCATTTCTGGATTATTTTCTAAAGTTTTTTGTTCTAACAAATAACAATTAATCTGTATTTCAGTTTTATCGGGAGGAGCTGGTTTACCGTTTTTAATTTCATATAATTCTCTTTGTTTTTTTGTCATTTTAAATGCAAAAACTTTTTGAACATCACCTTGAGAAGCTTTGTTTGCATTATTAACATAATAAACCACATCGCCCAAATTAGGAGTTAATTTATTTTTAATGATTAATTCCATATGAGCCATCATACTCATAGCTCCTCCAGACTTACTTGTTTGTTTAGAACGTTTTACATAATCAGTTATACTTAATTTAACTTTGGCACGTTGAGCAATTTTCATTAAAGGAATTTGTTTATTGTATATAACTGACAAATATTCATAATACCAATCAACAAATTGTTTACCATTACCCTCAAGTAACATCCTAACGCCTTTATCTAAAAAATCTTCAATATAAAGAGGTAATTTTTTTGATTTAATAGTATTACCAGTTAGTTTAATTTTTCCTTCATGTTCTAAAGTGGCGTAATTTTTTCTTGCTAAATTTATACACGATTTCCAAGTACCGTCACAATCCAAACCCATCGCTCCTCTCATAAAAATATCGTTAAATTCGGCAACATCCGCATTATAACCAGTATATTCTTTGTCTTTTTTTACTAACCAATTAAGACCTTTACCAATGTATTTTCTATTATCGACCCCATCATTTGGTAATGAAAAATTCATACCATCTGTATCACAAACAAGTGGAATATATCCTTTTTTCATAAAAAATTTTAACATTTGACGAAGATATTGTCTACCAGTACACGTAATTTTTTCTCCACAATCCATGTCTCCCCAATTAAAAACGTGAGGAGCGCTTAACGAACCAAAAAAAGCGTTTATAAATATTTTTAATGGTAATTGTTTACGTCCATATGATAATGATTTTTTATAATCAATAGATTTATATTCGGATGCTAAATTTTTATACATAATACGAGAATCCCTAAAATAACCTAACATTCCTTTCATTACACCAGTAACATCGCATTTAGGGAAAACATCATGTACTAATTGTATTGAAGGGTAAAGTGAAGAATAGTCAAGTTTTAATACATCTTTAGAATAACCAACTTTTAATAACCTTGATAACCCACCAACAAAATCACGTTTTCCTTGTTTTTTAGGTATTGCTAATTTGTGTTTATATGACCAAGCTAACATAATCATACGCCAAAGAGTTGCGGTTCCCATTGTTGATACTCTTTCATATGTTGTTGGTACTAGAGAAGCTAATAAAAACGTACCTTGGTTAAATTCATCATCCACTAATAAAGTTTCTTCTAAGTCATCATCAAGATATCTTTCAACAATATTATCTCCGGTTACTTTGATATACGTTCCCGGAAATCTTTTATCTAAATCATTAAATTCTGGTTTATCGGCCATTTTATATTTACCATTGGTAACGTTTAACCAAAATTCATTTTTTTCTTTATACATTTTCCCAATTTCTTCGTGATTTATATAAACACGGTCAGGAGCTTCAGCATCAATATATTTTGTAATATACTTTAGACCCGCAGATTTTATACCAGAATTAATTGCTTGAGCTCTTCTTACAGAATGGATAATATCAATTACATTATATCCCCATATGCCTACTTGATTGTATCGTTCAACCTCATTAGCTAATTTTAATAAGTTTTCGGTTTGTTTTATTTTATGGTTTGGATTTAAAGTTTTACAAACTTTTTTAATGTCAACATTAAGTGATTTACATCTTTCAAATATCCAAAACCAATCAAAATTTGCTGAATTATATCCACCAATAATACTTGGTTTAATTTCATCAATAATATTAAAAAACTCAATTAAACCTGATTTTTCCTCTTCTTCATTAGAACATTCAATAACTCTTTGTAAACCTTTATTGGTTTTTATACCAATCATGAAAATACGCCCATCTTTAGGCTCAAGGGAAGTTGTTTCTAAGTCAAATACTAATCTTGTGATATCGTTATACTCACTATACCCTTTAAATAATCGTTTTTCTTTTTGTATGAGATACTGTTCTACAGGAGGTAAAATAGTGATTAAATCTTTTGTGTTTTCCCCCCAAGGCTCAAGACCACCATCTTTAAAAAATTGAATTAATGAACGGTACCCTTTAAGAGATTTAACCATAAACTTTAATCCCGATTCCAATCTTTCGTCCCCTTTAGTTTCAAGTTTTTCAACCATGATACCATATTTAGACATAGCTTCTTTTTGAATCGCTTTGGACGATTTATAAAAATTTAATTCTTTTAGGTCTCCGACCCAAGCAAATGCGGTAAAAGTGTCTTTTTTAATTGTTTTTCCTTGACCAGGGATTTCTTTGATTTTATAAATTGAATCTGACATATAATCAAATTCAATTGATACTATATGCTCTTCTGGGTCATTACCTTCTAAAAAAGACTTAATTTCTTCTTGACTAATCATATTATATTTTTTTAAAATGACATATTAGCTCTGATTTTAAATCAGATTTGTCTTGTTTCTATAAATATATTGGAAATCTTTAGTTAAGTCAAATAATAAAAAAAGACCCGAAGGTCTTTTTGTTTATAAAGGTAATCCTGACACATATTCTGATGTTAGGTCAACCCAACCACCGTCAATACTATATTTCCAAAATTGGTCAATATTAACATATGATTCATATCCATAATCAGTGTTAATAAACACTCCACTAGAGAAAAATATTTCAAGAGAAGGTCTTGATGCCAAAACACTACTTGTCGCACCAGATAAATTAGTTTTTAAATAATCAAATGCGTTTTCTTTAATTTTATTTGTCGAAAAAACCATTCTTTTATTATAGATTTGTTCGGTTGACCCCGTAAACCCTGTTAATGTACCCCTAAACGGCCATAAAATATCAATTAATTTATAAAATTCATAATCACCTGAACCTGAATAAGTACTAAATGTTGGTGTGGTGGCACTCCAAGTTGTTAATACCTCACCTATTGCTCCAGCTACAGCTCCACAAGTATTGTCAGTAATACTATCTGTTTTGCCTTTTCTAAACATTCTACCTGCACGACCATCTATAGTAACACCAATGTGTGGTGTACTTGTAATAAATAAAGTTCCTCCAGTCGTAATATGACTCGCCCATGCTCCTAATCCAACAGTTCCAACAAATGGAAACCCAGCCAAACCTCCTGACATAAACGGACCAAGAAATGTGTTCATAGAATTTGGAAATTGTCCAATATTATCAACTCCCGTAAAAACAGGTCCATCGACATCATCAGAACATATGCCTTCAGCATAAATAATATCATCCGCAGAATAACCTTTACTGGCAATAAAACCTTTTGTGTATTCACCCCAAGATTCAGATAATGTTGAAGATGAATATGCTAAACCACCTTCCGGATTAACAATAGTTCTAAGAGTAGTTGTGTAACCAGATTGTAATGGTGCAGGTTCTGCCACATTAAAATTATAAATGTAATTATATTCTAATACATTAATATTGTAACTACCATACGGATATGAAGTTACGTTATTAAATGGTATTGTTTTGATACCTAAATTTTGTAATGTTCCACCTGACGCTGGTGTAAAGGTAACCGCGGCGGTTTTACCTATTAAATTATTACTGATAAATCTTAAACCTATTGACATACTTATTTTTTTTTGTTTTGTTTATAAATATCCGTAATTATAATAAAATTTCTAATCTGATATCATTATTTGGTATAATGTCATCATCTAAATTATTATCAGGAATATTATATGATAGAATATCATTATTTGGTATAGCAATCTCTGTTAAATCATTCGATGGAATATTTGTTGGTGTTGGTGTTGGATTGACTGGGTTAACACAACACGGAAAATCTGAAACATAACAAGATGTAAATTCTAAATCGTCAGCAATAAACGAATCTTGAATATTAATATATAATTTTTCTCTAGTTGGTGTAATTAAAACACCGTCACTATTTCTTAACATGAATTGACCTTCAAACCTTCCAGTTTTACTAGTGTCTTTTGAGGTGAATTGATAATATATATAATATTCTGGTTCAGCGTTTGGTTCATCAAAAGTTTTTTCTACAAACCCTGCAGGTCTAGATGAAATTTTTGGTATTCCACTTTCAATATCAGTCATTGAAAAGAATATTGATGAAACTTCAATTAACTTCATAAAGTTATTGTAATCACTTCTACCGTCTTTAACAATTTGCAATTTTAATAAGGGTAACGTTGAATTTTTTTTAATTATAAATTCCATCTAAATTTTATTTATAAATACCTGAGAAAACAAAAATATTAACATCCGATATTGGATGAATTTAATTAAAAAAAAGTAATAAAGATTAAATTAACATTCTTTTCTTAATTCCGCAGCGTAATGATGAAATCTATGATGCTCAGTGGGTGTTAATAATAAAATTCCCGGATTTATATGTCCTTTTACAGTTTCTTGATAAGCGTAGGACATTAATGTCTGTTCAAACGGAGATTGGAATTTTGTTTCCAAATAACATCTAAAATTACCTTCTTTTGTTAAAAGAATCGGCCAGTTACATAAATACGAATGACCTGTAGCATATGGTAACCCTTGATATGACTTAATATTTTCAAATAATGTATTAGGAGCGTTGGGGTCTAAACCTTGAACTGGTAATTTTGGTTTGTTAGGCCAATTTACCTCTCTAAATGATTGTGGGGTATTATACCAAGCAAATTGGATATCGTTAGACCCATAAAATTCAGTAAAATTTAACTTTAAAAAATCAAAATTTTCTTTTTTAATAATTTGTAGTGATTTACTATAAAGATTTGTAACGTACCTATTAAAACCATTTCTACATACTTCACCTTTTTTTGAATAAAAATTCATGTCATCTTCAAAAAAGTAATAAAAATCTAAATCTGTCGTGTCAAAATGTTCGGCAATATAAACTCGGCCTCTAACAATACCAAGATTTTCACCAGTACTAATCCTTTCAAACCCATATTCCTCACAAAGTTCTTGGTATCTTGGAGTTGTTGTTATATCGGTAGAATTATCCAGTAAAAATTTTTTAGGTTTAAGTATAAAATCTTTATCGTATTCTAACATTGATTTTACTAAAGTCTCAAATTGATTTGGACTATTAAATGTGATAACATATAAACCAACTTTATTGGTATCCAAAGTATTTTCAACTGATATTTTACCTTCGGATTTAAGTTTTAATGTATCATTTTTTAAATCTTCAAAAAACTTACCAATTAATCCATTTTGTTCAATTTCAAAATAATTTATTATATCTGGATGTCTATAACACATAATAGAAAAAAGGCTTTCTTCAGTTCCCATGTATCCTTCGTCTAATGTTGATAATAATAACCCATAATAAATTGAATTAATATCCGTTATTGTATGTTTAGGACCACCAAAAAATCCACCTCTAGCAACTTTATCAACTTTATTACCGGCAATTGAATTTAATTTATTAAAATCAAATCCGTGAATTTCTGTTTCCGCTTGATATGGAAAAGTTATAAAAGAAAATTTTGAAATATACTTAGAAAGTTTATTTAAAACCTTATCATGTGTAAAGTAACCAGGATGAACAGTATTTGTTAACCCGGCATCAATCCAAAACATATATTCGGAATCGAATTTGTCTAAAATTTTAGCGTCATGAATTAAAAATATTTTACTCATGACTAATGGATTGTACATTTCTAATTTAGCTTGAGTAGACTCACCTAACCAACCCGCTTTATTGTACCAATCAGGGTTTGTTCTAATAGTTTGTATTTTATCAAAATAATTGTTTGATTTAAACCAAGACACATCTCTTAAAATAAATTGAGTGTTTGATGGTGAACGTCTTTCCGATACAAATTTTTCTAATTCAGAATCCCCAAAAATTATTAAATTATTATCAATTTTTAATAATTGGTCAAACTTTTCTAAATAATGAGAAAACGTTCTAGACCAACCTTCGGTAAGTTCATCTCTTTTAATATTCCAAAGACCCGTAACTAATGTAATGTTATCCATAATTATTTTAATTTACAAACCCAAACTGCTTGAGAAAATTTATTTTGATTATACGACTTAAGATTATTATCAATCACTGATTGTTCAATATCAGACTCGGTAATTTCACACCAGTTCCAAATTTTATCTTTAATTTCAGTTTCATAAACTTCTTTACTAAACGAATAATCATGAGCTAAAATATAATCTCCTTCTTTAATTAATTTTGAAAATATTTTAAACTCTCCAATTTTCCAACCTCCATCACAAAGAACAATTGTAACACCGTCTTGTTTTATAAAATCAACAACCTCTTGTTTAACTCCACTCCAATCTTCATTAAAGATATTTTCAACTCTAACATCAATCCCCTTTTCAATCATTTGGTGGTACCAGGGTCTTTCAGAAATGTCATAAGACAATATCTTGGTATTTAATTCTAATTCATCAGTAATGATTTTTAAAAATTCTGTAAATCCTCCCAAAGCGGTTCCAATTTCTAAAATTCTATTTGGTTTAACTTCCGAAATAAAATCATAAAAAATTTGATAAGCGTTATGACTTTGTTGTGCCGTATGTCCTTTAAACGCTGACAAACTATCGTTTTGTTCAAGGTTAGTAAATCTTGTTATATTTTCTTGTATATTCATAATTAAAATCTTATATGTAAATTTCCTGATTTATCGTGGAATTCAAAACAGTTTGGTATAAACCCCCTAAAACTGTTCCAATCCCAATTCATTTCGGCCTCTAAAGCCGATACTCCAATGTCAAACCCATCTGGGTAATTTCTAATGTTATTATGTATCGAATACCATAAAAATTCTTCCCATCTTCTAACAAAATATCTAAATTTCCAATTGTTTCTGAATACCATAAATTGTTCATTTACAACGTGAGCATTATCCCATTTTGTATGTTCAAACACATGATAATCATATAACTTTCTATCAAAAAAACAATCATTCATATTTTTTTTATGGTCACCTATTTTTGATGGTCGTTCAAATAAAAAATCTAAATTATTTTTTTCCATATGATTAAATAAATTAAATAATTTATCTTCACTAAAATTATCTATCATTCTCCAATCGGCATCATTGTAAATAATATAATCATATCCTTTATCTAAACAATATTTCAAGGATAAAACTTTTAGATTTAAAAAAAATGAAAAACCGGGATTTCCGTCATCATATCGGTCAAGTTTAAAAAGGTCTAAATTTACTTTTGGACCTGCTTCGCAAATTTCATTAGTAGTAATGTTAAAATCTGCGGAGCATTTTTCACTGTATTTAGTATAACATTCTGAGGCGTTTTTTACATATGACTCTCCAACTGCTAGTGTGGTAAAAATATATTTCATTAGGTTTCAATAATTTTTTCTAAAAAATTTAGTGTGTAATCAAAGTCATAATAATCAGGTAATTTGTTGTCTACAAAAATTGGAGATTCAATATACTTTTTATATAAATTTTCATTGTTATCAATTTTTTTAATTAAAGATAAAAAATCATTTAAATCTGTAAAGTCATGTAAATTAATAAAACTTTCAGGATTAAAACCTTCTTCTAAAATATGTTGATTACCAAAAAATATTGGAATTGCACCACTAAAAAACGCATGATATATTTTTTCTTGTAAAATATAATCTGTGTTTGTATAATGAATTGACATGTTAAACTTGTATTTTTGAAACAGACCTATCTTTTCTCTATAAGTTAAACCATCAATTCTACCAAGATACAAGTGATTTTGCCATTGGTATTTATTTAATGTCTCGTCACCATGTAGTGTTTGTCTCCAAGGACCTGACGAACTAACCATTTTATATTCAGATAATTTATCAAAAACTTTACCTCTAAAATCATTATTTGATGCCTGAGTAATCGAACAAAAACCAGTATTTCTTTTTGATATCACATCAAAATTTCTTTTTTCGGTTAACCAATTTAAAGGACTATCAACTAACCTTGCTTCATTGTACAAAGTCCAAACATCAAAAACACCAGATGGTTGTCTTAAGTATTTGTTATGCTCAAATTTATTATAACCTAACGCCCATTGATTTTCATTTGACAAAATTGGGTTTTTAAAATCGGCAACTTCCCCTGAAACATATAAAAATTTTTTATTTTTATCTGATTGATTATGATTTGTTGGTAATTTACCTGTATACGTATCAATTTGATTTTCATTATAATTTAAATCAGAATGGATTACAATATCAGGATTTATTGGGTCAATAATTACATTATATTTTTTTGATAAAATAAATTTAAAATAATCCATCCAACTATGTTGACCAACATTTGGAAATCCTTGTCTAGTTATTCTAATTGTTTTCATTTAAAATTTGGGTTAATTTAAGAGTGTTATCAGTATATGGTCCATTATCATGTATAATATACGCTTCCAAATTTAAAAGTGAAACTTCCTTACCTATTATCTTAACACAATCTTTTGTGTCTAATGTACTAAAAAAGAAATCACGTTCTTGGTCAATAATAATATCGTCATTAAGTAGATATTGAATTGTCCATCTACCTTGGTCATCAATACCTGTCTGGTATTCTTTTTCAATAATATCTTTTAAGTGAGATACGATTTTATCGGTGTATCCAAAATAAGTACCAGAATTTAAATACTTACTATCATTAATGGCTCGTTTGTTATCATATAGATGAGTATAGTTTGTTGGTGGCCATAAACCTTTTTCAGCTCCCATAATAAGACTGCAATTTAAAGATTTAAACTTTTCTATAATACCTTCAGGAGATTTAATAAAGTTGGTGTCTGTGGCATCTAAAAATAGAATATAATCATATTTCCCAACAATGTTTGATTCAATATATTCTAACACTTTTACTGTTTTGTAAAAAAACAATTTATCATAATAAGAACCATTTGTTATTAACCCTGAATTTCTTACAACATGAATATCTTCAGGTGAAAAATACTTTAAAGCGTTCTTATAAAAAGATGGTTCATAATGTTCGGGGTAATCAAATAATGCCGTTATTAATGCTATTTTATTCATATTTTTTATTTAAGAATAAGATATCTTGTTGAATTAATTCGTAAGTCAAAGGATGGTTTATGTTTCCAATAAGTTCAACAGGTTTAAAACCCAAGTTATCCATGTATTCATAAACAAAATCTTTTGTGGGGGAGTTTTGATTGTATTCCATTAAAGATACTTCCATTAAAATACCTTTCGCTTCTTTAAATATATTTAACCCACCATTTATAATATCAATTTCAGAACCTTGAACATCAATTTTAATTAAATCAAATACTTGATTGTTTAAAAGATTAGAAAGAGTTTTAGTTTGTCTTTTTTCTATAAGAATTTGGTCATCATCATAAAAAGATGTATTTTCACGGTAAATTGAATTACCAGTACATCTTGGTTCATTTTTTCTAATGTAAAAGTCAACCTCTTTTTCAGAATCGCTTAATAAACAAATAGAATAGTCAACATTTAATGTTTCTAATACTACTTCACAACTTTTACTACCATCAACTAAATAATAATAAGCATTTGGGAATATAGGTTTAATTTCACTATAAAATTGACCAACATTTGCTCCAATATCTAAAACAGATTTTGGTTCAAAATATTTTTTAATATTTTCTAAACTCATAAATTATTTTATTTTTTTACTTCTAATACGATTAAACTATCGTGACCCACATTAGATTCTCTGTGGTCTAATAATATATTGTAATCATATTTTAATATGATATCTAAACACTTAAGATGTGTCTCTAGTCCGTGAGTTAATATAAAGGCGTATTTTATTTTTTTATTTAAAAATGATTGTTCACATCCATGTAACATTTTAATTTCAGAACCATCAATATCTGAATGAAGAACCGAAAGTTCATCCAAATTATATTCTTCTATTATTTCATCAACACTAATTATTTCCCCGTCAAAATTTGTATGATGTGCAACCCACTCATTACCTATAGATTTATTTAAAAAAATTCCAGAATAATTGTTAATTTCAAAATGCTCAACCCCTCTAACTAAATAAGGCTCATATGGTTCTACCATTATTGATTTAACATTTTTATCTTTAAGTATTGATTTAAAAAGTAATGAATAGTAAGCTTGATTACTACCCAATTCAATCATGGAATATGTTTCCAAGTTTTTGTTTTTAAGTTCTAATACTATATTTTCAAATTTTTCTATTAAAATTATTTCGTCTTTGTCAAAATAATTTTTACTTACATCACCACCAAATTGATTGTATTTTACTATAAAACCATATTTCTCGGTAATTGTTTGATTTTCCTCCATTTTTATAAATACTATAAATTACCTGTTATTCTGTCACACCACCCTTTTGATTCTGAATGAGGCCAAACCACCCAATATTTTGGTTTTTGAGTTGTTGGGAACTCCCTCCATACTTTACAGTAATTATCGGGGTCGTTCATCATACGTTTAATTT
>Ga0209442_1001955_pt1 | contig 11371 bp, 12 predicted proteins | sample LauGreSBDMM110DD_2_FD_187565 | JGI IMG/M metagenome (GOLD analysis project Ga0209442, IMG submission 187565) | Freshwater lake microbial communities from Lake Michigan, USA - Sp13.BD.MM110.DD (SPAdes) (version 2) | ecosystem: Environmental > Aquatic > Freshwater > Lake | place: Lake Michigan...
CCGCGTTTCAATGGATCAATTTGTTGTTGACCTGGGCGCTACATCAACTGCGAAATCTGGGGATTGGGTGAGTATTTTTGGACCAGGTGCGGGTGGGGAATACACCGCAGATGACTGGGCAAGTGCAGCCGGCTCGATAAATTACGAGTTGGTTACACGAATTGGCCCGCGTGTGCCTAGAATCTACCAACTATGAGCGCCGCACTGTTGCACGCAAAGGGTGTCAGTATTTCTTTTGGCGGACTTAAGGCTCTCCAAGATGTACACCTGGAACTTCGCCCTAATGAAGTTGTCGGCGTCATCGGACCAAATGGCGCCGGTAAGACAACTTTATTTAATGCAATGTGCGGATTGGTTAAACCAGATTCCGGAAAATTTGAATTTGAAGGCAAAGAACGTTCTTGGCCACGCACTGATGAATTAATTGACCTCGGTATTTCGCGCACGCTGCAAGGCGTTGGACTTTTCCCCGAGTTAACCGTTCTAGAAAATGTAATGGTTGGGGCGCAGAAGCTGGCCAAAACTGGATTGATTTCAGCAGCACTTGGAACAAATAAACGAGATGAAGAAGTCTTGCGCGATAAGGCGATGCGCGCACTTGATCGTGTCTATGCCGGCACCTTGGCTAATCGTCGCGCAGACACCTTGGCTTACCCAGATACCAAGAGAGTTTCAATTGCGCGCGCACTAGTTTCTGAACCAAAGATTTTGATGTTGGATGAGCCAGCAGGTGGACTTGGCCCACAAGATATCGAATGGATGAATAACTTAATCCGTAACTTAACTGCGACTATGTCAATTTTAATTGTTGAGCACCACATGGATGTCGTGATGAGCGTCTGTGATCGTTTATATGTACTTAATTTTGGTGAAGTAATTGCAAGCGGTGCCGCCGAAACCGTGCGTCGTGACCCTGCTGTGATCGCTGCTTACCTCGGAACCGGGGTGGCCTAATGTTAAGAATTAAAAATTTGGTGGTTGATCACGGAGCTATTCGGGCGCTGCACGGAATCTCTATCTCAATCGAGAAAGGCCAGTTGGCTGCTGTAATCGGTGCCAACGGTGCAGGCAAGACCACTCTTTTGCGCACGCTCTCTGGCTTAAACAAGGCAAGTGATGGAAGTGCAACTTGGGGCGATCACAATATTTTGCACTCCAAGCCAGAATCTTTGGTGCGCCACGGAATTTCGCATGTCAGTGAAGGAAAGTCTGTTATCCCAGAGTTAACCGTTTCAGAGAATTTAGATTTAGGTGCGCTCTGGCGTCGCAACCGTAAAGAAGCGGCAAAATCAAAGCAAGATGTTGTCGATCTCTTTCCGCGTTTAGGTGAGCGTCTTTCACAACGCGCTGATTCACTTTCAGGCGGTGAGCGACAGATGTTGGCTATCGGACGTTCAATGATGGCAAAACCTCAACTGCTTTTACTTGATGAGCCTTCACTTGGTTTGGCACCTCTTGTAGTTGAACAAATTTTCCAATCCATTCGCGATTTAACAAATGCGCTGGGCTTAACAGTTGTATTGGTAGAACAGAATGCTATGGGCGCGCTAAAGATCGCCGATATCGGCATCGTTTTGAATCTTGGCTCTATCGCCGCGACAGGTAGCGCAGCTGCGCTTCGAGATGACCCCGCAGTGCGCGCTGCTTATTTGGGGTTCTAACTATGTTTGAATTTGTAAATACGCTGCTGATCGGCATCACCGCCGGTTCAATTTACTCATTGATGGCGATCGCAATTGTTTTAGTTTGGCGCAGCACCCGCGTAATTAACTTTGCCACCGGCGGCCTCGCCTTAGCCTCAACTTTTGTTGGCGCTTCAATTTTAGAAAAGACTGGTTCATTCTGGATCGCCTTGCCTGTTGCCATGTTGGCAGGTGCGGCATTCTCAGCCTTCATTGAGTACTTCTTCTTACGTCCACTTCTCAAGCGATCCGGCGAAAAGAATCAAGAGATTTTCTTAGCAATCATTGCAACCCTTGGACTACTTGGAATTATAAAAGCAATACTAAAATTTATTTATGGAGATGAAATAGGTTCGCTTCCGCCACCCTTATCGGATAAAGGATTTATAGTCTCAGGTGAAAGTATCGCTCTGTCTCCACTGCGCCTAATGATTCTTGGGATAGTCCTATTACTTATGATCGTGTTGACCTTCATATTCCAGCGTACGAATCTAGGTCTTTCTTTACGAGCAGCGTCGTTTGCTCCTGAGATTTCTCGGCTATCAGGAATTCGCGTCGACTTAATTCGCACTGCTGGTTGGGCGATCGCAGGCGCAGCTGGTGCAACTGCTGGAGTATTGCAGACCACGAATGGTTCAGGTTCAGTATCTCCAGATTCATTTGAGTTCACTTTACTATTTGTCTTTGGCTTTGTTGCCGCAGTAATTGGTGGGATTGAAAGTTTAATTGGAGCCGTCGTTGGCAGTTTAACTCTTGGTGTTATCTTGGCGATTATTTTGATGTATCTCGGAAGTTCACTGGTCTTCTTTGCGGCCTTCGTAATTTTGATTTTGGTCTTGCTATTGCGACCATCAGGCATAATCGGAGTCAAAGGCGGTCGCCGTGCATAACCATCAGATCACCAATAAACACCGCTTCATTGGCTTTGCACTAATTGGTCTAGTTGTTTACATTTTGAGCAATATCGTAGATGAATGGACCGCTTATCAAGGTGCAACTGTTGCTGTATTCGTTGTGGCAATTGCTTCGGTAATTCTCTTGACAGGTTATTCGGGGCAAATTTCACTCGGCCACGGCGCACTCCTTGCGATCGGTGCATATGCAGCGGCTCTGACCCAAATTTATTTCAGTGCGCCACTTTGGATTTGTTTTGTCGCAGCCGTTTTAGTCACAGCCTTCTTTGGCGCAATTCTCGGGGCAGCTGCGGCACGTTTGTCGGGACCATATTTAGCAGGAACAACTCTGGCGCTAGCAGTCGGTCTACCTTCGATTGCAAATCAATTTTCGATTTTAGGTGGAGAACAAGGAATTTCATTTGATGCAGGATGGCCTCCACTTTCTTTGGGAGAAACTTTTACGCAATACAAATGGTTCCTCTGGATCGCAACTCTGGCGGCGCTAATTTCAATGTGGTGGGTCCAAAATATTTTGCGCTCTCGTTACGGCCGCAGCTGGAGAGCGCTAAAGAGCAACGAAGTCGCCGCCGAGCTTTCGGGGATCACAATTGGTCGCTCCAAGGTCCTAGCCTTCACCGTGAGCGCGGGGATAGCTGGCTTGGCCGGAGCGCTGCTGGCTACCACCCTAAATAACGTCTCGCCGAGCGCATTTCCGCTCGCCCTCTCCTTCGCTATAGCGACCGGAGCTGTCCTCTCTGGCGTAAATACCCTCGGAGGCGTCATGATTGGCTCAGTAGCGTTGGTCGCGATCCCCGAGATCGCTACATCATTTTCTGATCGTTGGAGCGGTTCTGAGAATGTAGCCGTGTTATTGCCTGACTTTATTGTCAGCGCACTTTTGATCTTGACGGTCTTCTTAGCCCCGAAAGGTCCGATCGAGAAGCTTCGGTCGCGTCATAGTAAGTAAAGGTAAAGCGCTCGTATGATTACCATTACTCAGCAGTACAGATCTACCCCGTTATACCCCTCGATGGAAGGAAAAATATGATCAGAACGACTCGTCGGAAGTTTCTCGTAACTTCCGCAGTGACGGCTGCAGCTGCGCTCTCACTCTCTGTTATGCCGGCGCAAGCAATTTCGCCGCGATCAGAGATTGGCGTATCTTCAACCTCAATCAAACTCGGCATTACATTGCCACTCGATGGCTCAGCTAGATATGGCTACGAGCAACTACCAGGTGCGATGAAGGCATATTTTGATTATGTCAACGCAAATGGTGGAGTACATGGTCGCAAGATCACTTTGACGGTGAAAGATGATGGGTACCTTCCAAAGAAGGCCATTTCAAATACCCAAGCCCTAATTAAGGCGAATACTTTTGCGATTATTGGAGCACTCGGAACAGCAAATAATAAAGCTGTTGCATCTTCAGTAAATCTCGGCAAGCGTGGCATCCCAAGCCTCTTTGTTAACACTGGCTTTAGCGGATTTAACAATCGCACGCTATATCCAACATCTTCAACTCTCTTGCCTTCATACATCATGGAAGCGAAGATGATGGGAAAGTACATTAAGGAAACCTATCCAGGTCAGAAAGTTTGTATTCTGTATCAGGATGATGACTTTGGTGACGACGCACTTGTTGGTTTCGACAAGACACATGGCAACCTAGAATTCACAGAGTCAGTTGCCTATGCCTCACTATCCCAGGGTGTCGACGGAGTTCCAGATAACTGGGTCGCTAAGTTTAAGAAAGCGGGCTGTCAAGTACAAATAGTCTTTGGTGTTGCAACCGCTACATTGAAGACCGTTCAAGCAGCTGCAAAGATTGCGTATCAACCTAAGTGGGTCCTCGGTTCCGTTGGTGCTGATATTCCTTCAATCGATCCTAGAACTGTTCCATACATCATTGGTGCAACTTCGATGTCATTCTTGCCATCAGTCGTTGATCCAAAGGATGAGTATGTACTTCAATTTAAAGAGATCCATGATAAGTACAACGCAAAAGCTAAGTTCAACAGCTGGGCACTTATTGGTATGAACACAGCATTTGTTGCAGTTCAGGCCCTACAAGCAGCCGGTAAGAACTTAACTCGCAAATCACTTCTTGCAGCCATTGATAACAGTGGAGCAAAATTTGCTAGCGCTGGATTAGTTCCTCTGAACTACTCAAAGACAAGTAACGTTGGTTACAACGGTTATTGGTTCGGTACATTCAACAGCTCTGGCAACTTAGTGCCAAACAGCACATTCACATACACCACATACACCACAGATTCAGGTACAGGTGATGTTGTGAAGTCAACCTACGTTCGTCCAAAGATGCCTACGAAGGGATTGCCTAACTAATGAGAACCACATCGTTTAAATCACGCGCATTCGCGCTAGTTTCAACAGCTGCGTTGCTTGCAACGCTCGTAGTTGCAGCACCAGCTAACGCTGCGGCAACTGGTCCAACTTGTGATGGCGCAACGCCAGTACAAACTTGTACCGGTACTACATCTGATGGCGCTCTATACAAGATGGTTATTCCTGCCACATTCAACGGCACCGCAACAATCTGGTCACACGGATTTGGCACAAACACCAACATCCCAGCTGGTCTATTGCCAATATTCCCATTGGGATATCCAATTGATCCACGTCCAGAACTTGCTCCTGGAAATAGCGCTGCACTTATCAAGTATTTAACTGATAAGGGCGTTGCTGTTATGGGTTCTGGTTTCAGCACTCAGGCATGGAACCTTGATGAAGCGGTAAAGACCAACGCTGAACTTGTTGGCATCTTTAAGACAAAGTTCACAACAACTAAGAAGGTTGTGGCTTGGGGTTACTCAATGGGTGGCGGAATTACTCAGGCATTTGCTGAGAAGAACCCAGAGTTACTTGCTGCAGCAGGCGTAATGAATCCAGTCGATTCATGGGCGTCACAGAGCAAGTACCTAGTTGACATGCTCTGGCTGATGAAGACCTGGTTTGATCCATCGATCAAATTAACTGGTTATGCCGCAGGTATACCTGGTGATATGCAGATGATTCAAGATCTTGGTAAGTACTTACTCATCATGCAGTCCTTGGGTAATCCTGCAAATGTCGCATCCGGTGCTTGGCCAACCACTTCTAGTGCATCAGGTAAGGCTCTTGAAGCTAAAGGCATCCCAGCACGTAGCGCGCTCTTGATGATTGGTCGCCTTTCAGGCATCAGTTCACAGAGCTCGTCATTTGATGGAATCGTCGGACCAGCTACAGATAAAGCAACTGCCTTCCCACTCGCAATTTCACCAGCACTTGCAACTCTTGAAAATATCTCAGGAGTTCTTGGTTATGCACTACTTGGTGCTCGCGACATGCAAACCAAGATGGGCGGAGTCAGCTTCGATAATCAGACGACTGATTATTCAAAGCAGTTGAGCGATGAAGACCGTACTGTACATAACGCAGGTTTGAGCGGTAGCGCGGCAATTGCGGGAATGTTGCAGACACTTAGTCCGCTTAACCCAGGTGCTCCACGCATCAAGGGTGATGCAGCAGCAGTTGCAAAGTCGGCCTCAAGTATGTATCAGAGCACTGGCAAGATTAAAGTCCCAACAGTGATGATGATCGGTGAACACGATCCAGTAGAACCTGCCGGAATCGTTCAGCGCTACTCTGATCTATATGAAGAAGAGTTCGCCGCAACAAAAGCAGCAGCGGTAAAAGCTGCTCAAAAGAGCGGTGTATACAAAGCACCAGTTCGTAAGTTGCAAGTTCTTTGGGCAACAACGCCAAAGTCTTGGTCAAAGTTCGATGCTGCGGGAAGCCCAATTTCAGTTGTGGGAACTCCAGGCACTGGACATACCAACTTCACTACAGCTCACTACACAACACTGATTGACACCATGCTCTCAGCTGCTGAAAATGGTGTGCTTCCTTGGGGCGCTTCTCAATTATCGAAAGTTCATAGGGCTAAAAACCTTAAGATCGATCGTTCAACGCTCTATCCATGGATGAAGCACTACAACCAGTAACTTATAAGTTGTAGTAAAGATCCTACGAAACAGGGGTCGCGCGCGAGCGCGGCCCCTGTTTCTTTTTCACTAGTACCCTTAACCACTATGAAGATCGCATCAGCGCAAGAGATGTTTGATCTCGGTAAAAGAATTGGCGCTCAACTTCGCGCCGGGGATTTAATCCTTTTAAATGGCCCACTGGGCGCTGGCAAAACAGTACTGGTGCAAGGCATCGGTTCAGCCCTTGGCTTCACCGAAGTTACTTCTCCCACCTTTGTGATCTCACGTATTCATAAAGGCCCGCTCTCTTTAATCCACGTCGATACCTACCGTTTATTAGACGGCGGCAAAGCCGCGCTCTACCTGGATGATTTAGATCTAGATACCGCACGTGAAAGTGCTGTGACAGTCATTGAATGGGGTGGCGCCGAATCTGCGCGGTTATCCGATGAGCGCTTAGAAATCGATATCGACCGCACTGATGAAGAACGGGTTGTAACTTGGCGGGCAATCGGTCCGCGTTGGGCAGAGTCGAAGTTATGACGATTTCACTTGCAATTGATACTGCGACATCGCGCACCATTGTTGGTGTGGTTGAAGATGGCAAAGTTCTATTTGAATCTTTTCATGAAGGTGCAACCGAACATGGTTTTGCAATCACCGAATTAGTAATAAAAGCTTTAGATATTTGCCCGAAACCTGATCAAGTCGTTGTTGGTATGGGGCCAGGGCCATTTACCGGACTTCGTGTGGGAATTACCTTCGCGCAATCTTTTGCGCTATCTCGTGAAATTCCGGTTATTGGCGTTTGCTCGCTAGATGCCATCGTTGTCGATCAGAGCGAATACACCGTGGCCATCGATGCGCGGCGCAAGGAGATTTACTGGGCGAGTTACAAAGACGGGGTTCGCGTTTTGGGACCATCGGTTAGTAAGCCTGATGAAGTAGCCAATTTTATTATTGGCCAATATCCAAATTTGCAGAAGTTGGTTTTACTTAGCGCCTCACAAAGCGTTACTGAGCCGATGTATCTGCGCCGCCCAGATGCTGTGCCAACTGTGGAGCGCACATGATCCAATACCGCGCTGCAATTCAACTTGATCTTCCGGTCTTGGTTTCTATGGAGCGAGTTCTCTTTGCAGATTCGCCTTGGTCGATGGGGCAATTTAAAGAAGAGTTCAAAGGTGTTCCGAATTCACGACATTTCATCGTTGCAACAAATGATCAAGATCAAATTGTTGGCTATGCCGCTGTCTTGGTTGTGGCCGCCGGCGTTGAGGCAGATGTATTAACTGTTGCGGTTCTGCCTGAATACACGCGCCAAGGAATTGCTACTCATTTTATGAAGGCTTTGGAGGATTGGTCGGCGGCAAAGCAAGCCCCGGCGATGATGTTGGAAGTTGGTACAAAAAATGTCAGCGCGATTACTCTTTACGAAACGTTGGGATACCAAAAAATCTCAACCAGAGAAGGTTATTACGGCCCTGGTTTAGATGCCTTTGTAATGCGTAAGGAGCTCAAGTAATGAGCGAGCCAATAGTTTTAGGGATCGAAACATCTTGTGATGAAACAGCAATTGGAATTGTCCGCGGGCGAAAGTTATTGGCAAATGTCATTGCCTCAAGTGTGGAAGAACACGCGCGCTTTGGGGGAGTAGTCCCTGAAATCGCTAGCCGCGCACATCTGGAAGCGATGTTGCCGAGCATTGATAAAGCAGTGAGCGATGCTGGTATTTCACTTAAAGATATCGATGCTGTAGCTGTTACCGCTGGCCCAGGTTTAGTCGGTGCCTTATTAGTCGGTGTTGCATCGGCAAGTGGCTTGGCACTTGGGCTCGGCAAACCTTTATATGGCGTAAACCATTTAGCTGCGCACATCAGCGTTGATTATTTAACCCATGATCTGCCAACAGATCCAACCATCGCCTTATTAGTAAGCGGTGGCCACTCATCGCTTTTGCAAGTAGATGACATCACTTCATCAATAACTAAACTCGGTGCGACGATGGATGATGCTGCTGGTGAAGCATTCGATAAAATTGCTCGGGTTATGGGACTTGGTTTTCCTGGTGGGCCGGCTATTGATCGCACCGCACAATCTGGTTCACCAACTGCAATTGATTTTCCACGTGGCTTAACAACCAGTAATGATTGGGCCACACGCCCTTACGATTTTTCTTTCTCTGGTTTAAAAACTGCGGTTGCTAGATATCTTGAAAGCACGCCAAGTTATGCAAAGGGCGATGTTGCAGCATCTTTCCAAGAATCAATCGTTGATGTCTTGCTTCAGAAATCACTTGCTGCGTGTAAAGCAACTGGAATTGATTCGTTGGTAATTGCTGGAGGTGTGGCCGCTAATTCAAGGCTGCGCCATTTAGCCGAGCAGCGTTGTGAAAAAGCGGGGGTCCGTCTGCGGATCCCAAGCCCTGCCCTCTGCACCGATAACGGGGCGATGGTGGCCGCTCTGGGCTCTTTGATGGTGGCTGCAGGGCGTAAACCAGGCCCACAGGCCTTTGACGCTGATTCTGCCCTCCAAGTTGAGCGAGTTGCTCTCTAGAACTACAGTTAGCACTCTCAGTCCCACACTGCTAATTGAAGGAGAAAAAATCATGGCAGTAGCCATCAAGCCACTCGAAGATCGCATCGTAGTTAAGGCATCAGAAGCTGAAACAACCACAGCATCAGGTCTCGTAATTCCTGACACTGCAAAAGAGAAGCCACAAGAAGGCACAGTTGTTGCCGTAGGTCCTGGTCGTTTCGATGATGGCGTTCGCGTTCCTATGGATGTCAAGGTCGGCGACGTTGTTCTCTACAGCAAGTACGGCGGAACTGAAGTTAAGTACAACAACGAGGAGTACCTCGTACTTTCAGCCCGTGACATTCTCGCTGTAATCGAGAAGTAGTAATGGGAAAAATTTTAGAATTCGACGAGCAAGCTCGTCGCGCAATGGAGCGTGGAGTAAATATCCTCGCTGACACTGTAAAGGTAACCCTCGGCCCTAAGGGTCGCAATGTAGTTATCTCAAAGTCATTTGGTGCGCCAACGATTACAAACGATGGTGTGACAATTGCTAAAGAGATTGAACTTTCAGATCCAGCAGAAAATATGGGCGCACAGCTCGTAAAGGAAGTTGCGACTAAGACCAACGATGTTGCCGGTGACGGAACAACAACAGCAACAGTTCTTGCCCAAGCAATGGTTAAAGAAGGCTTGCGTAACCTTGCTGCTGGCGCACAGCCAATGGATCTAAAGCAGGGAATTGAAGCCGCTGTTATTGCGATATCTGCACGTTTGGCTGAAAATGCAACCGTTGTAAAAGATAAAGCTCAGATCGCAGACGTTGCCACAATTTCTGCCCAAGATCGCGCAATCGGCGAACTCATTGCTGAGGCAATGGATAAGGTCGGCAAAGACGGCGTAATCACCGTTGAAGAAGCATCAACAACAGCGCTCGAACTCGAGTTCACTGAAGGCATGCAATTCGATAAGGGTTACATCTCTCCATATTTCGTAACCGATCAAGATCGTATGGAAGCAATTCTTGAAGATGCTTTCGTACTTATCTCAGGCAATAAGATCTCTGCGCTCGCAGAGCTGCTGCCAGTACTTGAAAAAGTTGCGCAAGCAAATAAGCCACTTTTGATCATCGCCGAAGATGTTGAAGGCGAAGCACTTTCCACCTTGGTCGTAAACCGTATGCGCGGAGTATTTACATCAGCTGCAGTTAAAGCACCTGGCTTTGGTGATCGTCGCAAGGCGATGTTGCAAGATATTGCAATCTTGACCGGTGGCACAGTGATCTCTGCTGAAGTTGGTATGAAACTTGATCAGGTAAATATTGAAGATCTTGGCAAGGCTCGTCGCATCGTTATAACTAAAGATGCAACAACGATCGTTGATGGCGCAGGGGATAAGGCAACTGTTGCCGCCCGTGTTTCAGAAATCCGTAACGAAATTGCAAACACTGACTCTGACTGGGATCGCGAAAAACTGCAAGAGCGCGTTGCAAAACTCGCTGGTGGCGTTTGCGTAATCAAAGTTGGTGCACATACTGAAGTAGAACTTAAAGAGAAGAAGCACCGCCTAGAAGATGCAATTTCAGCGACTCGTGCAGCCGTTGAAGAAGGCATTGTTATCGGTGGAGGCGCAGCCCTTGTGCACGCAGCTGGCGCTCTTGAGGGCGACCTTGGTTTCACAGGCGATAAGGCAGTCGGAGTTCGCTTAGTTCGCAAGGCTTGCGATGAACCACTTCGTTGGATCGCAGAAAATGCTGGTCTAGAAGGCTATGTAGTAGTTGCAAAGGTTCGCGCATTGAAATCTCATGAAGGTTTCAATGCCGCAACTGATGTTTACGGTGATCTTGCAAAAGATGGCGTTATCGATCCAGTTAAGGTGACTCGTTCAGCACTTGCAAATGCTGCATCAATTGCCGCGATGTTTATTACAACTGAAGCAGTTGTATACGAGCGTCCTGCAGCTGAAGCACAAGAGGCATCAAGTGGTCACGGACATTCACACGGTCCAGGTGGGCACTCCCATTAATTAATTAAAAATCCCCCGCACTCAATGAGTACGGGGGATTTTTATTTCTAGAATTGAGTGCTATTTATGATGCTTCGAAGGCTGCCGGTAGATCCGTATTGAGAATTAACGCGCGATCATCTTCTGAAAGTCCGCCCCAAATTCCGTAAGGCTCTTGCACTGCCAAGGCGTGTGCGCGACAAGCAGCGATGACCGGGCAAGATGCACAGACTGCCTTCGCGGCGTTTTCGCGATTGCGGCGACGCGGACCGCGTTCGCCATC
>Ga0209442_1001957_pt1 | contig 11366 bp, 14 predicted proteins | sample LauGreSBDMM110DD_2_FD_187565 | JGI IMG/M metagenome (GOLD analysis project Ga0209442, IMG submission 187565) | Freshwater lake microbial communities from Lake Michigan, USA - Sp13.BD.MM110.DD (SPAdes) (version 2) | ecosystem: Environmental > Aquatic > Freshwater > Lake | place: Lake Michigan...
TTGGCGTGCTTCATGGTTATCAAAGAATGGCGGCTTCAAGAACGCTGAAGGTTCAATGAGTAAGTACAAGGCATCTGAAACTGCAGTACGTGTTACCGAAGACGCAATTCAAATTCTTGGTGGCTATGGCTACACACGCGAATACCCAGTCGAGCGCTGGCACCGTGACGCCAAAATTCACACCATCTTTGAGGGCACCTCGGAAATTCAGCAGCTAGTGATTGCCCGTGCAATCTCCGGCTTGCGCATCGAATAATCCTGCTGCAATTTGGGCATTGCCTTTCCGCCAAACGGGTAGAATTGGCGTATGCATGAAACGCTTGCAATCGTTGACGAGATGTATCTTGAAGGTCTTGCCATGAAGCGCGCCCAAATTCGCCGCGACCGGCCTGAGATTAGTGATGACTCTGTCGAACAGTTGATTCAGGACTGGATTACAAATCGTCCCATGGATGCACCAGGTCGAGTGCGGTTGACGTGACTCTCATTTCCGCAGCCTCGCAAGTCTTGGCAGCGCTTAGTCAAGAAAATGTCAAAGGTTGCATTGTTGGCGGCCTCGCTGTCTCATCCAGGTGCGACCCTCGCTTTACGAGAGATGTAGATATCGCCGTCGCTGTTGAGACTGACGAACAGGCTGAGGCGTTGATACACGCATTGGTCTCACATGGGTTGCGAATGAACGGACTTGTTGAACAAGAAGCCGTAGGGCGTTTAGCAATGGCTCGACTATCTACGGAGGATGGACTGAGTGTTGATCTTTTGATTGCCTCATCGGGAATAGAGACAGAAGTCGTCACCAAGGCTGAAACACTCGAGGTGGTGCAAGGAGTCCTGCTGCCTGTGGCCCGCACTGGTCATCTCATTGCATTGAAATTGTTATCTGTGGCGCCTGGACGCGAAACAGACGCTGCCGACTTGAGAAATCTTGCTGCAGTCGCCACTGAAGAAGAGTGGAACTTAGCGAGCGAGGCTGTCGCACAAATCCGGGAACGTGGTTTTGCCAGGGGACGTCAACTTGATTCTGAGTTACACACACTTCGCAATTCCATTCTCTGACGCAAAGATTCACACCATCACTGGCATGTGCATCGAATAAAGATTAGTTAGAACGTGACCGACATGAGGTCGCGGCCAACTAGGCAATTGCCGGTGTAGCCACCAGTTTTGACATCGTCTGCAAACCCTTGTTCTTCGGCTTCGTCACGTGGTGGCGGCCCAAGGTGAGTGAGCAGCAAGGTCTGCACCTGCGCGCGTTGCGCCATGGCACCCAATGAAATTGTGTCGGCGTGGTAATCCAGGATCGAATTGATGCGAGGAAAGTGCTCGATGACATGCTCGAGTGGTGCACGGCGAAATGCTTCATGAACAAGAACATTTGCATTACGGCTGAAGTCTTCGACTTCTTGGCACACTCGCGTGTCACCGGAGATCACTACTGAACCATCTGGTGTCGTGACTCTGTATGCAACGGCGTCGGGAACTGGCTCATGGTGCACGGCGACAGATTCCACAACAACAGCGCGGTCTTCAGAGGCCCAGATTTCTGCGACTGTGAATGAGGCGGGAAACTCACGAGCATCGAGAATAACTTCGCGTGATCCTGTGTGTTCACGACGAATGTGAGTGTCTTCTTCGTACGGTTCAAGCATTCTTTTCACAAAACGTACCGCACCGCCAGATGGTGCGAAAATTGGAAGGGGAGTTGCCACCTTGTCGAATTGAGTTTCAATCCATCGTGACAAAACAAGTTCGGCTAATCCGAAAACGTGATCGCTGTGAATATGAGTGATGAACACAGCATCGAGATCAGCCAGTCTGAGGCCAGCTTCAATTAGTCGGTTACACGTTGCGCGGCCAGCATCGAACTGCACCACTACGTCATTGTGTTTTACGAATACTCCGGCTCCGGCGCGGCCAGGTGCAACATTGGGCAAACCCGTACCGGTGAGTGTGACTGTCGTTGTCATGAAGTGACTACCTTTGATTCCAGTTGTTGTGAGACGAGTGAGACAACGTGATTGAATTGCTGAAGATCTTTGGCTGGTATCGCGTCGTACATTCGAGTGCTATGTTCAGCAATCAACTCAATGATTTGATCAGCTACTGCAGCGCCGCTCGTAGTAATTGAAACAAGTGAACTACGGCGATCTGAATTGTCGGCAGTCCGGATGATGTGACCAGCCTGTTCGAGTTGCGTGAGTCGATGTGTGAGGCCAGAAGGGGACACCATCGCAACTTCAGCGATGAACGAGGGAGTCAATGTGCTGGTAGCGCCGTGGCGTCGCAGAGTGGCCAGCACGTCAAACTCGCCAATGGTGAGCCCATGGGATTTCGTAATGATCTCAATCTTGACCATCGCTGCTGCAGCCATGGCGTGGAACCGAAGCATGTGGCCCATGGGTATGAAGTCAAGATCGGGCCTTTGTTCCTGCCAGGTCGTCACTGTCTCGTCTACGTATTTGCCTATTTCCATACCCCACATTCTAGGCAGATAGTTTGACATCAAATAGTTTGATGTCGTATTATTTCTCAATGGCATTAAACGGACTATTAGATATTCAGATTGCGGTCTCGAATCCGCAAGAGCTCTTCGACTTCTGGTTGCAGCACGGAATGAGCGCAACCTCTGATGGCGTGCTTGGCACACCTGACAGGCCTGTGCAGATGCAAATTTCGGAAGGGTCGTACCGTCACCTTTCTTCGATGCATCTCAGTTGTGAGACCGAAGCTGACATTGCTGCGATCTCAAAGCGTCTCGCTGATGCCGGACTTACATCTACGGGTGACAGCACCACAGTGCGTTGTACTGACCCAATCTTTGGGCACTCCGTTGTGATTGATGTTGGTTCTCCACATTCACTCACGCCAACACAAACTCGTGCATTCAACGGACCTGGCGAGCGCACCCGTATCAATACACGTGCTGATGCGGTGTTGCACACAGAGTCGCCCATTGTGCGCCGTGTTGGTCACGTAGTACTTGGTACGCCATACCTTGCTGAAGCAGTTGATTTCTATGCAAATGTTTTGGGTTACCGCATCTCAGACCAAATCATGAAGGGCTTTGCAACCTTCATGCGCGTTGAGTCGGATCATCACAACTTGATGATTCAACCAGGCCCGACGTCATATCTGAATCACTATGCAGTTGAAGTTGACGACATTGATGCTGTTGGCCTTGCCGGTTCGAACGCGCTGAAGGACGAAAGAGTTTCTAGTGTCATCGGAGTTGGCCGCCACAATCTCGGAGCGAACGTTTTCTGGTACTTACAAGATCCATCAGGGAACATGTTTGAGTTCTTCTCTGACATGGACCAAATAGTTGATGAAGAGCTGTGGGATCGCGTGCATCGTCGTCTCGATTGGGAAGGTGAAGATGGTCCGTCTGGTTTCTCAGTGTGGGGACCAACGGATCCACCAGAAGTTTTCTTTAGCCCGCCTGACCTTCCTGCTATCGCGGCAGCTCGTGAAGCAAGCGGATTGAAGTAACTCAATGGATCTGGGAATAAAGGGCCGCTGGGCCATCCTTGCTGGCTCAAGTCGTGGGCTTGGGCGAGCATGCGCAGAAAGTATTGCGCGTGAAGGAGTCAACGTTGTCATTAACGGTCGCAACCAAGCAGATGTCGATGTTGCAGTTACGGAACTGACATCTCGTTATGGCGTTACAGCTGTTGGAGTGGTGGGTGATTCGGCAACATCGAATGTGCAAGATGAGCTGATGGCTGCTTGCCCAACGCCAGACATTCTTTTGCTGAATGGCCAAGGCCCATCACCAAAGTCATTTCTTGATATTGAAATCGAAGACTGGAATGCCGCGGTACTACAAGCACTGACTGGCCCTTTGGGTCTTGTGCAACGCGTCGTACCTGGCATGAGAGAGCGTGGGTTTGGTCGCATCGTTGCCGTGAGTTCGGCAATGGTGAAATCGCCCAACTCATTCATGAGTTTGTCGCACGGAACACGCCTTGGGCTTACAGGAGTTTTGAAGGGCTTGTCGAAAGACCTTGCCAAATTCAACATCACTGTGAACCAACTGTTGCCCGAACGTTTTGATACTGCCCGTCAAGAACAAATGGCTCACGTTGCAATGAAAATGCTTGGCATCACATATGAAGAAGCACGAGCACAACAAATCGCATCTATCAAAGCTGGTCGACTGGGCCGTCCCGACGAATTCGGAGATGCGTTCGCGTTTCTCTGTGCGGCACAAGCCGGATATATCAGCGGTCAAAACCTGCAACTTGATGGTGGCAGTTATGAAGGAGTTTTCTAATGACAATGACAAGTTCACGCACTAACAGCTATGTAGCTCGACCAATTGAACAATTGGTTAGTGAAATCTCGGCGTTGCATTCACAATTCGATGCAACTGCAGCAGAGTCTGAAGAACTAGGCGATGCACCACCAGCATTGGTAGATCTCATGCGTCAGATACGCGTGCCAATGATTAAAGCGCCGCTTGAAGCAGGCGGTGATCGACTGTTGTTGGCTGACCAGTGTCGTTATTTCACAGCATTGAGCTACTCGAACGCAACGGCCGCATGGACCGGCTTCAACCACGCAGGTGCAGCAGCTGCTGCTGGGTCACGCCTCCCTGATGAGGGCGTTGAATTGTTGTTCGGTTCTGACCCTTCACCGTTTCTTGCCGCGGTGGCTTTGCCAACGGGAACATTTACTCGTGTTGATGGCGGAGTACTGGTGAACGGCACATGGAACTACGCAAGTGGAGTTCGCCATGCAGATTGGGCAATGTTGACTGCAATAGAAGCATCAGAGACGCCGTCGGTCACTCTTGTAGTCATTCGTACAGCCGAAGCCACGGTTCATGGCGATTGGAATGTCATGGCCTTGAAGGGAACTGGCAGTGTGTCAATTACAGCGAAAGACGTCTTTGTGCCAACGGCATTGACAGTTGACCCAATGGAACCACCAAAACGCGGCGGATCAATCTTCGGGCTCAACTACCCAGTTTTTGTAGCAGGTGAAAACCTTGGCTTTACGTTTGGTGCGTGCACACGATTCATTGATGAACTCGTTGTGTATGCACGTGGTAAGTCACGTGGTTTTGATGGTCGTCTTGCAGATCGTGGCGCATTTCAATATGAACTTGGTCGCAGTTCGCAGCAACTAAAAGCCGTTCAAGCCCATGCGCTTGCCACGCTCGCTGAAGTTGATAATGCAATGGAAAACGGCGGTGAATTCAATGCACGACATGAAGCGGGTGTTACTGCCATGACTGCCTATTGCACAGAGACCGCAGTGGCTGCTATTTCACGTCTCATGAGTTTCGCTGGCGCTGGTGCCCTGTTCAATACAAGCCCCTTGCAACGATGCTTCAGAGACGCCCAAGGTTCAGCACAACACCTAGTGGCATCGAATCTGTCGCTTGATAAATACGGTGCAACTTTGTTGGCAGACGCCTAGCAATGAAGATCGCAATTGTTGGCGGTGGAATAGGCGGGCTGACCACGGCTCTTGCGCTGTCGCAGAACTCACACGACATCACGGTCTTTGAGCGCTCTGCGGGTATCAGAGAAATCGGCGCAGGTGTACAGATCAGTCCTAATGCGGGACGCCTCTTACATTCACTGGGTCTCGGTGCTGCGTATTCGGAAATCTCAGTGAACCCACATCGGGTCGTACTTCGTCGCTGGGAAGATGACTCCATTATTCGGGCGACCGACCTTGATGAAAGTTTCATTTCTCAGCATCAAGTGCCTCTTGCAAACGTTGCACGAAATGAATTAGTAGAAATCATCGGAAATGCAGTTGCGGCTCGCACAAATGTGACAATGAAGTTTTCCACTCATGTTGTTGCAGTAGAACCTGGAGAGTCGTCATCGGTTGTTCTCTTCTCAGATGGCTCTTCACAAACTTTTGACATAGTTATTGGCGCAGATGGCATTCATTCTGTTGTACGACCATGCGTTGGTGGCATAGATAAGCCCCGCTTTAGTGGCTCAGCTGCGTATCGTGCCTTAGTGCCACGCAGTGCTGTGGAAGATCTACCTATTGATGTGACGAACCGTATGGGGCCTGACCGCCATGTTGTTAGCTATTTCATCGGCCGAAACCGCAGTCATCTCAACCTCGTGTGTATTTCACCAGAAGATTCGTGGGAATCCGAATCATGGACTGAACCAGGAACCATGGATGATTTGTATTCACGCTTTGAAGGGTGGTCTCCTGATTTCCTCTCACTGCTTGGCCGAGTTGAAGAACCAGTCTTTCGGTGGGCGTTGTATGACCGTGAACCACTGGAACAGTGGGGATTAGGCACAACCACTTTGTTGGGCGATGCATGTCATCCAATGCTTCCGTTCATGGCGCAAGGCTCGTGCCAAGCAATTGAAGATGCGGTAGTTCTTGCTCGCTGTTTGTCAGATGTAGGCACAAGTGATGCAGTTAGTGCGCTTCGGAGATACGAAGACGCGCGTCAGGGTCGCACAGCACAGGTGCAAACATCAGCGGTGATGAACAAGGACCTGTTTCACATGGTTGATGGCCAAGAACAAAAAGATCGCGACCTGATTCTCTCGATAAGCCCACCGGGAATGTCAATTCTCGGTTGGGTGTATGAGTACGACGCACTTACAGTCGCTATTTAATTGCGTCGTCGTGAGGTAACGCATCGATTGTCAAGCGACGTAATGGGCCTGTAAAGCCCACCAGCAATGTGACGCCGATAAAGAGAGCGCCAATCCAAAACAGCAATGGCGGAATTTCTACTGATTGAACAATGAGGCCAAGCGCCAAAGTACCTGCAGGTGTTGCTAAGTACATGAGGGAGAACTGCGTGCCAAAAACTGGGCCGTGTAAATGCTGTGGCATTCGTTGTTGAACAAGAAAGTTACTCATAGGGCTCACAGGGCCAAAGGCGAGTCCGAGTGCAAGCCCGAGAAGAATAAAGATGATGGCATTGGGCAAGAACGCCATCGCACACACCACTGCGCCGATAAGTGTCATGGAGATGATCACCATGTTGCCAGGGGAGAAGACCCGAACTGCACGATGAAATTGAAGTGCGCCAATCACAATGCCCACAGACATAGCCGAAAGGACAAACCCGAGTGTTTGCGGCTCATTGAGGTCTTGGAAATAACGTGACAACACGATTGATTCAACTGGCATGTAGATAGCCGTGAGCAATGTGTAGAGACCAACAAGCGACAGCAATGGCTTGTCGCGCCATAGTGCATTCATGCCTATACGTGTTTCCTTGAACACGTTACTGATGGAGAAACTTTCTTCGCTTCGAACATGGGTGGTGACGACAGGGATAAAGACAGCAAGACATGAGGCAAGTAGGAAGACAATTGCAATCAAGTAGAAGGTTGCATTGATGCCAACAAAACCAATTGCTAATGCGGCCCCTGTAGGACCGATAACTGTTCCGATTGTGGCGGCAGCTTCATAGGTGCCGTTGAACTTGAGTAACGAAAGTCCGTCGTGTTCGGCTACCGCTTGAATTAGCGACTTTCGTGCAGTAGCTCCGGCTGGGTCAAACAACGCGCCGACAATGGCGATGATCAGAAGTGACGCAAGGTTCAGCCCAAACAAAGTTCCAACAATAGGGAACAGAACAACTGAGCCAGCAGAGATGATGTCGGCCCAAATAGAAACCGGCCGAGCCCCAAGGACTGCAATCAGCCCACCAATAATTGGAGCAGTAAAGATGACTGAGAACCCACTGATGCCAAGCACAACACCGGCATTTGCAGATGAACCCGTTATCTCAAGAACAAGCCACGGAATAGCAATATGAACAGCTGAGTTGCCAGCAGATGCAAACAATGCGGCTGCTGCCAAAAGGTGGCTGTGTCGAATCCGCATCCGTACAAGAGTATGCGAATTGTTTGATCTACACGAGTCGGGTAGTTGCAATTACACGGCAGGGAAAAGCTGAGATAGTTCAACTAAGCGACTGTCGAGCAATGCAGCATGACGCACTTGTGCGATCTCACGGTACTTCGCGTTATCAACCTTGTCAATGAAATGTTGGCGAGTGGGGTACCTAACAAGAATCGCTAAGTCCCAGTCTTCGTCTCCGATGACGGTGTTCTTTGGTATGCCGATCCAGATGGGATCGCTTCCAAACTTCACGCCTTCCTCGTCATTCAATTCGCCGTAGCGACGAAACGCCTGGCCGCCGGTCATACCGTCAACACCAAAGCCGTCAAGAGCGATATCGCGGAACTTCAACAAGTTCAGCATGACAATCGATTCATTGGGGTCAAGTGCGCGCATCGCGTCGATAGCTGCGTCGTTTGCTTCAATATGTGGCATCCCACCACTGTATTACTAAAAGATCACTCCACGTACACACAGGATGCCTATAACCAAGATGGCTACTCCCAGCAGTTTTGATACCGCTGTTGAAGGCCACTCTTTGCTTTCGCGTGCAAACCAATCGGTGACACCCAATGCAATACCGGGAACACTCAAGAATACGAATGCATATAGAACGGTATTTGGTGAATCGCCGTATCGATCATTGATCAACATTCCCCACCACAAGGAAACAAATAGCATCACCACTACGCGAAATAGATTGTGTGGAAGATATCGATGCACAAGAGCAAAGTTAGGGAATTGATCAGCAAACTTGCCTACAACTTTTGGTATGAAGAACATTGCACCACCCACCCAGAGTGCCCAGTTGTTTCCAATGAATGGTGCTGCAACAAATAAGAACATTGCGGTGCGGATAATGAGCGAAGTGAATGGCTGCGCCGGCATGACTTCACGGAATTCTTCAACTTCAACAATTCGAAGTCTCTGAGGTGCGAATATGCGTGCGATGTTTTCAAATATCCACCGTGAAGCAATCGCAACAAGCACTACCAATTGAATGAGGTCAGTTCGGTCAGAGTGAATTGGCTTGTACGTCGTTAGAGATGGAAGTGCACCGAACATGCCTCCAGTTGCCCACGCCCCGAATAACGCACCGAGTACAAAATCCACCGACCTCTTCCAATAAATTTGGTCATCATTTGAATCACGTCGGAAAGGACGTGTGGCTGCTGCGATTAGTGGTGGAGCAAATGAGAATACGGCGATGCCAAGAAAGCCTCGAACTGAGTCCACGGAAGTAAATCCTCCGCCAAGCAAGAGAGCTACGCCAAAGCTGAGTGCAAATAGCATTCCCGCAAACGCGTCAATAACTCCGAGAATGCAAATTGCGATGACCAATTCGAGAGATGGAATCATGACAATGAAATCAGTATCGAATGCGCTCGCGATTCCAGTTGTGATTGCAGCCAGCGGCAGCACCAAGCAAGTAGAGCGTTGCGTTTGTTACGCCGGTGGGCACTGTCCATGTTTGATCCGCACCGGTGTAGTTAAACGTTTCAAATAAAGTTGATCCGTTGACGGAATACTTGATGACAACACATCCGTTGCCACCGCGTGTTGTTGCAAGAGTCGCACTGCCTGGCCCGCCCACGCCAACGCCGGTGGCACACGAAGGTGATGATGCCGGAGCAGCAAAACTTTCCGATGGTGCAATGGAAATCACAGAGACAAAAAGAATGACAAGGCATGCAAAAAAGCGCAGTGCAATCCCTGCGCTTTTCTTACGTACGAAGGGCAGCACGCCCGATGTGGCTCCGCCAGCGTTCATCTCTATTAATAATAGGCATCTCCTAGAAATCACCGCTAATTGCCCCGAGAGGTTGTCAGCTTTTTCACTGTTGTCAACATTCAAACCCTCAACCTCAGCAAGAGGGTGATGAACAAGTACTCAGGAAGCAATGTCAGGAGAGCAATGGTCAATAACTCTCCGGGATCCCACGTGACTTAGACTTTCTTTGAGTCGAGGGGGATTTATGAACGGTGACCAAATGATGAGGGCGCATTCCGCCACTCTTCCCGCACCTCAGTTTGATAATCCGGCATGGGTAACCCCTGTTGCGTTAGCTGACGCACGAGTTGCCATTGTTACGTCGGCAGCGTTGTACGCAGTTGGCGACGAAGCCTTTTCAGCAGGTGACACGGGGTATCGATTCATCGACCGTGATCGTCGTGATCTTGTTCTCGGACACTGGAGTCCCAACTTTGATCAGATGGGCGTGAAGATGGATCTCAATGTGGTGTATCCCATTGATCGCCTTGAAGAATTAGCAGCACAAGGAATCATTGGTTCTGTTGCACCACGTCATCTTTCCTTTGCAGGAAATCAACCAGATGATGTGTCAACTATTCGTCTAGACACAGGCCCGTCAGCAGCCGCACAACTTCGTCAAGATGGCGTTGATGTTGTCATCTTGACTCCTGTTTGACCTCTTTGTACGCGCACCGTGAGTGTGCTTGCGCATATTTTTGAGGCTGCAGGAATTGCAACTGTTGTGTTGTCTTCCGTGCGTGAAGTTGCACAAAAAGTTGCTCCGCCACGAGCATTGCATTGTGAGTTTCCACTCGGCCGTCCTCTAGGAATTCCCAATGACGTCGAGTTTCAGATGGATGTATTGAATCGGGCGTTTGCTTTGTTAAAGGAACCATCTGGTCCAGTTCTGGTGGATCATCCGACGGTGATTGAAGCAGATGAACAACCAGTTTCTTGCGCCATTCCGCCGCGCTTTGATGCGTCGCTTCCCGCGTCCGTAGATGAGGCTCGCGGTATGAAAAGGGCCTATGGCCGCGCCCTAGAGCGTAGGGGAGTTACTTCAGTCGGCCGTGCTATCACTGCAGACGAGGTGCCGAATGCATTGGCAATTCTTCATGCAATTGCGAACGGGCAAGATTGGACAACGGCAGAAATTCCTGGTGGAAACGTAATGGCGTTGTGTCATGACATTCGTACGTACTACGAAGAAGCCGCACTTGAATTGATTGATGGTCCAGCACCTGGCGGAAGAGCAATGGAGAATTGGTTTTTTGAAACGACCGAAGCGGGTGCAACAGTTTTAGGTGCGCGCACAGCAATGAAAGATGCTGGCGCAAAGTTTCCACTCTGGTTTTACATGGCTCCTGGTAACAGATAAGCCATTAACGTTTTACACTTCCAGAGCGGAAGTGAGATGTTTGAACAAGTCGTCGTATGTTTCCAACGCAGGAAATTGCGGAAACTCTTTTTTGATGTTGTCTGGTGCGTGGAAGAGAAATCCGGCGTCGGCTGCTGCAAGCATTGCGGTGTCGTTATACGAGTCACCAGCAGCGGCCACGCGATAGTTCAGGCCTTTGAATGCTTCTACTGCAAGTCGCTTTTGGTCCGCTTGGCGCAATTCAAAATCCACAATGTGGTCATTTTCAACAATGAGTCGATGACAGAACAACGTCGGCCAATGCAGTTGGCGCATGAAAGGCCGACCGAACTGTTCAAACGTGTCAGACAAAATGATGACTTGTGCGTGTTCGCGCAAAGCATC
>Ga0209442_1001960_pt1 | contig 11355 bp, 8 predicted proteins | sample LauGreSBDMM110DD_2_FD_187565 | JGI IMG/M metagenome (GOLD analysis project Ga0209442, IMG submission 187565) | Freshwater lake microbial communities from Lake Michigan, USA - Sp13.BD.MM110.DD (SPAdes) (version 2) | ecosystem: Environmental > Aquatic > Freshwater > Lake | place: Lake Michigan, USA...
AGAGCCGATGGCAAAAGCTGCAGCAGATGCTGTGCGAAATGGTTCAGTAAAAATTGAACCCGAAGAGCTTGCGCCAAGATATTTTGATTGGGTAGATAACATGCACGACTGGTGTATTTCACGTCAGTTGTGGTGGGGTCACAGAATTCCTGTTTGGTATGGACCAAATGGTGAAGTAAAAGTTGTGGGTGTTGATGAAACTGCGCCGGCTGGTTGGACGCAAGATCCAGATGTTTTAGATACTTGGTTTTCATCAGGGCAGTGGGCTTTTTCAACTTTAGGGTGGCCAGAAAAATCTGCAGATTTAGCAAAGTTTTATCCAACATCTGTGCTTGTTACAGGCTATGACATTCTATTTTTCTGGGTAGTGCGCATGATGATGATGTCTACCTTTGCGATGGATGGAGTCCCTCCATTTAAAACAATCATGTTGCATGGATTAGTTCGTGATCAATTTGGAAAGAAAATGTCAAAGAGTCGTGGAAATGTCATTGACCCGATTGAGTTTATGGATAAGTACGGGGCTGATGCACTTCGATTTACTTTGGCACGCGGGGCAAATCCAGGAACAGATCAAGCCTTGGCCGAAGATTGGATCGGCGGATCTAGAAACTTTGCCACAAAGCTTTGGAATGCAACTAGATTTGCAATGATCAATGGCGCAACAGTTGATGGTGAACTGCCACCGTTTGATTCTTTAAATGCCATAGACAAATGGATTTTGAGCCGTTGGTCCCAGACTTGCTCGCAAGTTACCGAACTATTTGAAAACTATGAGTTCTCCAGAGCTTGTGAAACGATGTATCACTTTGCCTGGGATGACCTCTGTGACTGGTATTTAGAGCTTTCAAAGGAAAGCTTTGCATCCGGTGGTGCTGCACATTCACAAAGAGTTTTGGGATACGTACTTGATCAACTATTTCGCCTGATGCACCCAGTAATGCCATTTATTACTGAGGAGCTTTGGACAGTATTAACGGGGCAAGAAAGCCTGGTTACAGCCAACTGGCCTGAAGCCCAAAGCGCACATGTTGATAAAAAAGCAGAGGATCTAGTCTCTCAACTACAAGAGATCATTACTGAAGTTAGACGATTTAGAAATGATCAGGGAATTAAAACCTCATTAAAGATTCCTGGTCGTTTTATCGCACCTGCACATATTGCCGAGTACGCATCTGCCATGGCATTTGTTGTGCGCATGGAGATTAGCGAAATTACAGCCAGCGCAAAATGTGAAGCTGCCGGAGTTGTAGTTGAATTTGATTTAACTGGTTCAATCGATGTTGTTGCAGAGCGCCAACGTTTAGAGAAAGATTTAGCAACTGCAACAAAGGATAAGCAGACAGCAGAGGTTAAGTTGAATAACCGGGGATTCATGGCAAAAGCACCAGAAAATGTTGTTGTCGAGATTCGTGAACGATTAGAAAAGACGACCTCAGACATTGTCAGAATTACTGCAGCACTTGCTGGTTTACCAAAAGCATGATGATCTCTCCAGATGATCAAGAACGAATTGATGCTATTGAAAAAGCATTACTAGCTCGCTGGCCAGAAAGCCGAATTGCTCCATCGATCGAGCGCATTGCAGCTCTTGTAGATATTTTGGGCTCACCTCAGTTAACGTATCCAACGATTCACGTCGGTGGCACAAATGGAAAGACAACAACGAGCCGGATGATTGATGCTTTGCTTTTTGCTCATGGTCTTCGAACCGGACGCTTTACAAGTCCACACCTTGAAACCTATTTGGAGCGAATCGCAATCAATGGTCAACCTATTGAGCCCAAAGAGTTGATTTTTTCATACAACGACATTGCCGCATATCTGGATCTCATGGATGAAAAATTTGAGCATCCGATCTCATTTTTTGAGGCTATTACAGCGATCGCATTTGTCGCCTTTGCCGAACACCCAATCGATGTGGGTGTTATTGAAGTTGGTATGGGCGGACAATGGGATGCAACAAATGTAGTTGAAGCCGATGTCTCAGTGATCATGCCTATCGGTTTTGATCACATGGAGTACTTAGGAAATACCTTGCATGAGATTGCATCAACTAAAGCAGGAATTATTAAAGAAAATGGTTTTATTGTTTTGGCCCAACAAGAGCCAGAGGCTGCAAAAGAGTTAATTCGCAAGGCTGCAGAGATTGGCGCAGATGTAGTGCGAGAAGGTATCGAGTTCTCGGTGCTCTCGCGAGCCGTTGCAGTTGGAGGACAACTCCTAACTATCCAGGGTGTAAACGAAACATATGACGAGATTTTTCTTCCCTTACATGGTCGACATCAAGCTGCTAATGCAGCGGCAGCACTTGTTGCAGTGGAGGCATTCTTTGGTGATCAACCACTAGATATCGAAGCTGTTCGCTCTGGATTTGCAGCCGTTGTTTCACCCGGGCGGTGTGAAGTTGTGCACCGCGAACCCACGATCATCTTGGATGCCGCCCACAATCCCCACGGTGCAAGGGCGTTAGCAGAGACACTTCAAAACGAATTCAACTTTGACGAGATCATCGCAGTAGTCGGAGTTTTCGCAGATAAAGATGTCGCAGGAATTTTCAAAGAGCTTGAACCCATTGTTGATCATGTAATCGTGACTCAGAGTTCTTCAGATCGCGCCATGGCATCATCTGAGGTTGAAAAAATTGCATCATCTATCTTTGGGGTTGATAGGGTATTTGAGACCGCAGATCTTTTCCAGGCGATAGACAAAGCGATCAGTGATTCAATTCGGCCATTAAGTGAAGAGACTGTCGGCATAATAGTTACAGGATCAGTTGTTACAGTTGGACAGGCACGTGCCTATCTAAGAAAGAAGTTTGCACAATGAAAATTCTGGGAGCATCTGTATTAATTGCTGAGTGCATGACAATGGGATTTGCAATTCTTTTAGCGATGAAAGATCACTCACAAGCTGCAATTATTTACGGCTGTGTAGTTTCATTTTTACTTTTTGTCGCCGCCGCTTTAGTACGGCGTCCAGGGGGATTTGTCATCGGCTCAGTCATGCAGCTGGTAATGATCAGTTTTGGTTTCGTTGAACCATCCTTTTTCATAATTGGGGTGGTATTTATTGGCTTGTGGGTGAGTGCCATCGTTGTTGGCCGAAAGGGAGAGGCTGCCCGCGCTGCCTTGCTGGCTGCCGGTCCCAAAAAACCTGAATAGAATAGGTGCATGAGTACAGAGAAAACCCTGATCCTAATCAAGCCTGATGGTGTTGCCAGAGGTTTAGTTGGTGAAGTTATCTCACGTGTTGAGGCAAAGGGATATGCAATCGATGCAGTGCGAATGTTGCAAGCAGATCGAGTGATACTTGAAAAACATTACGCAGAGCATCTTGGTAAGCCTTTTTATGAACCATTAGTTGAGTTCATGATGTCTGGACCAATCGTTGCCATTGTTGCCTCCGGTAATCGAGTCATTGAGGGATTTAGAGCATTGGCTGGGGTTACAGATCCAACGGTTGCAGCTCCTGGAACCATCCGCGGAGACCTTGCCCGCGATCAAGGAACAAAAGTTGTACAAAATATCGTTCATGGCTCAGATTCGATAGAATCAGCGACCAGAGAGATCCAAATTTTTTTCCCAAGTAAGTAACTTCCCGCGTTCGATTAAGCACAAGGAGTAAAAATGTCACAATCCAACAGGATGTCCTTTATTGGTCGCGATATGGCGGTTGATCTTGGAACAGCGAACACACTTGTTTATGTTCGCGGACGTGGCATTGTTTTAAATGAACCATCTGTAGTTGCTATCAATCAGGACACTGGCGGAATTCTTGCAGTTGGTCTTGAAGCAAAAAAGATGATTGGGCGTACTCCTGGCAATATTGTTGCAATTCGTCCACTACGTGATGGTGTTATTGCAGACTTTGATACAACAGAGCGCATGTTGCGTTACTTTATTCAAAAAGTTCACCGTCGTCGCTACTTAGCTAAGCCACGTGTTGTTATCTGCGTGCCTTCAGGTATTACTGGTGTAGAACAGCGCGCCGTTAAAGATGCAGGGTATGCAGCCGGTGCTCGTAAGGTTTACATTATTGAAGAGCCAATGGCAGCAGCTATCGGTGCTGGACTACCAATTCACGAGCCAACAGGAAACATGGTTATTGATATTGGTGGCGGAACTACAGAAGTTGCCGTTATTTCACTGGGCGGAATCGTTACATCACTTTCAATTCGCGTAGGTGGAGATGAACTTGATCAGTCAATTATTAACTGGGTCAAGCGCGAGTATTCATTGCTATTGGGAGAGCGAACTGCTGAAGAGATCAAGATGGCTATTGGATCTGCTTATCCACTACCAGGTGAAAACGATGCAGAGGTTCGTGGTCGCGATCTAGCAACAGGACTTCCAAAAACAATCATTGTTTCAGCTGCAGATATTCGCAAGGCATTAGAAGAGCCAGTAAATGCAATTATCAACGCTGTTAAGAGCACGCTCGATAAAACTCCACCAGAGCTTGCATCAGATTTAATGGATCGAGGTGTTGTTCTAACTGGCGGCGGAGCATTACTTAAGGGTCTAGATGAGCGCCTTCGTAAAGAAACTGGAATGCCTATTCACATCGCAGAGCGTCCATTAGATGCTGTGGTGGAAGGCTCTGGAAAATGTATCGAAGAGTTTGAAGCACTTGAGAAGGTTCTAATCTCCGAGCCTCGTCGATAAGGTTACTTTGTAATGAGTCGGGGCGGTCAAAGTCGTACACGATTACTGTTAGTGATTTTGATCGTTACATCCTTATTTTTAGTTACCCTAGATCTTCGGGGCGTTAAACTTTTGGATAGTTTAAAACAGGGGATGCAAACTGTTGTCTCCCCATTTCAACGCTCAGCTAACTTTGCACTCACTCCGGTAAAAAACTTTTTTACTGACATCTCTTTGCTAGGTCGCTCTGGTTCGCAAATTGATAAGTTGGAGGAAGAAAACGCGGCTCTTAAATTAGAGCTTATTGAGCGCCAGGATGCAGATGCTGCACTTGAGCAATTAAAAGGTATTTTAGATTTAGCCGGCAAAGCCGGCTATAAGATCGTTAATGCAAAAGTCATTAGTCAGGGTTCGTATCAATCTTTTGCACGAACAGTCACAATTTCAAGTGGAACAAATGCTGGGATTGCCCAGAACATGACTGTCTTATCTGAATTTGGCATCGCCGGCATTGTGAAAGAGGTCTATCCAAACTCAGCGTTGATTCAGCTCGCCAGTGATCCTGCATTTCGAATTGGTGTTCGGATCGTTGGCTCCCAACAGATCGGTTTTTTATCTGGCAGGGGAGGGCGTTCGGCAGTCTTACAGTTACTGGATAATTCAACAGATATTAATGAAGGTGATGTTTTAATGTCTAGAGGCAGCATCGCGAATCGACCATTTGTACCTGGCGCACCCGTTGGATACATAACAACTGTCGATAACTCTGCTGGAACAATCGCACAGTCTGCATCGGTTCGCTACTACACCGACTTTTCAAAGTTAAGTGTTTTGGCTGTAGTCGTTGGTAGCCCAAACCCCAACCCAGGCGATGCTTTGGTTCCACAAAAACCAAGACCAATTCCAACGCCTACTGTTACAGTTTTTGTCACTCCCACACCAACACCTAGTAACTAAGAACAATGTCAACACGTCTTATTGGAATCTCGTCCTTAGTTTTCTTGGCCATTTATATAATTCAAGAATCAATAGTCGCGCAGTTTCGACTACCTGGCGGTGGGTTTTCAATTTTAGTTATTTTCGCTCTCAGCTGGGCAATTATGAGTGAGCGCGAAGTTGCAGCTGTCATAGGTTTTTCTGCTGGGCTATTAATGGACTTCTCACAAAATGCTTCAGGTCCCTTTGGACAGTGGACCCTCATTATGTTGATTGCCGGTTACTGTATTTCATACCTAGGTTATGGTGATGATAATTTCTTTGGTGGAGCTATCGGTGTTGTCCTTTCTATCGTTGTTATAAATTTTTTTACCGAGCTATTGTTTTTAATCTCTGGTCCACTTTTGGGTGTATCAATTGGATCATTTAGCGAGATTTTCTATACTCTTGTTGGAACCAGTCTTTGGACTCTGTTATTGACTCCTATCGTACTTCCTATTTTTGTAAGGTTGCATAAAGAGATTTTTCAGTCGGGTTCAATTGCATGAACAACAAATCTCGCCTCTCTTTGCTGGTAGTTCAGATTTTGACAGTCTCTTTGGTAGTAGCTTTATTTGGTCGCCTTTTCTTTTTGCAGGTCGCATCTGGGACTAAGTATCAAGAAGCAGCGCTCAGCATTCAGAGCCGCGATGTTATAACTCCTGCAATTCGGGGCATCATTGTTGATGGATACGGTGTCGCATTAGCGTCAAATAAGGTTGGTTTAGCAATTACGATCGATCGAATAGTTGTTGATCAGTTAGATGATAAAGGTGCCGCGTTGATGCAGCGCTTAGCTAACCTGCTACAACTAAATTATGGCGATATTTATCAAAACACACGCCTGTGTGGAGAGCTACCGGCCGGTCAAAAAGCCGGATGTTGGCAAGGCTCTCGCTATCAACCAATACCGATTACGAAATCAGCTGATCCAAACACGGCGATTCAAATCGTAGAAAGAGCCGATCTTTTTCCTGGTGTAACTGCAAAACCAGTTGCCATCCGTGCTTATCCAAGTTTTTTCGATGTCAATGCCGCGCATTTACTTGGTTATGTCGGCCCATTAACCGAGAGTGATCTGCTATCAACTAATGACAAGCAATACTTTAGAAGTGAGAGCATCGGTAAAAGCGGCTTAGAGATTGAATATGATTCATATTTGCGTGGTACACCTGGGATTAGAACAGTGATTGTTGATCGCAAAGAATCGATTACTAAAGAGAGTCAAAACATTGCATCCGTTGATGGGGATCATCTAGTAACAAGTCTGGATGTTCGCCTACAAGCAGCCACTGAAAAAGCTTTAAAAGATGCCGTTCTTCGTGGTCGCGCAAATGGTTACAGATCTGATTCTGGAGCCGCTGTTGTGATGGATATAAAGACAGGTCGAATTTTGGCATTGGCTTCCTATCCAACGTATGATCCAAACTCCTGGGAAAAAGGTTTAACTGTTCAACAAGCTAAAGATTTATTTAGCGAGGAAAAATCCGTACCTGCTCTTAATCGTGCGATTCAAGGATTATTTGCACCGGCCTCAACTTTTAAAGTTGTTTCAGTAGTTGCAGCCGATAAGGCTGGATATAACCTGAATGCAACATATGACTGCCCTTCGAATGTGGAAGTTGGAACAAGAGTATTTAGAAACTTTGATAGTAAAAATCAGGGGAAAATGAATATGAGTACGGCTATCGCCGTCTCATGTGACACGATTTGGTACAAGATCGCATTTGATGAGTGGCTACGCGACGGTGGTTTAAGGCCTAAAGCTAATCTCAATGACTATTTCTTTAAGGCTGCTGAGGCATTCAAGTTAACTGAGCGTGTAGGTATTGATCTTCCGGCAGAGTCTGCCTCTCGAATTGCAGATCGTGAGTATAAAAAGAGTTGGTATGAGCAAAATAAGGATTTTTACTGCAACTACAAGCAGAGAGCAACAAAGGCCCAGCAAAGTGCGTTTTTGATTCAACTTGCTGCAGAAAACTGCGTTGATGGTGACAAGGTGCGCGCCGGTGATGCCGTTAACTTTAGTATTGGCCAAGGTGACACTGTGTTAACCCCATTAAAGCTCACCCAGGTTTATGCCGCTATTGGTAACGGTGGGACTATTTGGCAGTCACTTGTTGCAAAAGCCATCGTAAAAACCGATGGAACAGTGGTGAAGAGTTTTACACCACAAAAGCTAGGAACCTTAGATGTAAAGCCATCAACTATTAAGTTTCTTCAAACTGGTCTACGACAAGTTGTTGTGCGAGGTACTGGCGCAGGTGCTTTCTCGGGCTTTCCAATCGAGATCAGCGGTAAAACTGGCACGGGTCAAGTATTTGGACGCAATCCAGATGGATCTGCAAAAGATGACACTTCATGGTTTGCCTCTTTTGCACCAAGTAATAATCCTCGCTACGCAGTTACCATGATGATTGGCCAAGGTGGTTTTGGTGCATCAACTTCTGGGGTTGGAGTGCGGGCAATTTACTCATCGCTATTTGGAGTAAGTGGAAGCCAAGTTATACCTGGCGCGGCCTTGTTTCCAGAGGGTCAACCTCCTGCGCAATTGCCTAAGATTTCACTTGTGATTAAAAAGAAGGGAGCCGCTCAGTGAGTCAGATATCTGCTCGTCAAAATCTTTACCGCAAGAACCGTCGCTCACTTTTACATGGCTTTGATCCTGTACTAACTATCGTTGTTGGACTGCTTCTTTTTTTAGGAACTCTCTTGGTATGGGCGGCTACTCGAGATTGGTATGCACGGGGTGGATTAGATCCGCAGTATTACCTAAAGCGTCACATCATTAATATATTAATTGGCGCTGTTCTTGCCTATGGCGTGACGGTAATTGATTATCGATTACTGCGTGCATACACACCAATTTTATGGGGTGCTGGTGTTTTAGGACTTCTTATCGTATTGATTCCAGGATTAGGAACAGAAAAAAATGGAGCCAAGGCATGGATTGCACTGCCGGGCGGCTTCCAAATTCAACCAGCAGAGTTAGCTAAGGTCGCAATTATTATTGGAATGGCGATGATTTTGTCAGAGCGTTCCCATGACAGTGATAAACCTTCAAATAGAAATGTTCTACAGTCACTTGCAGTAGCAGCAATTCCAGTTTTACTTATTATTCTCCAACCCGATATGGGAACAATTCTTATTATCTCTGCATCAGTTGTAACGATTATCGCTGTCTCAGGAACGTCGAGCAAATGGGTGGTGGCACTTTTACTTCTTGCCGTCAGTGGTGGATTCATCGCCGTGCAGGCAGGAATTGTTAATGAGTACCAGGTCAAGAGATTACAGACTTTCGTAGATCCAAATGCAGATACCCAAGGCTCGGGTTACCAACTTCGCCAAGCCAGAATCACGGTCGGCTCTGGTGGATTACTTGGTACGGGATTATTTAATGGTCCGCAAACAAGTGGTCGATTTGTTCCGGAGCAACAGACAGACTTCATCTTTACAGTAGCAGGGGAGCAGTTAGGGTTTTTAGGTAGCGGAACTATTTTGATTTTATATCTCATATTATTAATGCGAGCTTTCTCCATCGCACGAAGAACTGACGATCCTTTTGGGCGATTGGTATGCACGGGTGTAATTGCTTGGTTTGCTTTTCAGATGTTTGAAAACATTGGAATGACCTTAGGCATGATGCCTATGACTGGGGTGCCGTTGCCCTTTATTTCTTATGGTGGATCATCAATGTTTGCCACTTTGATTGGCTTTGGCTTACTTCAGAATGTTCACGCTCGTTTGCGCGGGTAAATTGGTAAAAAGAGCGGCTTCTGTCATACTTAAGCCACTAGTTCAGCGCGGCACGCGATCACTCGCGACACACGCCTAGCGCGAACAGTACGGAAAACCCACAAGGATTTTTTAAGAATACAAGTAGCGCTAATTGGCGCATAGAGGATTTGGTGAGATGGCTATTGAGCCTAAAACACCGCGCAAGCGTGCGGTTAAAAAAGTAAGTACAAAAGAAGTTTCAGCTATACCAGAAACTGACGCGGGAGATCTAAAGAAAACTCCTCGCAAGAAATCAGTACCGGTTCCAGTCTTTCAGGCCGCACCAGATAAACCTGCTGCCGCGAGTAAAGCTCGTAAGAAAACTGATGATGGTGATACCAATACTGAATCATCTAAAAAAGAGAGCGGCGCAAATAAATCTGCTGCAGCAAATGATGATGGCGAAGATCGCGGAAATCGAAATAAGCGTCGACGCCGTGGTGGTCGTGGTCGCCGCAAGCCAGGTTCAACAGATGGCGTAAGTACTGAGAGTTCAGATGATGCAGTATCAGAAGATTTAACTGGGGATGAAACTGCTGAAGGTGGAACTCATCGCCGTCGCCGTCGTCGCCGCGCAACCGGAGATGACGTAGTACCTGGTGAAACAGTTGAGGAAGATGGCGTTATCACCGTCGTAAAGGTTCGTGAAAAACGCGAGCGAGTTGAGCGACCAGTTAGACCTGATCGCAATGACCGCAACCGTAATCGTCGTGACCGCAATGACCGTGGGGATCGAAATGACCGCGGGGGTCGCAGCGAGTATCGCGAGCCATATCGCAAGCGCCCAACAATTATTACTGATGGGGATTTCCTAGCACGCCGCGAAAATGTTGATCGCGAGATGCTAGTTCGCCAGATCGCAGATCGTACTCAGATCGCCGTTATTGAAGATGGCGTCATGGTGGAGCACTATGTAAACCGAAATAGCAATGTTTCATACGTTGGAAACGTCTACTTAGGTCGCGTTCAAAACGTACTTCCATCTATGGAGGCAGCTTTCGTTGACATTGGTAAGGGTCGAAATGCCGTTCTCTATGCCGGTGAAGTCAACTGGGATGCTGCAGGAATTTCTGAGTCAGCACCTCGCAAAATTGAAACTGTATTAAAAACTGGTCAGCCGGTTTTGGTTCAGGTTACGAAAGATCCAATTGGGCAAAAGGGTGCGCGTCTAACAAGTCAGATCTCACTTCCTGGTCGCTATGTTGTTTATGTTCCAGGCGGAGGAATGTCTGGAATTTCAAAGCGTTTACCTGAAGAAGAGCGCTCACGTTTAAAATCAATTCTAAAGAATTTAATTCCTGAAGAGGCTGGTGTCATTGTTCGAACTGCCGCCGAAGGTGTTAGCGAAGAGGATTTAACGAGTGATGTTGCTAGATTGAAAGCCCAATGGGAAGAGATCAACGCTAAAAGTCAGAACCCAAACTTTCATCCACCTGCCGCCCTTTATCAAGAGCCTGATCTTGCAGTGCGCGTAATTCGAGATATCTTTAATGAAGATTTCCGTAAGTTAACTGTTCAGGGCGCAACTGCATGGGATGAAGTTACAAACTACTTGGGCTTTATTGCTCCAGAGTTGACTACAAAAATTGAAAAGTACACAGGAAGCGGAGATCTTTTTGCAGATTTCCGAGTAGAAGAACAGCTTGCAAAGGCATTTGATCGCAAGGTTTATCTCCCTTCTGGCGGTTCATTAGTTATCGATCGCACCGAGGCAATGATTGTTATCGATGTAAACACCGGTAAATTTATTGGTAAGGGTGGAAACCTTGAAGAGACTGTTACCAAAAACAACCTGGAAGCGGCAGAGGAGATTGCTCGTCAACTTCGTCTACGCGACTTAGGTGGAATTGTCGTTATCGACTTTATCGATATGATTTTGGAATCAAACCGTGAAGCAGTTCTGCGTCGCCTTGTCGAATGCCTTGGTCGAGATCGCACCAAGCATCAAGTTGCAGAA
>Ga0209442_1001961_pt1 | contig 11355 bp, 4 predicted proteins | sample LauGreSBDMM110DD_2_FD_187565 | JGI IMG/M metagenome (GOLD analysis project Ga0209442, IMG submission 187565) | Freshwater lake microbial communities from Lake Michigan, USA - Sp13.BD.MM110.DD (SPAdes) (version 2) | ecosystem: Environmental > Aquatic > Freshwater > Lake | place: Lake Michigan, USA...
AAAATATCCATTAGGTGGAACAGGTTATGTTAATGAGTTTTTACCCGCATTATCGGTAGATTCTGCAAATGCACAAGCATTTGGCGCAAGTTTATTTGTTCCAGGTATTCTTGGCACTGGCGCAACTTTTTCTCCAGTTGTAGATAGAGCAGGTTCAGTAACATCAATTGCAATTGAAAATTATGGTGAGGATTATGAATTCAAACCTAATGTGTCTATACGAATACAAGATATTGTGGTATCTAATGTTGCAATTGAAAATTTACCTCAAAAAGATGATGTAATATACCAAGGACCAACAATTAATCTTGCATCATATAGTGCAAAAGTTGATTCTGTTTCTATATTGTCTGCGGATGCAAACTCACAACTATCATTATACAGTTTGAGAGTTTACAATTATAACTCTCAACCAAATCCAAAATTACCTTTGGTGATTGATGGTAAATACATCAGCCTACCAATGGCCAACTCCACATTCCCACAATTTGTACAAACTTACAATTATTTTGATGCAATTGGAAATCGAACAGTATATTCCAGAACTTATAACAAGTTTGGTGTTATAAGTTACGGTGATGGATCCGCAAAGGCCAATGCAACATTCTTAAATGGTCTTGTGATTGGTGATGGACAGTATTTGACTTCACAGGGACAACCAAGTTCATACGATGTATTGCAAAGTACTAAGTACAACAATTTCACATATCAAATTACACTTGAAAAAGAAATTTCAAAGTATAGAGAAGTGTTATTGAACCTATTACACCCAACTGGAACAAATGTAATTGGTCGTTATGCACTAAAATCAAACAACGAAGTTTTCCACCACGCACAACAAGGTTTTGAAAGTGGTCAAAAACTATCTTATTACTTGGGTGAACACGTTTCTGATGCACTTAGTATCACCACAAGTTTTACCAATAAGAGTAACAATGTAATAAAATTTAATAATAAACTTGGTGCAAATTTAGAAACAATTATATTTCCAAATGTAAGTACAATTGAAATTAAAAATGACCGTGGTGTCAACATCAAATCTTTGGTCATTGGTGTTAGTAACACAGCAAATTCAATAACAATTGCAAGTAATGTTTGGTTAACATTTGGAAATGTAGCCTCTGTTACCGGTACTTCTGGTACCAACACACTAAATATTACAGCACTGACTGGCCAATTTGATTATGAAAATAGTGGTGTTTATAGTAACACAAGTTATCCATTAAAAGATATTGTGTATGGTGGAGATTCAATTCAAGTAAACACAAATGTTTATATTGTAAAAACCGTAAACTTTACACAAAACCAAATTGTTTTAACGACCAATTTATCTTCTAATGAAAATACACTACTGTCAGTCAAAAGAAACTTCATTGCAAATAGTACACTTTCATCAAATCAAATTAAAATATTTGGTCCTATTGGTGTACAATATGTACCAGAAATTGCCACAGAAAATGATATCACATTAATAACAGAAGATGGTAGAACAATCCTATTGGGGTAAACAATGTCAACAGTAAAAATTTCTCAATTACCAAATCTAACACGTTTAGATAGCAACACATCAAATACAATATTGGTTGGTATTGATAACTTAACCAGTGTTACCAGTCAGTTTACAGCTAGAACATTGGCTGAAAGTCTCTATTCCAATACTGCACTGAATGTAGGTAATAACGCAATCATTCTTCCTAATGTTATTGCACAGTTTGTTGGTAACAGTTCAAACTATCTACAAACAAACTTGCAAAATAGGACAGCTGACGGATCAGCTGACCATGTTATTACTGCTGACACTGGTACTGATGATAAGAATTACATTGATTTGGGTTTGGCTGGATCAACCGACACAGATGCAACCTATACTTCCATATTGCCATTAGATGGTTATTTGTATGTACAAGGTAACACCGCAACATCTATTGGTGGTAATTTAATTATAGGTACAACGACCGCAGGCAGAACAGTTAACATCATTGCAGGTGGACCAGGTTCAGACAGTCTTCAAGTAAAGATTTCAACAGATGGTGTGAATTTGGTTGCAAAACCATTGAAGTTTGCTGACGGATCTTCACAAAATACTTCTATGGATTCTGCCGGAACATTTGCAAACGGTGCATTTGTTAAAGCAAATTCTGGTCATACAACAGCAAACTCCGCTGGTCTATATGCCAACGGAGCATTTGGCGCAGCAAACTCAGCCGGTTCATATGCAAATAGTGGATTCGGCGCAGCGAATTCCGCAGGTTCATATGCAAACAGTGCTTTTAATACCGCCAACTCGGCCAGTTCTTATGCTAATGCAGCTTTTGGTGCAGCCAATTCTGCGAGTTTGTATGCTAATGGTGCATTTATACAAGCCAATGCTGTGTTTAGTCTTTCAAACAATCAAGTATGGCCACAAGCTAATGCTGCATTTGTATCCGCAAATTCTGGTTCACTATATGCAAATGCAGCTTTTATCCATGCTAATGCAGCCTTTAATCTTTCCAATAACCAAGTATGGCCTCAAGCTAATGCGGCTTTTGTAGCAGCAAATTCATCAGGTATATTTGCCAATAGTGCATTTATACGAGCTAATGCATCTTTTGATGCAGCCAATTCTGCGAGTTTGTATGCCAACGGTGCATTTACGGCTGCAAACACAGCAACCTCAGCAGCACTATATGCCAACGGAGCATTTGGCGCAGCAAACTCAGCCGGTTCATATGCGAACAGTGCATTTGCCGTAGCAAATACAGTCAGTTCAGCCAGTTTGTATGCCAACGGAGCATTTGGTGCAGCAAACTCTGCTGGCCAATATGCTAACTCAGCGTTTACAAAAGCAAACACCGCATCGACTTTGGCTGGCACACAAGCGGGTCGTTTGGACATTATTGAACCAATTGCACAGGCAGCCTTTACAAATGCTGCAGCTGCGTTAGCAAATACAAGCGGCGCAGTTTTTGATGGTGATTTAATTGTTTCTGGAATCTTTTCTGCAAACAATGGATATACATTTAAACCAAGACTGCCAGTAGGAGATCAAACAACAATCACAATCAACTATGCAACAGATAGTATGATTAAGGCTAATTTGGTTGCAGACTTAACAGTTTCACATAGTAATTTTATAGCAGGTAAAGTTGTTGAACTATGGTTGGTGAATTCTGATGGAACACAAAGAACAGTTACACACGGCCTTTCTGCATTAAATTCAACAACAAATTCCACAACATTCAACATACCGGCAACAAGTTGTGCTCATATAAGGTACTTTGTTGCTAACGGTGACCTTGCAAATACTTTCGTTAAAGTTTCAAAAGCATAATAAATAAATCATGGCAAATAAAAATATACTCACAAACGGTTCAAAGCTTTCTCAGATAGAACTGATGTATTATGCACCGGTGGCCGTGGTACCACCATATCTGACTGAACCTATCAATGTATTCTATTGCTTTCTAGCAAAACCATTGCCTTGGGATGATAATATAAACCCACCTGTCCCTGCAACCGATTTGAAATCACTCAAAGCAGTGTATAGGAATATGTTTATTGTGAAGAAAATAAAAACAAATGATATATCACCAGTCATACAACGTATAGATTGGACTTCAGGAGTAATGTATAATTATTTCCAAGATGATGGTGATATGTTTGAAAAAGATCAAAATGGTTATATAACTTACATATTTTATGTGAAAAACAAATATGACCAAGTTTTCAAATGTTTGTGGAATAATAATGACCAGCCGTCAACTGTGGAACCATACTTTGAACCAGGCACTTACGCCGCAAACAAAATGTTTCAAGGTGTAGATGGTTATAAGTGGAAATTTATGTACACCATTGACACCGGGCTTAAACTCAAGTTTATGGACAAAGAATGGATGCCAGTTGCAGTTGGTTCAAACACTCCAAACCCGTTGGTTACAACGGCCGGTGCAGGTAGTATAGATGTTATCAATGTGAATGATGGTGGTTCAGGATACGATCCTGGTAACTCCGTGGTGCAAGTTGTCATAACAGGTGATGGAACTGGTGCGGCCGCAACCGCCAATGTACAAAACGGAATTATACATGATATTGTTGTTACCAATCCTGGTAGTAATTATAGTTATGCAAGTGCTGTTATTGAGTCTGGTTTTGGTGCCAATGCTGTACTAACACTTTCAACCTCACCTGTTGGTGGCCACAGTTTTGATCCATTTTCTGAATTAGGTTGCGCTCATGTGATGTTAACTTGTGAGTTTGAGGGCACGGAAAATGGTTTATTGCCTACAGATATTGACTTCCACCAGTTGGGATTGATAATCAATCCAACGACAAGACAATACAATCCATCATATGCAAATGGTGTCGCATACAGTACAACAACAGATATTGTTGTTGCATCAGGTTCAGACATTGGTTTCCAAATGGATGAAATCATTTATCAAGGTGCTTCTAATAATCCATCATTTACTGCAACTGTTTTGTATTTTAATCAATCTACCAACCTATTAAAGCTAATAAATACAAAAGGTGTTCCAGTAATTAATAGTCCTATTTTTGGACAAACATCAAATTCAACAAGAACTGTACTATCATATAATCTTCCAAATTTTGCAATATATTCTGGTCATTTGGCTTATATTGAAAATAGAACTGGTGTTCAAAGAAGTGATGACGGAATAGAACAACTCAAATTTGTATTAGGTTTCTAAGGGAAAAAAATGGCTCTAAATTTTAACGTTGATCCTTACTATGATGATTTCGATGATACAAAAAACTTTCATCGAATTCTTTTCAAACCAGGTAAGGCTGTACAGGCCAGAGAATTAACACAGGCACAAACAATCCTACAGGATCAAATTACTAAGTTTGCCAATAATATATTCAAAGAGAATTCTCCCGTAACTGGTGGACAAATTACAAGTAATTTTAGTTGTTTTTATATCAAACTACAAAGCACATATAATGGTGCAACAATTGATGTTACCGATTTTAATGGTCTATTGTTAACTAATGCATCAGGCACAATTAAAGCAAAAGTTCTTGCTGTTGCACAAGCAACAGGTACCGCAGGTGATGGTGATCCACCAACATTGATTGTTGTTTATAAATCAGGTACACAATTTACCGACAATGATATTATCTATGATGTAAATTCAAATAAAGCTTGTCAAGCAATTACAAATAGTTCAACAGGTCAATCTTCTGTTGTTTCTATTGCCAAAGGTGTTTTCTATGTTCTTGGTAATTTTGTACAAATTGAACCAACAACAATTATATTGAGTAAATATGACAGTACACCATCCAGAAGGGTTGGTCTGGAAATTACCGAAACAATTTATGATTATGCAAATGACGCATCGTTGTTGGATCCTGCGGTCGGTGCATCAAACTATCAGGCACCAGGTGCAGACAGATATGTGATTAGCCTGGAACTTACAGCAAAGCCATTATATTTTGGTGATGACCAATTTTTCATTGAATTACTTCGGGTTGAAGAAGGCAATATTTTCAAAATGGTTGATGGTTCAGTTTATGCGGTAATTGATGATTATTTTGCAAAACGTGATTATGAAACAAATGGTGATTACATTGTAAACGATTTCAGTATAACACCAAAAGTTGATTCGGCTGATGAGGACAAGTATATAATAGGTGTTGGTAAAGGTCTTGCATACGTACACGGTTATCGTGTGGAGAATCCTTCACCTGTTAACATATCATCCAATCGTGCAAGAACAACTGCATCAAAAGGAAATGATTCGACAGTTATAAACTATGGTAGTTATTTTATTGTATCTGATGTTCATGGTGCAAATTCAAAAACATTTGATGTAACAACAGCAAACACAATAGATTTTCACTGTGTTACAACAAATAATGTACATACAGCCAACGCAACAACCTATAATTCCACATTGGTGGCCAGAGGTTACATTCGTGGTTTAGATTACCAAAGCGCACCAACAGCCAATGCAAATACACATATTTTTAAGGCAATGGTATATGATTTACAGAATCAAGCTCTAACTGGTACAGTAGCTTCAGCATCATCAACAACTATAGTTCTACCAGCCGCAAACGGACAAACATCTTCATTTGATGATGCATATGTTGGTGTTGACGTTTCAATCACATCAGGAACAAATGCAGGTGAGACAAGAACAATTACAGCATACGTAGGTTCCACAAGAACTGCAACTGTAAACAGGTCTTGGAGTGTAACACCAGATGCAACATCTATTTTTGTAATGAATTTTGATACTACTGATGTAGAATCTATGTTGCAAATTAGTAGTAGTGGATACACCGTATATGGTAAAGCAAAAATAGATAACACAGGAAAAGTCAATGGATTAGCTTCTGGTGATGCAATTTTTGAAAATCCAAACAAACCAGAATTAATATTCCCAATAGGACTACCTTATGTTTCATCTGTTTCCGATGCATTCTATACATCCTTTATTGAAATTAGAGGTGTTCCTTTTGGTGTTTCTGGTAGCACATTATCTGCAACAGTAGACCTTACAAGTTATAATGATAAAATTTCACATATAGGTACACCAGGATTGGCTTTAAGCACAGATTTGGTTAGAGAAAACTTTACAATCATTGTGACAAATGCTCAATCAAATGCAAAATTTGCGGCCGGTGACATTGTTAATTGGTCAGTATCTCCTAGAACAGTTACAATAAATGATGATTTATCTGTTGCAACATTAGAAACCACAACAGCAGATTTGACTGCATTTACAGCAACAATTATATTTAAAGTTGATGTGCCTGTTGCAACAGATTCTGGTGTAGTTTTGAAAATTAAAAGTTTAGTTACTGCAAATGTACAAAGAGCCGTGATTGATGGTACACAAGTTAATACCTACACATATGTTGATGATAGTGGAACTTCTAGTGGCCAAGTTTACATTAATGCATCAGGCGTTGCTGGGCCCGGTGTAAAGCAATCACTCTATTTGTCTGATGTAAAACAAATTGTAAAAATTATTGACACAAAAAATAATTACACACCACCAAATATAACAATGTATAGTGATCCAACATACAATGTTACAAATAATTATATATTTGATAATGGTCAAAGAGATGGTTATTACGACCATGCTTCCATTTTATTAAAACCTGGCGCACCAAAACCAGGTGGCCACTTACACATATTGCTTGATTATTACAAACATTCCGGTGGTGATGGTTATTTCAATCAATCATCTTATACAGGTTTTTCATCACCAGAAAATTACAGGGAAATTCCAAATTACACAAGTAAAAGTGGAACAACATATTCATTAAGAGATTGTTTAGATTTTAGGCCATCGAGACAAAATGCTCAAGCAGATTTTGTTTTCCGTTATTCTAATCCTTCAGACTCAAGATTTGGATTTTTATTGCCTGTAGATTCAACAAGTTTTATCTGTGATTATCAATATTATCTTGGTCGTAAAGATAAATTGATTCTAACTAAAGATAGAAGTCTACAAATAATTGAAGGCGCACCATCAGTAAATCCAATTCTACCCAGTGAACCAGATTCTTCATTAACAATTGCCAATATCACACATAATCCATATACTGGATATGTGACAACAGAAGTTCCACCAGGTAAATTACCAGATTTATCAATCGATAAGGTACAACACCGCCGTTACACAATGGCTGATATTGCAGGACTTGACACAAGAATTAACCGTGTTGAATACTACACATCCTTAAATTCACTTGAACAAAATGCAAATTCATTGCAAATTTCAGATGCATATGGATTAAACAGATTCAAAAATGGTATCATGGTGGATGATTTCTCCGGTTTTTCAGCATCAGACGCCGGTGTTACAGACTTTAATGCAAACATTAATAGAAGAACCAGACAATTAACTGCTGGCCAAATTGTTAAAAATTTCCCATTGAAGAATTTGGCAATGGTCTATAACATGAATTCACCAACAGCAGCAACTATTTCTGCATTGAATTTCAATGTTAGTCGAGATGGTTCAGTAAACTATTTTACACTACCATATACAACAACCAACATTTTTTCACAAAAATTAGCAAGTAGAACAACCAATGTAAACCCATTCAATACTCCTTTTTCAAAAGGTAGTTTGTCATTATCTCCAAACATGGACACTTGGGTAGACACAACATATTCACCAGCCCTATTGGTTGTTGATCCTAATCTACAAGTGTATCAAAGAGGTGATGTAGTAAACACATTGGCTTTTGGTGATTGGCAAACAGTTCCTGGAACATCAGCAACAAGCTTACAATCACAGAAATCTAGTCCTTGGGCAACCATTTCAAATTCTGTTGGATGGACTGGTGGAACAACTGGATTGCAACAAACAACAATACAGAATTCCACACTTTCTTCAACTTACATTACAAAGTTTAAAGAACAGCAAAGCAATTTAGTTGGACCATACAATAAAATAGATAACACCTATTCATTGAACAATGGTTACATAAATGACATTAGTATTCTTCCATGGATCAAACCACAAGAAATTACAATCATAGCTTCTAATTTGTTGATTAAAACAAAACTAAATGCATTTTTTGATAATATAAATGTTAATGCTTATGTTCGCAAATTAAACACAATTGAAGTTGCGTCAGTTACAGGTATATTTAAAGCAGGTGAAATTATTGGATATTTTTCATCTGGAACATTTACACCTACAGCTAAAATTGTTGGTGTATATAATTACACCGATACAACAAAGGTGCGTTTGTATGTTTCAAACGATTTTAAGACAACAACATACAATAATAGTTTAGCATTACAAAACGGTTTCTTTAATGCATCAGGTGTTTACCAATCATCTACTGCTTCCGGCAGTGTTGTTGCAACACAATTTAACAACTCTAGTGAACATTATACTGGTACATTGAAAGATTCAACATCTACTACATCAATAACACTATCACCATTAGCATCAAGTGTAAATGATTTTTATAATGGTTTAACACTTTACATAACTTCTGGTGCAAATGCTGGCCAGTCTGCTGTGATTTCAGATTATGTTGGATCAACAAAAGTTGCAACACTTGCAACGGGTATAACAGTAGCTTCAGTTGTTGGATTGCCAGACAGAGAAACATATTCTATTGGTTCAACTACAGGTTCGATTGAAACTAATGAGTGTGGTGATTTTTTTGGTGTGTTTACGGTACCAGCAAACAGTTTCCATACTGGCCAAAAAGTCTTCCGTTTAGACAATCGCATTAACAATAATGCTGCTACAGTATCAACATATGCAGAAGGTACCTTCTATGCAGAAGGACTACAAGTCAATAAACAAAATATTGATTTTGGTGCATCACCATCTGGAGCAAAAGATACTTTCAGACAAACATTGTATAAAGATTCTTCTTATACAACCAACACATCAGAAGTACAATCAAGAAGAATAATTACAGATTTGGAACCACCGCCGCCTTGGACAGGTGATCCTGTTGCTCAAACTTTCCAGATTGATCCAACAAACTTCCCGAATGGTGCATTTCTTTCATCAATCAGGGTGTTCTTTTCAACAAAACCAACATCAACAAATGATGGTTCACCAATAACACTTTCAATTGTTGGTACACTGAATGGTTATCCAAACGGAGCAACATTGGATCATTCAGTAGTTACTTTGGATCCAACTAAAGTTAAGGTTTCTTCAACACCACAATTTGTAGATTCAACAACATACACCGAATTTACATTCAGTGCGCCAGTTTACATCGAATCTGGTGTGTTGTATGCATTTATTGTTAAATCTTTGTCAAATGAATACACATTGTGGACTGCATCAAACAATGAGGAAGCATTACCATCAACGGTAAAAAATCTTCCGACCGATCCATATCCAAGTTCAATTACAAAAATATCAGCCGCACACTATGTTGGTGGTATGTTTATTTCTCAAAACTCACAAACCTGGGAAGCAGATCAAAATCAAAGTGTGATGTTTACAGCTGAACGTTGTGTGTTTAACACTGCTGTTACACCATCAATTAGAATGGTTATACCTAAAAAATTACCACAAAGAACTTTGGTTGATTCTGAAATTGATTTTTACAAAAATGCAAACACAATGACAGATTTGATTTCAACAACATCAAATTCTGATATGTTGGTGGATGCATTTAACATATCAACAACCGATTTTGTACCATCATCAACGTCAATCAATTACAATTACGATGCAACTTTACAAAGCGGCAGTTCTGCTGGCCAGGTCGCAATAAATCCAGGCAAATATGGTACAACAATGTATGAACATATACATTTAGATGATAATCAAGGTGAAAGATTGTTAATTGCTAATTCAGAAACATCTTTCTCATTATATGGTCAACTTTATTCAGTAGACAATGCTGTTTCTCCAGTTATTTCTGATGCTGGAACAACTGTATTTACAGTGCAGTATAATATCAACAACTGCCCTCTGTCAAACAGTTTAATATCCCTTGTTTCTCAAGGATCCAGTTACAATATAAGTAATACCACAGTAAGTATTTCCGCACCAACAGGTAAAAATGGTATTCAAGCTTATGCTTCACCTGTTATTGTAGGTGGTAATGTAACTTCAATCTACATTACAACACCAGGTTCTGGTTATATTGAAACACCAACAGTTTCAATTGTTGTGGGTAGTGGTTCTGCTTCTGGTGCATCTGCAATCATAACAGGTGAAACTTCCAAGAATGGTGGTCCTGCTGCAACAAGATATATAACCAAGAAGGTTGTATTGGATGCAGGATTCGATTCTGGTGATTTGAATGTTTATTTGTCTGCTTATCGTCCAAATGGGACAGATATATTGGTATATTACAAAATTTTGAATAGAAATGATACTCAAGGTTTTGCTGACGGTTCTTGGAAGTTGATGACAAAAACTAGAAGTTCGGATACATTATATTCTAAATTTAGAAATGATCTACATGAATATACTTTTGCACCAGGAAGTTTGGGTGCCGAACAAGGTTATGTTTCTTATACTTCAACTAATGGCCAAACATACAATTCGTTCAATCAATTTGCAATCAAGATCGTTTTGGTTACCACAGATAATACTGTAGTTCCACACTTAACAGACATGAGATGTATTGCACTTCCTTCCAACATCAATAGTTCAATCGGTTAATTATGTCATATTTGAAGGTTGAAGGTACAAAATTGGTGAGAGATACCAGAAGCGGTGCAATTATAAATCAAGATAAAAATGGTTTAGATGAGTATTTGAATAAGCGCCGAGCATTAGAGTCTCAAAAAAATGAAATAAATAATGTTAAGTCTGAGGTTAAAGAACTCAGAGAAGATATAACGGAAATAAAAAGTTTGTTATTAAAACTATTAGAAAAAGGTTAAAATGG
>Ga0209442_1001962_pt1 | contig 11353 bp, 10 predicted proteins | sample LauGreSBDMM110DD_2_FD_187565 | JGI IMG/M metagenome (GOLD analysis project Ga0209442, IMG submission 187565) | Freshwater lake microbial communities from Lake Michigan, USA - Sp13.BD.MM110.DD (SPAdes) (version 2) | ecosystem: Environmental > Aquatic > Freshwater > Lake | place: Lake Michigan...
ATGCCCCTATTCTCCCACGCGCCGCGGCACGCCGTCGCATCGTGGGGGTTGTGAGGGGGAGGTATGCCAGGAGGGTCGATGCCCGTCGGCCCTCCTGGCGTGGAGGTCGGATCACGGGAGGGAGGTCCAGTGAGCCGAAACCCATCATCCGCCCGCTAGGTGAATCTGCAAGGTGGGATCGGGTAAAGAGTTCGCAATGAATCCCCGCGCAGGGCGCCTGCCCGTCAGGGTTCGGCTACATCTCCTCGGGGGTGGAGATGCCGAGAAGGCGAAGCGAGGCGGAGAGGCTCGCCGCCGCCGCAGCCACGAGGCGCAGTCGCCCGGCCGAGCGCTCCGGCGCCGCTGTGTCGACAACCTTCGCATCGCGGTAGAAGGCAGAGAAGGCGGTCGCAAGCTCCGTCGCGTAGGTCGTCACCCCCTGCGTCTCATGATGCGTGGCGGAATCCTCAACCACCTCGGGGAGGCGCACGATCGCCCGTGCCAGTTTCGCCTCTGGTGAGGTGTGGTCATCAAGCAGGCCCCCAATTGCGTCCGCGGGCGTGAGCGACTCAGCGGCCGCCTTGCGCAGGATCGAACACATCCGTGCATGCGCGTACTGTGCGTAATAGACAGGGTTCTCGCTGCTCTTCGCCTTCGCCGCCTCAATATCAAAGTCAATCGCAGTCGTTGCGCTGCGCGATGCAAAGTACCAACGCGCCGCATCCACGCCGATCTCTTCAAGAAGCTCATCCAAGGTAATAAATGTTCCGGCGCGCTTCGACATGCTCATCTCTACGCCGTCGCGAACAAATCGCACCCACGCCACAAGGAGCATCTCAACGGACTCTTTGTTGAAGCCGAGCGCCTCGCCTGCGTTACGCAGTCGTGCAACAGTGCCGTGATGATCTTGCCCCCACACATAGATCAGCCGATCATGTCCACGCGAAAACTTCTCCACGATGTAGCCAAGGTCAGAACCGAAATACGTATATGCGCCACTCGACTTACGAATCACGCGATCCTTGTCGTCGCCGAATGCGGTGCTCTTGAACCAGAGTGCACCCTCGCGCTCTTCGAGCCAGTTCCCTTCACGCAGCTTGCCAATCGCGCGGTCAACGAATCCTTCGGTGTAGAGACTTCCCTCCGAGCGCCATACATCAAATTCAACGCCGAGCACTGCTAGTGATGATTCGATGCCGGCGCGAATGCGCTCGGACGCCCATCGACCGATCACCGCAATCTCGTCATCGGCAACCGTGCCGTCATACCCCTCTGCATCGATCTCACCGCTGCGCTTCGGTGCAGCAGCAGCGCGCGCTGCAATCCCTGAAGGAATGATCGCTGCGAGCTCTCCAACGTAGTCACCCTTGTAGCCGTTCTCAGCAACGGCAACACCGTCGCGCAGGGCGATGACGCTCTCACCAAGTCGGCGAACCTGCTCGCCGAAGTCGTTGAAGTAGTACTCGCGAGTCACGTCTTGTCCTGCTGCCTCAAGGACGCGTGAAAGCAAATCACCAACAAACGCGCCGCGCGCATTACCAATAGTCAGCGGACCAGTTGGATTCGCGGAGACAAACTCAACGTTGACGCGATACGCCGGCGCACCCGCCGTAACGGCAAGGTGCCCCCACGCCAGCGGCGCGCGAACAATGGCATCGAGATGATCGGCGAGAAGGCCGGCGCGAAGTCGCAAGTTCAAGAAGCCCGGCCCCGCAACTTCGGCGTGGGCGATTGGTCCAAGTGCACCATCGCCGCCGTGCATGCGCTCCGACGCTTCGGCGGTCAGCTCCGCAGCGATCGCCGCGGCGATCTGCGCTGGAGCGCGCTTCAGCACCTTGCTCCCCTTCATCGCGATGTTGGAGGCGTAGTCGCCGTGATCGCGATTCCCAGGGATCTCGACTTCGATGCCGGCAACGAGTGCGTCGAGTGCGGCGGCGTCGTCAGGGGTGGGAAGGGCGCCGCTCGCTACGGCACGTCGCATGGCGCGTGCCACTGCATCGCGCACGGTATGGCGGAGCGGGAGCCCGAGCAGGGGGTCACGCGGCAGCGCTGCGGATCGAGACGTTGGTGCAGACGGAACGCTCATGGCTGAATCGTAGCCGCGAACTCTGGCACGATGGCGCTATGACATCTGAGATGGACCCAGCAGGCACCCCACCAACACGCCCACCTGAGGGGGCGGTACTCGCGGCCCCAGTCACCCGCGGGCAGATCGCGCGGGTTGGACTCCTCCTCCTCGTCACATTCCTTATTGGCGCGCTGCTGTTGCGCCTACAGGCAGATCGAATTCGCGAACTTGACCTGCCACTTCCAGCCGGCTGGGCGGCGGTGAGCGCCGACACCGTGTTGGCAGGGATCTCGCCGCAGAGCGCCGTTCGCGCCGCTCGTTCGGCCGATGCGCCCGTTGGTGCGACGCCACGGGTGCGCCTGATCACGCTGAGTAGTGGCGGCACCGATGCGCCAAATCTGAAGGGAACCTACTGGCTCATCGTGACGGACGACGTTCGCCCCTCAATGGAGATTCCGGCTGGTGATGCGATGGATGTGATTCGGGCATATGTGCTGATTGACCAGGCCGGTCGCGTTGCCCTTGCGGTAGAGCGCGGGTTTGCGGATACCGATCCAACGTTGCCGCCTGACTGATCAGCGCAAGCTAGATCTCGAAGCGATCCCCTTCGCGCACCGCAACGATCTCGCCAGAAAACTCTGTCGCCGCCGCGCGTACGGCCTCCGCTGGATCAACCTCTGCACCGAAGTGTGTAAGTAGAAGTTTCACGGCGCCTGAAGATGCTGCAGCTTTCCCTGCACCGAACGCCGTGATGTGCGTGTCACCCTCGCGCCACTGCGCCGCGCCACCTGCCGCCTCACAGAGCAGTGTGTCGCCAGGGCGCGCGATCGCCGCAAGGTCTTCCCAGTGCGAAACGTCGCCGGAGTAGGTCAGCCCAGGTGCATCACCGTTAGCAACACGCAGCGCGTACGACTCGCCGGTATGACGAACGCGCGCACTACGAATTGTGAGATCACCAACAGCGACGACGCGTCCGCCACCGAGCGGTGGCAGTACTGCGTCGCTTCGCCACGTTGCAAAAGCAAACGGCTGCAACGAGTCATATACGCCCGCAGCCTGCTCCTCTGGCGTGCGATCATCAAGCAGCGTTGCGAGTCGAGTAGCTAGGCCGCTCGGACTAATCACCGAGACGCTGCGCGCATCGCTTCCCATCTTGTTGCCGTGCACAAGCGCGTGTCGCAGCGCTGCGAGGTCAACCCAGTGATCGGGATGCAGATGTGAGATTGCAACTGCGCTGATCTGCGGCAGCGCACTAATCCCTAAGCGCGCAGCGAGCGGTGCGTACGTGCCGTGACCAAGATCCAGCACTACCGTTGTCGCACCGTGCTGCACCAAGTATCCCGATGCGCGCGAGTCATCGTGGGTGCGATACGCGCCCGCCGAACCAAGAACGGTCAGCGTTAACGAGTTGGAATCGGCCACTGCTCACCTGCTGATTTCCAGCGCTTTGTCGCCAGCTCCTCAAAGCCTGCATCAAGCAGTAGTTCACGTGCGCGATCAAAATTCATGGCAAACCAATCTGGCTGATGTGCATCGGAGCCGGTGACAATGTATTCACCGCCGAGCTCGCGGTAGCGATGCACCGCTTGCGGCAGCGGATATGGAATCCCGGTTCGCTGTCGCCAACCTGACGTGTTGATCTCCAGCGCAGTCCCCGTTTCGATCAGCGCCTTCAGCACCGGCTCGTACAGGTCTGGCGCCGCCTCAAATGCCGGCGTGTCGATATGTGGGTACACATACTTCCGCACGTAGTCCATATGGCCCACGATGTCGAAGAGGCCGCTCTCAATGCCGGCCTGCACCTCAGCGAAGTAGGGTGCCGTCTCGTGTACGTCGTGCCCCGCCCAGTTCGCCGCGAGTGATCGCTTAAAGGGCGAGTCGATCCCCGGGTGCACGCTGCCGATCGTGAGGTCGTACTGGTTGGTGCGCAGGTGCTCGCGAATCTCCGCCTCGTACTGCCGCTCGTACGAGATCTCAACGCCGAGCAGGATCTCGAGGCGATCGCCGAACTCCCGACGCAGCGCCTCAACTGTCTCAACGCGCTGCTGATGGGGGGCCAGGGTCGCCCCCACCTCACGCGGGTCAAAGTCGAGGTGGTCCGTCAGGGCGATGCGGGGCATCCCCAGGGCGATCGCCAGGGCGGGGTAGACGTCGAGTGGCACCTTCGAGTCGGGGGAGAGGAGGGTGTGCAGGTGCACGTCGAGTGGGGAGTCAAAGGCCCCCGCCAAGGCAAGCTCGGGGCGGCGGTCGCGGTCGCCGATTCGACGAAGCGGGGCGGGGCTCACTGCTCGGTCAGCCAGGCACGGGCGGCGGTCCCCCGTAGGCCACGGATCAGGAGGAGGGCCAGGGCGATGAGGGGGAGCCCGGGGAGCCAGTTCCCTAGCGTGAGGGCAATCAGGGGGCCAGCAGGGATCAGCATCGTGCTCAGGCCGAGGGCGAAGCCCCGCCCCGCCTCCTTACGCTGCCAGACGAGGGTGATCGTGAAGACGCAGGCGGCGATCAGGGCCATCCAGACCACCCCCTGAAGGGTGACGGGGGCGGCGGTCGCCTGCTCCACGATCGGGCCGAGCGTGAGACCCAGCCCTGCCAGCAGGAGGAGGGCATAGGCGAGGAAGGCGGCGACGGCAATCGGCATGCGCTCAGGATGCCACGGGTGCCCCTTCTGCACCCGCGGCCCCGACGTGAGGATTCCCCACACCCCGTCTGGGCAGAAAAGGGGGAACCGCATTGACGCAGGAGCGCAGGGAGCCCTACCCTTACCGCACCACTGGGTCGCCCGGCGACCCTGAACTATGTCGGCGCCAGCAGATGTTGGCGCCCTACGCGTCGCCTCGCTGGTGGGGAGGCCTCGCAAGAAGGAGGACTAACGCATGGCACGAAAGAATTGGAAGCTCGCTGCAGTTGCAGCGATGCTTGCCGTCGTGGCCACTGCCTGTGGGAGCAATACCCCATCGGCATCCGGCCTCGAGGGCGAAGTAACGCTCTGGCACGCTTACGGCTCGTCCGGCGGCTCGGCTGAAGGCACCGCCTTCGCCGCACAGCTCGCCAAGTTCGAGAAGGATTTCCCAAAGATCAAGATCGTCGCCGTTGAGGTGCCGTTCAGCGACATCTTCACGAAGTTCAAGACAGAGGCTGCCGCCGGCGGCGGACCAGACCTCTTCATTGCTCCGAACGATGAGCTTGGCAACCTGGTTACGGCCGGGCTGCTCGAGCCAATCACGGACACGACGGACCTTGGAACGGTTTCGCAGCAGGCACTCGATGGTGCAACCATCGGCGGCACGCTCTACCTCGTTCCAGAGAGCCTGAAGGCAGTCGTCATGTTCTACGACTCGGCAAAGATCCCAACGCCACCAGCAACCGCTGCTGAGTTCAAGGATTACGTCGACAACGGCGGCAAGGTTGCCGTTCCTGCCGGCGTGTATCACGTCTGGGGCTGGTACAAGGCCTTCGGCGCCTCGATCTTCGACAGCACCGGCCACGCAGCCTGCTTCAGCGGAACAGGTGTTGGCGATGCCATGGACTACGTCAAGAGCCTGAAGGCTGCTGGTGCAGTTGTTGATGGCAACGACGGCGACCTTGGCCAGAAGTACATGAGCGGTGAAGTTGACGTGATGTTCAACGGTAACTGGGTTCTTGCGGACTACCTGAAGGCCCGCCCGGGCACGCAGGTTGCTTCGTTCCCAGCTGGCGCCAACGGCCTCCCATCGGTGGGCATGGTTGGTGTTGACGGTTGGCACATCAACGCATCAGGCATGAACAAGCCGTTGGCAATCAAGGTTGCCTCGATCCTTGCCTCGCCTGACTACGCCAAGATCATGGTCACTGAAGCCGGCCACGTGCCAGCATCAACGGCCATCACGGTTGAGAACGCGGTAACCAAGGCCTTCGCAGCTGCGATCGCCACGGGTACCCGACGACCAGTCGAAGCGTGGATGAACAATTACTGGGGCAACTTCGGCTCGGCGTGGGACAGCGTCCTACAGACCGGCGCCGCAGGTGCTGACGCAGGCTCGACCGCATGCGATGGCATGGAGACTGCAAACGCCGAAGCTGGCCTCTGGCCATAGTCGGCTGCTAGCTTCGGGCTAGCCGCACAGGTGTAACCGCGATTGGGGCGGGGGCTTCGGCTCCCGCCCCGATTGCTATCCAGGGGGAGAGAAGAGAGGGAGGCAGGGTGAGCATCTTCACACGCGTCAACCGCCGCTCACTCACCCCATACATGTTCATTGCCCCCGCCATGATCGTCATGGCCATCGTCACCATCTATCCGCTGATCTTTCAGTTCTGGATGTCATTCACCAACTACGGTCTCGCCAACCTGCGCCAAGGCGCACCGGCTCCGGATTGGGTTGGGCTCGAGAACTACGTCAAGATTCTTACGAGCGAACTATCAATCCCGAACTACTCATTCCTCAGGCTCTTCCTCTACAACATCTTCTGGGCGCTGAGCAACGTCACCATTCACATTATTCTCGGTGTGGCGATCGCGCTCCTACTGAATCACCCAGGGTTGAAGCTCAAGCGCCTCTATCGCGCGCTCTACGTGCTCCCCGTGCTGATTCCACCAATTGTTGTTGCCACGACGTGGCGCAATATGTTCAATCAAGATGCTGGTGCCGTGAATATGTTGCTCGGGCTTGTGGGCCAGGTGTTCCGCATTCCGCCAGAAACGTTCCAGCTCGACTGGCTCCGCCAAGTCGAAGATCCGATCAGCTTCATTCCGCTGCCGCTCAGCTACTACGCCATGTTGATTGCCAACATCTGGCTCGGCTGGCCGTTGAATGCGGTGGTGGCCACTGGTGCGCTGCAGGCGATTCCAAAGGATCTTTACGAGGCGGCCGAGATTGACGGGGCCGGCAAGTGGGCCTCATTTAAGACGATCACCCTCACCTACCTACGACCGGCGATGGTCCCCTTTGCCATCTACGGCTTTGTGGTGACCTTTAACCTCTTTAGCCTCGCCTACTTCATGAGCGCCGGCGGGCCGTTTGGCCGCACTGAGCTGCTCGTCACCCAGGCATATCGACTCGTGAACGAGCGGCAGCTCTACGCGGTGGGCGCCGCCTTTGCGGTCGTGCTCTTTGTGATTCTGCTCACCATCAGCCTGATTACCAACCGCATCTCGAAGGCGACGGCGCGATATGACGACTTCTAAGCGCCGTTCGTTCCGGGAGCCGTCGCTGCTCACCAAGATCCTGTTGCAGGTTGCCGCGATCGGCATCCTGATCACCGTGCTCTTCCCGATCATCTGGGTCTTTAGCGTCTCGCTCTCGCCGCTCAACCTGATTCGCCCCGACGGCCTCAACCTGATTCCGAAGGATGCGACCCTTGAGGCCTATCTCCAGGTGATCGAACGGCCTACGGGTAACCCGGTGAGCTTCTTTGAGCTGGCGTTCAACTCAATGAAGATCGCTGGAGGCACAGCGCTGGCGAGCGTCTCACTCGGCGTACTCGCCGCCTATCCGCTCAGCCGCCTCGCATTCAGGGGGCGCACCTTCATCATGTTGGTGATTCTCGGCGTGCTGATGCTCCCCGCTGTTGCCACACTGGCCCCGCTCTTCGTCACCCTGAACAGCATCAAGCTCGACCTGCCTATTCTTGGCGCATTCAACCTGCGCAACTCACAGCTCGGCGTCGGGATCGCCATCGTTTCGGGATCACTCCCGTTTGCGATTTGGAACCTGAAGGGCTACCTCGACACGATCCCACGCGAACTTGAAGAGGCGGCCGCCGTCGACGGCGCATCGCAAATGCGTATCTTCCGCAGCATCGTGCTACCGCTTGCCCTCCCCGCCATTGCTGTGACTGGCTTCCTTGGATTCATCAGCGGCTGGACCGAGTTCTACTACTCCTGGATGTTCCTCACACAGCCGCGGGACTTCACGCTAGCGATGGCGCTCTCGGCGATGACTGGCACGTATGCGTCGGCGATTCCGTGGCCGCTCGTCTCCGCCTTCTCGATCATGCTCACGCTGCCACCAGCGATTGTGTATCTGTTGAGCCAGCGCTTCATTACGGGCGGACTTGCGGTCGGCTCGGTCAAGGGGTGAGTTCGCAGCGGCCCGCGGGGCCACACACACCAGCCTGGGTGCGCGACGCCGTCTTCTATCAGATCTTCCCCGACCGATTCGCACGCTCTGCCCGAACGCAGCCACCCGGCCCACTTGAAGCGTGGGATGCGGCACCCACACACCACGGGTTTAAAGGGGGCGACCTTCGCGGCATTACCGAGCGACTTGGCGAGCTGCATGATCTTGGCATTACTGCGCTCTACCTCTGCCCGATCTTCTCGAGCGCATCGAACCATCGCTATCACACGTACGACTACTTCAACGTTGATCCGATGCTCGGCGGTAACGATGCGTTTCGTGAACTACTTGATGCCGCCCACGCGCGCGGTATGCGCGTCATTCTCGACGGCGTTTTCAATCACGCAAGCCGCGGCTTCTGGCCGTTTCACCATGTACTGGAGAACGGTGCACAGTCACCCTACGTTGACTGGTTCTATACCGACGAGGCGTTCTTGCGCGGCGATCGCCCACTGATCGCCTATCCCGAGTCGGTTGAATGGCACGTCAAGCAGAGCGGTGGCGCAGGTGGCGGTATCGCGAGCAACTTAGAGACCACGATCGGCTACAAAGCCTGGTGGCAGCTCCCTGCGCTTCCAAAGATCAACGTTGGCAATGCAGAGGCGCGCGAACATCTGTTGCAGGCGGCTGAGTTCTGGATCTGCTTCGGTGCCGACGGCTGGCGACTCGATGTTCCAGAAGAGATTGATGATGAGAGTTTCTGGCAGGAGTTCCGCGCGCGCGTTCGCGCGATTAATCCTGAGGCGTACACCGTGGGTGAGATCTGGAAGCGCGCCGATGCGTGGCTCACCGGCGACCGTTTCGACGCAGTGATGAACTACCCGCTCACCGAGGCGATTCTCGGGTATGCGGGGAGTGGACGATTAGCACGTGACCTCGGCGACCATAACGACACGTATAAGCGACCAGAGTTGGACGCGGCGCAGTTTGCGGAGAAGCTCACCGAGATCATGGGCTGGTATCACCCCGCAACCACAGCGGTGCAGCTGAACCTGCTCGGCTCACACGACACGCCGCGCCTGCGCAGTATCGTGGGTGGCAGCGCCGCTGCGGCACAACTCGCGACGCTGTTGCAGCTCGCCCTCCCAGGCGCGCCGTGCATCTACTACGGCGACGAGTTGGGCGCGCTCGGGGCGAACGACCCAGCAAACCGCGGCCCCTTCCCGGCGGATCTCACCTCGATTGATGCTGAGGCGGCGGCGTTCCGCGCCTTCGTCCGTGGCGCTGTGGCGGCACGGCATGATCATGCCGTGCTCCGCTCTGGTGCCCTGCGCGTGGTGCACGCCGAGGGGCCAGTGCTCGTTCTCGAGCGGAGCGCCGACCCGGTCGGCTTTGAAGGGGCACCACTAGCGCTTGAGCCAGGGGCGGCTCGCCGACTCTTGGTGGCGACCAACACCGGCGATAGCCCCGCGCGTGTGCAGGTGCGGCTCGACGGGGTGAGCGGCGTGACGCGGCTCGATTGGGATGGGGTCACTGGCGCGGCAACGCTGCTCGGTGACGGTGCCCTGGCGATTGATCTGCCGCCCGTTAGTGGGGCGATCTTTCAGCTCCGCTGATACAGGGGGTCGCGCGGTGGGGTGGTACCCCCGACGGGATTCGAACCCGTGATCTCCACCTTGAAAGGGTGGCGTCCTAGGCCTCTAGACGACAGGGGCGCGCGGATCGCAGCGTAGCACCGCTTTTGGGGCACCGCCCCTACGTGGCGAGCTTGCCGAGGATGTTTGAGGCGCCGAGGGCGATTCCTGCGGCAATCGCGAACCCGCCCGCGAGGAGGGCGGCGAGCATCGCCCGCCCATCACGGGCGCTGCGAATCGCGCGAATCATGCTGATCGTGAGCATCACCGATGCGAACCCACAGGAGAGGCCAACCACAGAGGTGCCTACCGAGAGCTCGCCAATCTGGTCGGAGTTGCGGATCGTGGCGACCCAGGCGAGGTAGAGGAGTGAGACGCCCACCGCCACGACAACGGCAACGAAGGTGCCGAGCGAGACGACGCCGCGCAGGCGGCTACGCAGTTTGGCTGGGGCACTCATCGCGGCAAGATCCTCATAGGTCTAGGGTACGACCTCCCAGATGATCGCGGTGCGCGCTGGCACGTCGACCCCGGTCGTGGGGCCGCCGCCCCCTGCTGCGCCGCTCGACCGAGCGACCTCGCGGAGGTTCACGCCAGCCCCAAGGTTGAAGGTGAGGCGCTCGCTCCCACCACCCGCATTGACGGCGACCAGGAGGTCACCAACCGTCCAGGAGCCAGGTGCGCTGAGCTGAGCGATCTCGCCAACAACCCCGCTGGCGCGGCGTGAGAAGAGCACCGTGCGACTAGTGGCGCCACTCGCCCCAACGGCGAGCCAGTCAACGCATGCGCCACGCACGTGCGGATGGGCGGTGCGGATGGCAGCAAGCCTCTGGTACCAGGCGAGCATCGAGAGGTCGGCCGATCGCGCGTCGGGCAGCGGTGCTGGGAGTCGCCCACCAGAGCCACTCCCGTCGAGTCGAGCGGTGCGCGGATCGGTTGGCAGGACTGGGAAGGTGCGACGGTCGTCTGGGTCTGTTGCGCCGCTCACGCCAATCTCATCGCCGTAGTAGACCGTTGGCGATCCAGGGAGCAGGTATTGCATCGTCGCGGCGAGTAGTTGTCGCGCCTTGCCGACGGAGAGATTCTCTGGAAGCTCTTTGCCGTCGCGACCGTTGCCAGGGGTGAACTCCCAGAGCGATCGTGAGGTGTCGTGCGAGTCGAGCAGTGTGAGGTTCGCCAGCGTCACGGCTGTCGGGTAATCCTCAGCGATCCCCATCAGCTTTCGAATGAACAACACCGCGCTGCGATTCGTGCTGTCGGTTGCCCCAGCCTCAGGCTTTCCACCGAGATAGGCGAGCACTGCATCACGGAAGCGATAGTTCATCGTGGCGTCAGCGGCGTCGCCACGCAGCAGGCGGAGTGCGTCGCGACGATTCCAGAGTTCACCAATGATCGGTGCGTTCGGCGACGCTGCCTTCAGCGCGATGCGGAACTCTTGCCAGAATCCTTCCGGGAAGCTGCCGTCGGGCATCACGTCGAGGCGCCACCCAGCAACGCCTTGCTGCAGCCACCAGCGCGCCACACCAGCATCGCCCGCCGGCGAGGCGAGGAGCGTGTCTGCAGGTGCGCCTGAGGCATCACCAAGGATCAGCGCGCGTACCGCGTCGTTGTTCTTGTTGAGCACGGGAAGGGTGTCGTAG
>Ga0209442_1001967_pt1 | contig 11334 bp, 9 predicted proteins | sample LauGreSBDMM110DD_2_FD_187565 | JGI IMG/M metagenome (GOLD analysis project Ga0209442, IMG submission 187565) | Freshwater lake microbial communities from Lake Michigan, USA - Sp13.BD.MM110.DD (SPAdes) (version 2) | ecosystem: Environmental > Aquatic > Freshwater > Lake | place: Lake Michigan, USA...
GGTTTCACTTGTCAGTCACTGGCGTTCTCATGCATGCAGGCTACTTGGGCGGCGTTTGGGCTGCGGTGAAGGCGGGCATGGGGTCTGGTTTGTCGGCCCTCATTGTGGGGTTGCAGCCCGTGCTGACTGCCATTTGGCTGTCGTCCAGAGATACCACTTTAGAAAACAAGGTGAGCCGCCGACAGTGGACCGGTTTGTTACTGGGTTTTTGTGGACTGCTTTTGGTGGTCTGGCACAAACTCACGCAGGGCAGTGCTTTGGACCATGTCAATGCACTCAATTTGAGTTTTGCCATCATGGCGCTGCTCTCTATTACCTTGGGCACGCTTTACCAAAAAAGCTTCGTCAAGCCATGTGACGTTCGATCGGCCAATACCGTTCAATTGCTTGCGGCCTTGATTGTGACAACCCCCTTGGCGCTGTTAGAAACTGAATCCGTGCAATTCAACGCCGAGTTCATTGGCGCCATGGCGTGGTCTGTATTAGGATTGACCTTAGGCGGCAGCTCGCTTTTGTACATGCTCATTCAGAAGGGCGCTGCTGCCAGTGTGACCAGCTTGATGTACCTTGTGCCACCCTGTACGGCTTTGGTGGCATGGTTGTTATTTGATGAACCCATCACTGCTTTCACACTGCTCGGTATTGCCCTTACGGCTTGGGGCGTCAGTTGGGTTGTGAGGCCCGCTCAGTAAATTTTAGGAGAAAAAAACATGACAAAAAAACGCATTGCAGTCATTGCTGGAGATGGCATTGGCAAAGAAGTCATGCCCGAGGGCCTGAGGGTCATGGCGGCAGCCGCTTCAAAATTCAATCTTGATTTGCAATTTGATCATTTCGACTTTTCAAGTTGGGACTACTGTGAAAAGCATGGCCAAATGCTGCCCGACAATTGGAAAGACCAAATCGGTGGCCACGATGCCATCTACTTTGGTGCTGTGGGCTGGCCAGACAAAATTGCCGACCATGTGTCTTTGTGGGGCTCATTGCTTTTGTTTCGCCGTGAGTTTGATCAGTACATCAACTTGCGTCCTGCCAGACTCATGCCAGGCATCATTGCGCCCGTGGTGCGAAGAGATGGCTCGCCCAGACAGCCCGGTGAAATTGACATGTACATCGTGCGTGAAAACACCGAGGGTGAGTACTCCAGCATTGGTGGGCGCATGTACCCTGGTACCGAACGTGAAATTGTGATGCAAGAAACGGTCATGTCGCGCATTGGTGTCGATCGCGTCTTGAAATTCGCCTTTGAACTTGCGCAGACTCGCCCTAAGAAGCATCTCACCAGTGCCACCAAATCCAACGGCATTGCCATCACCATGCCTTATTGGGATGAGCGTGTTGTCGAAATGGCCAAGAACTACCCTGGCATCCATGTTGACAAGTTTCACATCGATATTTTGACGGCGCACTTTGTGCAGCGCCCCGACTTTTTCGATGTGGTGGTGGCCAGCAATTTGTTTGGTGATATTTTGAGCGACTTGGGCCCAGCTTGCACAGGCACGATTGGCATTGCACCCAGTGCCAACCTCAATCCCGATCGCAAATTCCCCTCTTTGTTTGAACCGGTTCATGGCTCTGCGCCAGACATCGCAGGCAAGAACATTGCAAACCCGATCGGTCAAATTTGGTGCGGTGCCATGATGTTGGAATTTTTGGGTTGCAAGCCTGCCCACGATGCCGTATTGGCTGCCATTGAAAAAGTATTGGCACCCAATAGTGGTGCGCCACGCACCGCAGACATTGGGGGTTCTGCTAATACGCAAGACGTTGGAAAAGCCATTGCTGCAGCTTTATGAGAACTTTTGGGATCTAGTTGTTGGATCTCCCAATTTTTTTTCGCGAAGCCCCTTGCAGACATTCAGTTTGCGTCTAGAATTCGTGTCGCATTGCGGTTTCTAGACACAAAATCATTTGACAGGCCTGTTTTGTCTGGTTAAATTGAGGTCAGCAAATTCATTGCGAAGACAATGTTTTGTCCCGGAAGTTTTTTTTAAAACTTCAAAAAAATTTTAACAATCATGAGTCACTCAGATTTTGAGTTCTCTTATTTTTTCCTAAGGTTCTTTGTATGAACAAGACTGAATTGATCGAGCACATTGCCAAACAAGCAGACATTTCTAAAGCTGCTGCTGGCCGTGCATTGGAAGCCACCATTGGCGCCGTTCGCACCACATTGAAAAAAGGCGGCACGGTCGCCTTGGTTGGTTTCGGTACATTCGCCGTCACCAAGCGTGCTGCTCGCGCTGGTCGCAACCCACGTACTGGTGCTGCTATCAAAATCAAATCAGCCAAGGTGCCTAAGTTCCGTCCAGGCAAGGCTTTAAAAGACGCCTTGAATTAATCTTTGATTAGGGGGGTGCTTAGCTCAGTCGGTAGAGCGGCGCCCTTACAAGGCGTAGGTCGGCGGTTCGACCCCGTCAGCACCCACCACCCCCAAACAGAGGCGAACAGGTTGTTCGCCTTTTGTGTTTTTGTGACATTTACAGCGTCAATAGACAGAGAGTTCTCACATGTTTGATTTTGTCCGTAACAACACCAAGATCATGATGGGCATATTGTTCCTGCTCATCATCCCCTCCTTCGTTTTGTTTGGTCTTGAAGGCTACAGTCGTTTCAATGACAAGGGCGCCGTGGTCGCCAAAGTCAACGGCAACAAAATCAACCAAACCGATTGGGACGCCGCACACAAGCGCGAAGTCGATCGAATTCGGGCGTCGATGCCCAATATTGATGCCAAGTTGTTTGACACGCCAGAAGCCAAGTACGCCACATTAGAGCGCTTGGTTCGTGACCAGGTCATTTCAGCAGCGGCTCAAAAATTACAGTTGGTGGCCAGCGACACACGTTTGGCGCGCGAGTTACAGCAAAGCCCTGCCATTGCGGCTTTGCGCACGGCTGATGGCAAGCTTGACATGGCGCGTTACAAACAACTGGCGGCTTCACAAGGCATGACGCCAGAAATGTTTGAAATGCAAGTTCGTGCAGATTTGTCCAATCGCCAAGTCATTCAAGGTGTTCAAGCATCTGCCTACGCCACTTCTGCGCAAACACAAACGGCCATGAACGCTTTCATGCAAAGTCGCGAAGTTCAAATTCTGAATTTCCCAGCTGCTGACTACCTCGGCAAAGTCACGGTCTCTGATGCTGATTTGCAGGCTTATTACGATAAAAACAAAGACAAATACCAATCTTCCGAGTCAGCTGACATTGAGTACATTGTTCTCGACATTGAAAGTCTGCGTCAATCGATTACTTTGAACGAGCAAGACTTGAAGTCTTACTACGAGCAAAACTTGCAGCGCTTGTCCAGCAAAGAAGAGCGTCGTGCCAGCCATATTCTGATCACTGCAGCCAAGGATTCGCCTGAAGCTGAGAAAAAAATTGCACGCGCCAAGGCTGAGGAGTTGTTGAAATTGGTCAAAGCCAAGCCTGCAAGCTTCGCCGATGTTGCTCGCAAAAACTCTCAAGACCCCGGCTCTGCTGTCAAAGGGGGTGATTTGGACTTCTTCGGTCGTGGTGCCATGGTGAAAGCCTTTGAGGATGCCGCATTCAGCATGAAAACGTCAGACATCAGTGACTTGGTCGAGTCTGAGTTTGGCTACCACATCATTCAACTCACCGACATCAAGGCGGCCAAAGCCCAAAGCTTTGAGTCAATGCGCCCCTCATTAGAGGCAGACTTGAAGAAGCAGCAAGCCCAGCGCAAATATGCCGAGTTGGCAGAAACATTTTCCAATACGGTGTACGAGCAGTCTGACAGCTTGAAGCCCGCGGCAGACAAGCTCAAACTCAACATTCAAAAGGCCAATCAAGTGGCGCGCCAACCCACGCAGGCCCGAAGTGTCTTGAGCCATCCAGGTTTGTTGCAAGCTATTTTCAGTGAAGCATCTTTGCAAAAGCAGCGCAACACAGAAGCCATTGAAGTGGCACCCAGCACGCTGGTTTCAGCCCGTGTGGTCAAGCACCAACCCGCTGCCACTTTGCCCTTGGCGGAAGTGAAAGAATTTGTCAAACGTGCTTTAACCCAAGAAAAGGCCGCTGAAATGGCCAAAGCCCAAGGCGAGCAACGTTTGACTGCGCTCAAAGCCAGCACTGGCGCTGACAATCTGCCCAATGCCATTGTGATTTCTCGCGAAAAAACACAAAGGCAATTGCCCAAAGTGGTTGATGCTGTTTTGCGCGCCGACCCTAACAAGCTGCCCTCAGTCAGTGGCGTAGATTTGGGCGTTCAAGGTTTTGCTGTGGTTCGTGTGACCAAGATCTTGCCACCTGAAGCTGAAAACAAAGAGCTCATGGTTCAAGCTCAGCAGCAATTTACGCAGCTGTGGGGTACCGCTGAAACGCAGGCCTACATTGCCCAGTTAAAGACCAAGATGAAGGCTGAAATTTTGGTGCCAAAACCCAGTGCTGCCAAGCCAAAGTCAGAGGCGCAAGGGGCCTGAGAAAAAAAGTTTCGGCTATAATCCCGCTTCTACGGTGGCTGTAGCTCAGTTGGTAGAGTCCAGGATTGTGATTCCTGTTGTCGTGGGTTCGAGCCCCATCAGCCACCCCATCAAATTCTAAGGGTTTACAAGATGCCTTGTAAGCCCTTTTTGTTCATTTCCATTTTGAATCAAGCTTCAAAGACTTTAAATACCGCGATAGACATCGTTTACCTTTGGGTGAATGGCAACGATGGCGAGTGGCGCGCCAAGCGCGAAAAGTATGCCCAAAAATTAGAAGCCGCTGGCAACTTAAGTTTTGCCAAGTTCGGCAATGTGGAAGGTCGTTACCGCGACAACGACGAGCTGCGGTTCAGCTTGCGTGCCCTTGAAAAATTCTTTCCCGAACACGGCCACATTTACATCGTCACAGATGGTCAGGTGCCCGATTGGTTCCAAGCCTCAGATCAAATTACGTTGGTCGATCACCATCAACTGATTCCCCATTCCTCATTGCCCACATTCGATTCAGGCAATATCGAGTCTTATATTCACCACATTCCAGGGCTTTCAGAACGCTATTTTTATTTGAACGACGATGTGTTCTTTGGTGCGCCTGTTTGTTTGGAAAATTGGTTTTTTGAAAAAGGCTTTTTTGTCTCTTGGTCTGATGAGCCCGAGGTGATTGGCAACAAGCTAAAAGCTGAATCGACCTCCCTTGAAAATGCCAGTCGACTGTCCAAACAGTGGCTGCAAACCAAAGTGGACAACTCAAACACCCGAGCCGATTCGAGTGTCAGAAAAATGAACCCTCAGTATCTGCATACCGCCAGAACTTTCTCGCATTCACCTAGGCCCATGCTGAAGTCGGTGATGATGGAGATTGAGCGCGATGCGCCAGAGTTATTTGAGCGGGTACGGTCAACTGTTTTTCGCACTTGGAACAAGCCCACCATCATTTCTGACTTTGTGCTGCGCTGGGCTTTGGCACATGGTTTGGCTAAAACAATAGACCATTCACATTTGTACATTGCAACGGGGCAATCGTTAGAAACTCAATCGCTCCAGAATCTCAAAAAGCAGTTTGGCCGCTTAGATTTCTTTTGCATCAATGACACCACAGACGATGCCCATGATGGCGATCCTAGATTGCTTCAAGTTCGTCAAATGCTGAATGCGCTTTTACCCAACTCTTCTCAAAATGAAATGGCAAGCAGTCAAGATGGCAATGCCGTGCAAGCTCTCAAATTAAAACAGCCTCTAGGCATGGCGGTTTGAGATTTAAAAATGGACATGGATACGTGGCTTTGACTGCTTAGAGGATTGATCTTTTACTGAACTTCAAACTCAATGGCCTTCATTCCTCGGCGGCCTGAGGTGTCCTCAATCACCATCATTAACTTGTGTTTTCCTTTAGGCAAGCTTGCTTCCTGAATGAAAACGCCTGACTCTGTGACCTTGGCAACACTCAAAATGCGCTTGGTGATGTCCAATTCAAATGCACCATACAAAACTCGAAAGGTATCTGGTTTAACCATGCTTGGTGGCATTGGCTGAAACTTCAGCTCTATGGGTGTAGGGCTGATGATTTTTGCAGTTAACTTGGGTGCAAAAAGTTCAATCAAAGGAGCATCCTTGGGTGCCGCAGCCTTAGCCGCAAAGGGCGGTTTTGCGGCATTCGAGGCTTTCATTTCCTCTGGTGTGATTAGAAACTGCCCAGCGAAAACAGCCGTATGAAACCCGAGGGCGAATAAAACAAAAAATTGAATCACGGTAGTGCTGTTATTCTGACTCTGCGGTTTTCTGCTGCAAAGGGCTTGTCAGGAAAAAGCAGGTCTGAGAAACCTTTGCCTTCTGTGCTTAGCTTCAGTTGATCAACACCTTTGGCGCTGAGGTAAGCCAAGACTGACTCAGCTCTACTCTGGCTCAACTGAAGGTTGTAAGCCTCAGATCCTTGAGCATCTGTGTGTCCCTCCAGCTTGAACTTCACATGCACCAAACGCTCGTTTTTCATGGCTTCGACAAGGCTGTCTAAAAGAGGGCGATTGCTTTCTTTGAGCTTGGCCGAGTCCAAATCAAATTGAACCACCAAGTCAACGCTTTTGGGCTGAACCACAATGTTTCTTTGACCAATGCTCCTGGTGTTGCCATTTGACGCAGACGGAGCAAGTCTTTCAACTAACTCTGTTGCGGTGGCCTGCTTGATGGGTTGTGGTGCCTGGCCCCAAGCGGCAGAATGAAACAAAAGAATGGCAATCCAAATTCTCATTTCACTTCCTTGACGGCGACCAGTTTGGCGCCAAAGCTTTCAGACTTGCCGTCGGTGCCTGAACTGGTCAAGAAATGGATGAGTGCAGATCGACCTCCTAAGTTGTTCAAGGCATAGGTGAAGGGTTCAGCTGCTGTAGGTTCAGACATGGTGAGGATGTTGAGCTTGCGAGGGCTGTCGGACACCATGACCAATAGATTGTTGGTGCCAACTGGCCCCGCTGCTTTGACCTCCCAATCGGGACGAGGAATTCGAACAGTTTGCCCAGCCTTGACTTGATTATTTTTGTCCAAGCCATTTGGATACAAGACATAAAAGCTTTTTGAATCGCTGCCGAGAAGGATGAGGTACAAGTACCCATCATGGCTAGATTTGATACTGAGGTCTAGGCTGTCTTTGCCAATTTTCAGGGTTGGCTTGGAGACTTGAACCTCTACAAGCCTTTTGGGGTTTCTCTGCTGTTCGATGTCTTTGAGGGTTGCGAGCGAAGCCAATGCTTGCTCAGGCGCTGGTAACTTGGTGGGAGAAGTGCTAGGTGCGGGCGCAGGTTGGCTGGCAGCTTGCTGACTTGGATTGACTACGGGGGGCACTGGCACAGACGGCAGGGTCAAGGCAGTCACTGAAGGTGGCGAAGTAGATGCCGTAGAAGATGGTGTTGAGGGTTGTTTGATCGGCTCAACAGGGGCTGCGGCCAGGGTTGTTGTTGGGCGTTGAACGGGAATTAAGTTTCTATTTCCTGAGACAGTCACATGGTGCGGCGCAAAGGTTGGGTTGCCTTTGAGCGCTAGATTGATGGCGTTTTGTGCACATTGCTGCACTTCGCTCATTGAGACAGCGCCTGAGCCATTGACGTCCTTGGCTTTGCCCAACAAACAATCGCGGATGGCGACTGTGGCCAAGCCACCCATACCGGGTTGGTCCAAGCTTTGTTCGTCAGGTCTGGAGGACGTAATTTGAACAAAGTTCTCCTGAAGTCCGCCCAATCGAGTGATCTCTGGAAGCAGGCCACGGGTTTTAAGATTGGCAACAACAGAGCAACTGTTGGCGGCATTGCCCGATTTTGCAAAAAATTTGGGTGTGAACAGGTTTTTTGAAATGGCGCGGGTTTGACCCTTGGGTGGCGCTACGCCTTCTGCATGGCAAGCATCAATCATGGTGATGACTTTGTCTGCAGATTTAACAAGGCTTTGAGTCGCTTTGGCAAACTCTTGATGGGTAATGGTTTTGCCTTCATAGGTGAGGAGGCCTTCAACGCAAGACTCATCAATGAGCTCTCGTGTGCCATGACCAGAAAAGTAGATGAACGCACGAGAGCCATCTTTGGTTGTTTCTGCCAACTGGTTAAGCGCTTTCAGAATATTTTCTTTGGTCGCCTCAGCGTTTTTAAGGTACTTGATTTGAGTGTCTGGAATACCCATGGCATTGGCAATCTTGGTGCTGCTGGCCATGTCAAAGCGAACACCATCAAGCACCGTAGCACCTGCAACGGCGTATTCTGAAATGCCAATGATCAGCGCACTTCTAGAGGCTGCCGGTTGCGCGAAAACAGTTTGTGAAACCAGGACCGCGATAAGAGCAAGTAAGGATCTCATGTGTTCTTAGGGCGTACGTTTCACAAACTTGATCGTGTTCACGACAACTTCACCTTTGTTATTTCTTTGTAAAGAAATAACAGCGTCGCGGCCGTTGGCGGCTTCGTAAATTTTCTCTGCGTTGAAGTGCGCCAAACCTTTGATGGTTGTGATCAGGGAGCCCACAAGACTCAGGGCAGCAAAGGGGCTTCGAGACACCAACTCATTGGGTGGTGGCTCAACCAAAACCTTGCCACCTTTTGCCTCAACAACTGCAAGCCATTTTTGCAAGCGCTCTGGAACGCTGTTGGGACTTACTTTTTCATAAAAAGCAACCTCAGTGACTTCATTTTTTTGAGTCATGGCAGAAGCCAAGTCGCGGTCAAACTTGGCGACATCGATGAAACTCAGCTTTCCGCTGATGGCCTGGGTGTCAACGGGCGTTGTCAGTGGCACGTTGGAGGCACAAGAGAGGAGTGCCCAAGAAAAAACCACAATCACTGCTTTTAAAAACATAATGAACTGCTTTGATGTAAATTTGGGTTGAAGGCTAAAACGTGTACTATTTAAGTATTTAAATGGACTGAAATTACCACAACAATACAAGATTAGACTTTACTATTCATTTGTCAATTTCGGAATACTTTTATCATGCCATTTTCAAAAGTCATTTTGACTTGTTTTGCGATGCTTTTTAGCCTGCATGTTCAGGCAAAACGCGTCGCTCTTGTCATTGGCAATGACAATTACTTGGCTGTCAGCAAATTGCAAAAAGCCGGCAACGATGCCAATGCCATGGCGCGTGAGTTAAGGAACGCAGGTTTTGCAGTTCAACTTCACCAAAACTTAAACTACCGTGCAACGGTCAGAGCGGTTGAATCATTCACCCAAGGCATCCAAGGTGGCGATGAGGTTGTGGTGTTTTATGCCGGGCATGGCGTACAAATTAAGAATGGTAGTTATTTGCTCCCAACCGATATTGAAGTCAACAGTGAAAGTGAAGTAGAGAAAACAGCCTATGACTTGTTGACTTTGACTGAAAAGCTGGCAGAGGCCAAGCCTGCTTTCAGCCTTGTCATTGTTGATGCTTGTAGAGACAACCCTTTAAAGTCAAAAGGAAGATCGATTGGCAACGCTCGAGGATTGAGCGCTATTGAAGCGCCTAAAGGACAGATGATTGTGTATTCCGCAAGCCGTGGGCAACAAGCCCTCGACCGCTTGCTTGAAAAAGATCCAAACCCAAACAGCGTGTTCACGCGAGAGCTCATCACACGCATGAAAGTTCCAGGTTTAAAAATTGAAGATCTGATGCGCGATGTCCAGAACTCAGTGGAAGAGCTTGCCAAGTCTGTGCGGCATGAACAAAGACCCGCCATCTACAACGAATCGCGTGGTAATTTCTATTTCTACAACTATGGCACCAACATTCAAGCAAGTCCGGCTTACACCTCGCCGCCTATTGCAATGCCAATGCCAGCGCCAATGCCAGCGCCAATGCCAATGCCAGCGCCCATTTCACCCAATGTGGCAGGCACTCTCACTCAGCAGCCCGTAGCACAAGGCCCTGCGGCCGCAGCAGATTGCGCGCCCCCAAACGACGCCATCATCATCAGTTCAAAGAAGGCCAAAGACAGCAACGCCAATTCACCAAACGTCGTTGTGACCTCAAGCCATAACCGCGCAAAGAATACCAACTTACAGCAGCCCATCAATTGCAATCGCGCTCCATAACGCCAATTGATCGCCGGCATTAAATCCATGTATTTCATTTACAGGAGTCGTTGAAGATGACGGCATCAAAAACAAAATCAGCATCTCCCCGCCAGTCCAAACAACTCACTGTCGAGTTGATGTGGCAACTGCAACGACTTGGTGCTCCCAGCATCAGTCCAGACGGTTCGCAGGCGGTGTGTGCTGTCGCGCAACCCTCTGTCCAAGAAAACACCATTCAAAGTGCCATTTGGCTTTTGTCGACCCTGGGCGGTCAGCCCAGACAACTCACGCAATGTGGCGACAAAGACGGTCGCCCTCAGTTCTCACCGCAAGGCGATTGGGTGGCGTTTGTGGCCAAGCGAGAGCAAAACGGCAAGAAGGACGATGAGCCTCAGCTGTACCTCATTCCGCCAGACGGCGGTGAAGCCAAGCGCGCAGCTGAAGTACCCACAGGTGTGGTCGATTTCAAATGGTTTTCAGACGGTGAGCGCATCGCGTTCATCACATGGGCTTGGCCCAAGTTGAAGGGCGAGTTTCAAGCCGACAAACTCAAGGAAACCAAAGCTCGCAAAGACAGCGCTTTTGCCACAGAAGATGCGGTGTATCGCCACTGGGATCATAACTTGCCAATGGGTCGCGTGCCTCATCTGTGCATCATGGATTTAAAGAGCGGTCGTGTGGTGGACTTGTTAGAGGGCACAGATTACGAGCTGCCGCGCCGTGAGCCCAGTGCCAATGAATTTGACATCTCGGCCGATGGCAAAAGCATCAGCTTCGTGTTTGACCCTGAAAAAGCCCAGAACGCAGCGCCCCGCATGGCCCTGGCTGAAATTCAATTGAAAGGCAACAAAGTCATTGCCTTTCGAGACTTGGTGAAAGACCCCGCTTGGGATGTGTCAGGACCTGCCTACAGCCCAACGGGTGATCAATTGGCTTTCTTAGCATCGCACCAAGCGCTCAAACACACTCAGCCCAATCACCTGGCTTTGCTTGAACTCCTAAAGCCATCTAATGCTAAATCCAGCAAGCAAGCCATGCCCTGGAAAATCATCAGCGCCAAGTGGGACCGTGAACCACAAATGCCCTTGAAGTGGAGCGAAGACGGCAGTGCATTGCTGTGCAAAGCAGAGGACAGAGGCCGTCAACATGTTTGGCGTTTTGACATCGCAAAATCGCAACCGACTGTGGTCATGGAAGGCGGCACGGTGCATGCCTTTGATGAGGCTGCAGGCCAATTGGTCACCCTCATGGACAAGGCGGTTCACCCAGGTCGAATTCAGGTGACTCAAGTGGATGAATCTGGTCGCAGTGAGTCGTCAGCTTCAAAACGCATTGAACATTTCAATGATGATCTGCTTAA
>Ga0209442_1001972_pt1 | contig 11304 bp, 4 predicted proteins | sample LauGreSBDMM110DD_2_FD_187565 | JGI IMG/M metagenome (GOLD analysis project Ga0209442, IMG submission 187565) | Freshwater lake microbial communities from Lake Michigan, USA - Sp13.BD.MM110.DD (SPAdes) (version 2) | ecosystem: Environmental > Aquatic > Freshwater > Lake | place: Lake Michigan, USA...
GGATATGGTTTTCCCAATGATTTATCATGGATTTTACCAAGAGGGTGTGACTTGGATTGGTGACGCCGTTGCAGAAGGGGTAAGGTTCCTAAAAGATGGTGTGCCACTTTATGCAGGTCTATTTTTATCGGACTTTAATAACCAAACAGAGTTAGCCGCTGGCATCAATTATGCCCTAGAAAATAAAGCTGCGGGTATCTGTTTTTTTGGTGGTGTTACAGATGAAGTATTGGCTACCTTAAAACAAGCCAGTTTATAATTATATATCACAATAGTTGTATATATAAGCTGCTTATATTAAATAAAAGTCTGCATCTTTCTACATTTTGTTGTCTTACAAGCTGTATTACAAGTTTCCCGGGGTGTATATTACAGATTTTATACTTATATAGAATTTACTAAATGATAATTTATTGATATTCATCAGGTATCAAAAGGTGATGTTTTGTTATTGCAAATTGAATATCATAAATAACCCTATTTGGTAGGATTTTTTTATATTTAGTTAGTTTCTCGGTCATTTTTTTTGTATGACTTTTTATTCCACTTATGTAATATGGTTAAATCTTTAATTTTCAAAATTTGTTCTTTTGTATTTCTATTAATTCTATTGAGCGCATGTAAAAAAACAGAACCTAAGAGCCTTTTAGAAACACGGAAGAGTTATTTGGTTGGATATGGATCAGTTGGGACTAATTGGAAGTTAATGTCATTTACGTCAGAGTCTATACCCCAAGTACTAACGAATAGTCAGTTGCTTTTCAAAAAGCAATATTTCGAGAATGGAAAATTTAGTGATACAGATGGGGCTATTGGTAATTGGACTATACCTATTGTTGATTCTTTGCATCAAATTTATACTAATTATCCATCTGGTGTTCAGGTGAAACAAAGTTACTTTATTCAGTTTCTAAGCTACGATTCATTGTCTCTTACTTATTTATTAAACGGAAAAAAAGTCAATGCAAGTTTCAAAGCGATTCGTTAGTTTGATCATATTATTTTTTGCTTTTTCGAATTTAAAAGCTCAAATTAATATGCAATATGTTATTGGCGTTATTGGTGATGAAGGATCGAAAGAACAAATTTTTTCAGGAGCCCTTTTGTTTGAAAGTAATCGTTGTTTTTTATTAACTAATGGCGTAACGAATAACTTTTCAACCAAATCACAAGCCTTTAGTTTTAATTGCATTGTTGCACCAGCAATACAACCCCTACATTTGATTGCATACCCGAATCCCTTTAAAGAAAAAGTAGTAATCAAGTCTCGGTCTTTATTTGATTTTAATACATCTGTGATGTATAATTTGTTTTTATATAGCCCTTCCGGTGTGTTACTTAAAACGTATTCAACCTCTATATATGGCCTAAGGTCAGGCTTTGAAATCTCAGCTCAGATGTATGATGCTGGCATTTATTATTTAAAAATACAAGTTGGTAAACAACTAGTAGAAACCTTACAATTAATTAAAATACAATAGCTATATGACACTTAAAAAAATTAGCGTATTTTTTATTCTTTCTTTTCAATTTCTAGCCTACACTTTAAGTGCTCAAACAACTAAAGTACCCGATGGCATACTTTTTCAAGCAATTGCAAAAGATCCCTCAGGGAATCCTGCAAAAGGAAGAACAATCTATATAAAAAATGCAATTCTGCAAACTAGTATAAATGGCCCTGAAGTTTATTTGGAGGCCCATAAAATAGTAGCGTCTCAAGAAGGTGTTTTTACTATTGTAATTGGTAAAGGAAATAAATTGTTGGGTCCAAATTCAATTACTAATTTAGATTGGTCAAGTGGCCCCTACTTTTTAAATATAAAAGCGGCTATTGCACCGTCTATTCCGCTTGCTAATTGGGTTGCAGATGAGCACTATGTTGATATGGGGACTTCTCAATTCTGGACAGTTCCATTTGCTCTTTATGCTGCAAGGGTTGAGGGCTTTGAATTAAAACTAAATATAGCAGATACGTCAGCTATGTTGGCCCCTTATCTAAAAAAAGTGGATACCATCAATCTTTCTAATCGAATAAATTCCAAATTATCAGCCTCAGACACTGCTTCATTATCATCTAGAATTAATGCCAAGTTAAATATCACAGATACTGCATCATTATCTTCTAGAATTAATAGAAGGCTTGTAATAACAGACACGGCTGCTATGTTAATTAATTATGCTAAAAAAAATGCGATTCCTGACACTAACTCATTATCAAATCGAATCAATTCTAAATTATCAGCCTCAGACACTGTTTCATTATCATCTCGAATTAATTTCAAATTAACAGCATCCGATACTGCTTCACTATCAGCCCGAATCAATACCAAATTAAATGTTGCAGATACTGCATCATTATCTTCTAGAATTAATAGAAGGCTTGTAATAACAGATACAGCTGCTATGTTAATTAATTATGCAAAAAAAAATGATATTCCTGATACTGCTTCACTATCAACCCGAATCAATTCTAAACTAACAACTTCGGATACTGTCTCTTTGTCATCTAGAATTAATAGAAGGCTTGTAATAACAGATACAGCTACTATGTTAATTAATTATGCAAAAAAAAATGATATTCCTGATACTGCATCATTATCAAATCGAATCAATTTTAAATTAACAGCTACGGACACTGCTTCACTATCAAATCGAATCAATTCTAAACTAACAGCTTCGGATACTGCTTCACTATCAACCCGTATCAATTCTAAACTAACAGCTTCGGATACTGTCTCTTTGTCATCTAGAATTAATAGAAGGCTTGTTATAGCAGATACAGCTGCTATGTTAATTAATTATGCTAAAAAATACGATATTCCTGATACTACATCACTATCAACCCGTATCAATTCTAAACTAACAGCTTCGGATACTGTGTCTTTGTCATCTAGAGTTTTAGCAAAACTTTCAATCGCCGATACTGCAGTAATGCTCAATAATTATGCAAAAAGGGCGGATATCCTAGATACTATCTCTTTATCTAACCGAATTAATAATAAGGAATCTATCAATAATAAAACACTTATTCTAAGTGCAGATCGGAATTCTGATATAAAATATCCATCAGCAAAAGCAGTAAAGCATTATGTAGATTCGCTCATAACCATTAATTCTATTGCTGGAAACAATACGTCTACTTCTTCTGTTTCTGTAGTTGATGCGGACGCAAATACAAAGGGAATTATTCAATTAACCGGCGATCTAGCGGGAACAGCCGTTAGTCCCCGTATTGCTTCTGGGGTAGTTACAAATGATAAAATAGCAAATGGAATAAGTGCTGTAAAAGTTGGGCTTGGCAATGTTACAAATACTAGTGATGCTGATAAACCGGTTAGTATCTTGCAACAGGCAGCACTTGATACAAAATTAGCTATTGCAGATACTGCACTTATGCTTAATAGAAGAATTGGAAGAGATACGATATTCTTATCTCAAAGTATTGAAGCGAAAGAAAATTCAATCAACAAATCACTTGACATCAATACTGATGCAAGCTCTGATGTTAAGTTTCCTTCTGTAAAAGCAGTTAAGACCTATGTCGATTCTTCAATTGTGGCATCTGGAAATGGGGGAGGTAATTCAAATAATTCAAACTCAAATGTAACTGATGCCGATGCTACCAATAAAGGTATATTAAAACTTGCTGGCGATTTATCAGGTACTGCCGCTTTACCTCTAGTTGCTAATGGTGCCATTGTAACTTCAAAAATCGCTAATGGAGCAGTTACTGATTTAAAAATTGCTAATGGAATTAGTGCATCAAAAGTTGGTTTGGGTAATGTAGATAATACAAGTGATATAGATAAGCCTATAAGCACATTAACGCAAGCTGCGCTTGATACTAAGTATTCAAATGCACAGGCACAGGCGTTAATAGGCAATTTAAATAATAAAGTAAATATTTCCGATACGAGTACTATGCTAAGTGCTCGTTTTGCTAGAGATACTTTATTTATTTCAAATAGAATCAATCAAAAAGTTAATCTTGCAGATAGCGGTACCGTATATGCGACGCCATATCAAATTATAGCAAATACCTTCGACTCTACATCTTTAAGTGACCGGATCAATCTGAAATATGATGCTGCTAATGGAGATATTTTATTTAATAGAATTAATACGAAACTCAATGCAGTTGATACTGTTTATTTAAGCAATCGAATTAATTCAAAATTAAATATTGCAGATAGTTCGTACGGTTATGTTACACCTACTCGTTTACTAAATGCGGCTACGGATACCTCTCAATTATCAAATAGAATTGATGAAAAACTGAATACTGCTGATACTGCTCGTATGTTACGAGACTATATGTTAAAAGCAGGCTTAAGTAGTGTTGCAACAACAGGAAATTACCTTGACTTAATTAACAAGCCTGTTTTATCTAATAATAGCGGGGCTGTAACATCTGTAAATTCCCTCATTGGGGATATCGTAATTGATAAATCTAGTTTAGGGTTAGGGAATGTTGATAATACGAGTGATGCCAATAAGCCCATTTCATTTTTGACCAACAATGCTTTAACTGGTAAGATATCTTCAAGTTTAATCAATGCACCTAATGGGGTAGCGGGTCTTGACGCAAATACAAAAATCCCTAGTTCTTTATTACCACCCATTTCCTTTACTGCAATTTCTGTTGTTGCTAATGCTGCAGAAATGCAGACCCTTGGTATGTCTTCTGTTAAGGGAACGGTTTGTGTAAGAACCGATGTGTCAAAGTCATTTATTTTAAACACTGATTTTTCTACTAGTTTATCTGATTGGATAGAACTTTTAACGCCTGGTGCACCTGTTCAAAGTGTGAATGGTAACATTGGAGTTGTTAATTTAAAAACAAATAATATTGGTGAGCTCACTAATTTATATTTTACAGATGCTCGGGCTAGGGCCGCATTAACTGCAAATGCACCGGTTTTGTTTAATCCAACAACAGGTGTTTTTAGTATCGATACAAGTAATAATGTAAATAGTATCGCAACCAAGTGGAATGTATTACAACAAACAGCAGCATCCACTTCAGGCCTTGCTTTAAAAGTCAATATTTCTGATACCGCAAATATGCTCTATCCTTATGCGAAAAATTATCAAGTAGCTAACGGGTTAGCGGCAAAATTAAGTATTGCAGATACATCATACATGCTTAGTCAACGTATAGGAAAAGACACCCTTTCTTTATCAAATCGCCTCAACGCTAAACTTTCAATCACAGACACGGCATTTATGTTAAGCAGCAGAATTGCCCGTGACACAATCTTACTTTCTGAAAGAATTTCTAGTAAAGTTTCAATAGCAGATACTTCTGTAATGCTAAGTTCAAGATTTGCAAGGGATACTGCGGCACTTTCTAATAGAATTAACCTGAAATTAAACATCTCAGACACTGCTTTGATGCTCTCTAAAAGATTTGCAAGAGATACTGCGGCACTTTCTAATAGAATCAATTTAAAATTAAATACTGCTGATACAGCTGCTATGCTCACTAGTTATTTAGCAAGTATACATACAAAAGAAAACTCAGTTAACAAATCCACAGATACGAGCCTTGGCGGACTCTCACCAAGCAATGTTTTATTTCCAACACAGCTCGCTGTTAAAAAATATATCGAAAATAATGCGGCAACAATAAGTTCAAGTAGTACGGGAAATGTGGTGGATGCAACAACTTCTATAAAAGGAAAAATTCAGTTAGCTGGCGATTTAGGTGGAACAGCAGCGAGTCCTCAAGTGCTTTCAATAGGTGGAATACTTAAAGATACATTAGCTGAGGCAATTAACTTGATGAAAGCCTCGACGCCAGATAATATTGTAAACTACATAGTTCGACGAAGTCCAGTTGGAGATTTTTCTGGTAGTACCATAACAGCAAACACATTTAGAGGAAATCTGATTGGAAACGTAACCGGTAATGTAACAGGAAATATAACAGGCAATGTTATTGGTAGCTTATCCGGAAACGCAACCAATGTTTCTGGAATTGTCGCACTTACAAATGGAGGGACAGGGGCAAACTCGGCTACTTCTGCTAAAACAAATTTAGGACTTGGTAATATCGACAATACTTCTGATTTAAATAAACCTGTAAGTACGGCACAGCAAACGGCACTTGATCTGAAAGCAAATCTGGCATCGCCTACTTTTACGGGGCTACCTGTTTTACCAACTGGAACAATAGGAGTTACGCAGTCATTAAACGACAATAGTACTAAATTGGCAACTACTGCTTATGTAGCAAATGCTTTAGCAGATGCATCTGGTTCCATTACCAATTCTGTTGCCGATGCAACTACTACTTCAAAAGGTAAAATATTACTTGGCGGAGATTTAGGCGGTACAGCCTCCGCTCCAGTAGTAATGCTTGTTGGAGGAAAAACAAAAGACAGCATTGCTTCTACAGTAGATGCATTTGCAACAGCAACCAATACTAATTTAGCAAATGCAGTTGTGAAAAGAGATGGTAGCGGTAGCTTCTCTGCAACAAGTATTAGCTCCAATCTAATAGGCAATGTTACAGGTAATTTAACCGGCAATGTTACAGGTAATCTAACAGGAACGGTTACTGGAAACGCTACCAATGTTTCTGGTGTTGTTGCAATTGCGAATGGTGGAACAGGTGCCACTACTTCAATAGATGCAAGAACAAATTTAGGTATCGGTAATATTAATAATACTAGTGATGCTAACAAGCCAGTTAGTACTCCACAACAAGCTGCTTTGGATTTAAAAGCTGATTTAGCATCGCCTACTTTTACAGGGCTACCTGTTTTGCCAACTGGAACAACAGGGGTTACGCAGTCATTAAACGACAATAGTACTAAATTGGCAACTACTGCCTATGTAGCAAATGCTTTAGCAGATGCATCTGGTTCCATTACCAATTCTGTTGCCGATGCAACTACTACTTCAAAAGGTAAAATATTACTTGGCGGAGATTTAGGCGGTACAGCCTCCGCTCCAGTAGTAATGCTTGTTGGAGGAAAAACAAAAGACAGCATTGCTTCTACAGTAGATGCATTTGCAACAGCAACCAATACTAATTTAGCAAATGCAGTTGTGAAAAGAGATGGTAGCGGTAGCTTCTCTGCAACAAGTATTAGCTCCAATCTAATAGGCAATGTTACAGGTAATTTAACCGGCAATGTTACAGGTAATCTAACAGGAACGGTTACTGGAAACGCTACCAATGTTTCTGGTGTTGTTGCAATTGCGAATGGTGGAACAGGTGCCACTACTTCAATAGATGCAAGAACAAATTTAGGTATCGGTAATATTAATAATACTAGTGATGCTAACAAGCCAGTTAGTACTCCACAACAAGCTGCTTTGGATTTAAAAGCTGATTTAGCATCGCCTACTTTTACAGGGCTACCTGTTTTGCCAACTGGAACAACAGGGGTTACGCAGTCATTAAACGACAATAGTACTAAATTGGCAACTACTGCCTATGTAGCAAATGCTTTAGCAGATGCATCTGGTTCCATTACCAATTCTGTTGCCGATGCAACTACTACTTCAAAAGGTAAAATATTACTTGGCGGAGATTTAGGCGGTACTGCAATAGCTCCACAAGTTTTATCAGTTGGAACGGTTACAAAAGATCAAATTGTTGCTACTACAACACTTGTTAATACAGCTACAAGTTCTGGAACAGCGAGTACACTTGTACTAAGAGATGTAAATGGATCTTTTGCGGGAAACTTATCAGGTAATGCAACCAATGTAACAGGTATAGTTGCTATTGCAAATGGGGGAACCGGAACCAACTCTATTGCTGCAATGAAAACGGCCTATGGACTAAACAATTTAGACAATACCAGTGACATAAATAAGCCAATAAGTAGTTTAACTCAAACGGCATTAAACTTAAAAATTAATAATTCTTTGATTGGCGTTGCTAATGGTGTTGCCAGTTTAGGAGCTGATGGTAAAGTGCCAACTGCTCAATTGCCGTCTTTTTCAATCACTTCTGTAAGTGTTGTCAATAGTAGTGCTAGTATGCTTGCTTTAACAGGATTATCTGTTGGATCAGTAGCTGTGCGAACAGATAATGCAACCAATTTTATTTTAACAGCATTACCAGCAAGTACACTTTCCAACTGGGTTAGCTTCTCGCCAGCTGGCGTTAATGTGCAATCTGTAAATGGTGCAACGGGTGCTGTTGCATTAACGGGTGCTGCAAATAGAATTTCTGTTACGTCTAATGTATTTGATATTGCTTCTACCTATGCAGGTCAAAGTTCAATTACTACACTTGGTACCATCGGAACTGGTGTTTGGAACGGAACAACTATCGCTATTAATAAAGGTGGGACGGGTGCCACGACTGCTAATGATGGATTTAATGCATTAGCCCCAGCGCAATCTGGTCATACTGGAAAATTTTTAACTACTAATGGAACAAATACAAGTTGGGCAAGTATTGGTGCAGCAGGTGGATGGAGCACTACAGGGAATAGTGGAACTGTGGATGGTACAAACTTTTTTGGTACGACGGATGCGCAGCCATTAAATTTTCAAGTAGGTGGACTTGCTTCTGGTCGTCTTGATGTTTCATCGACGATCGGACAAGCTACACTTGGTTACGGCGCTGGAGCGAACACCGTACGTAACACTTCCACTTTACTCGGAACAAAAAATACTGCACTTGGTTACCAAGCAATTTTTAACACCAACTACGGTAAAGAAAATACGGCACTCGGGTATCAAGCACTCCTTAATAACTTCAACGGCTCTAGCTCCACTGCCATCGGTTATCAAGCACTAAGCAACGCTAATAATCTCAACAGCACTTCAGATTTTATTTCCTACAACACCGCCGTAGGTTATCAAGCAATGCAGGGGTCAGCTACGCCTGCTTCCAACACCGCAACCTATAACACCGCTATCGGATATCAAGCACTAAAAGCTTTCACAACAGGTGGATACAATAACGCAATCGGTGTTTTTGCACTTGCATCAAACACCACGGGTAGTAACAACGCAGCACTCGGTTTTCAAGCACTCACATCAAACACCACAGGTTATCAAAATATCGCTATCGGTAGTTACGCGCTCTCATCTAATACCACCGGTATAAGAAACACAGCCATCGGATACAACACACTTTCCTCGATTTCAACAGGTAGCAATAACACTGCTATCGGTTTCCAAGCAAACGTCACAGGTGACGTATCCAACTCCGCAGCAATCGGATTCAGCGCCTCAACTTCCGTAGCCAATACCATCCAACTCGGTAATGGATCCATCGTTAATGTAAACACATCAGGCGCTTACACCTCAGCTAACACCACACAAGCTACCTCCAACACAACAGGTGCACTCATCATCGCAGGTGGCGCAGGGATCGCAAAAAATACTTTCATCGGTGGTAACCTTAACGTCACAGGAACTTCTGCTCTAACAGGAGCAGCAACTTTCGCAGGCGGTATCACCGCCTCTGGCGCAAGTACCAACACCCTCAATAATGTAACCGTACAAAATACTTCCACACTCGCCGCAACTAACATCTCTGGTATTACCACGATCTCCAACTCCACCGCTTCCAATGCAACCAACAATGGAGCGCTTGTTGTTAGCGGAGGAACTGGCATCGGTGGTAACTTAATCGTAGGTGGTAACACAAACATCACAGGAACCACTACCATCACAGGCCCAACTACACTTAATAGTATCTCCTTCGGTACCACACCAACTACCAACGATAACTCTACTAGACTCGCAACAACAGCTTATGTAATGTCTACACTTGCATCTCCATCTAATGGATTCGCGTGGTCTACAACAGGTAACGCTAACATGACGGATGGTAGTAGATTTTTTGGTACGACGGATGCGCAGCCATTAAATTTTCAAGTAGGTGGACTTGCTTCTGGTCGTCTTGATGTTTCATCGACGATCGGACAAGCTACACTTGGTTACGGCGCTGGAGCGAACACCGTACGTAACACTTCCACTTTACTCGGAACAAAAAATACTGCACTTGGTTACCAAGCAATTTTTAACACCAACTACGGTAAAGAAAATACGGCACTCGGGTATCAAGCACTCCTTAATAACTTCAACGGCTCTAGCTCCACTGCCATCGGTTATCAAGCACTAAGCAACGCTAATAATCTCAACAGCACTTCAGATTTTATTTCCTACAACACCGCCGTAGGTTATCAAGCAATGCAGGGGTCAGCTACGCCTGCTTCCAACACCGCAACCTATAACACCGCTATCGGATATCAAGCACTAAAAGCTTTCACAACAGGTGGATACAATAACGCAATCGGTGTTTTTGCACTTGCATCAAACACCACGGGTAGTAACAACGCAGCACTCGGTTTTCAAGCACTCACATCAAACACCACAGGTTATCAAAATATCGCTATCGGTAGTTACGCGCTCTCATCTAATACCACCGGTATAAGAAACACAGCCATCGGATACAACACACTTTCCTCGATTTCAACAGGTAGCAATAACACTGCTATCGGTTTTAATGCTAACGTCACAGGTGACGTGTCCAACTCCATGGCGCTTGGTAATAGTGCTACTACAAACACTGCCAACACCATCCAACTGGGTAATGCAAGTATCGCTAAAGTAAATACATCGGGAGCGATTGTTACGACTAATGATATCACTGCTAAACATATCAAAGGAAATTCTGGTGCTTTAAGTATTGCTGCATCTACCGGTGCGGGTACATCGCCATCAGCGGTTTCTGTAACGGGTACAGATATGAGTGGTGTAGTGTCTTTAACAACGGGTACAAGCCCTTCCGTTAATGCGGTTTTAGCTACCATTACTTATAATACTGCCTTTTCAACAGCGCCTGTGGTAGTCATCACGCCAGCCAATGCTGCAACAGCTAGTTTAGCTGCTGCACAAGCTGTTTGGGTCAATATAACAACAACAGGGTTTACTATTAATACAAATGGGACGGCAGTTGGGGCTTCTACTGCTTACAAATGGAACTATGTTGTTATACAATAAGGTCGGTTTTGTCATTAAAAAGTCATAAAAGAAAAGCGCAATGCCGTTCTACAATTCTATGACAATTACCCCCTTTGTATGATCCACATTTGCATTTGAAATCAATGCAGATGCGGTTTAGAGGTTTGATAGTGGGGTTATTTTTTGGCTTTACAGTTGCTAACGGGCAGGTGGGCAAGATAACGCGCACAGACACTTTGTATGGTTCGGCCAATGAAATAGTAGTGACTGCCACTAGAACCGAAAAAAAATTAGGCAATGTTGCCGTTCCGGTAACACTTATTTCTAGCAAACAAATTGCACAAGCGGGTTCTGTAAGAC
>Ga0209442_1001974_pt1 | contig 11301 bp, 8 predicted proteins | sample LauGreSBDMM110DD_2_FD_187565 | JGI IMG/M metagenome (GOLD analysis project Ga0209442, IMG submission 187565) | Freshwater lake microbial communities from Lake Michigan, USA - Sp13.BD.MM110.DD (SPAdes) (version 2) | ecosystem: Environmental > Aquatic > Freshwater > Lake | place: Lake Michigan, USA...
AAAGAAGTACTTGACCAATACGATCCCCTCGGCGGCGGCAAGTACTCAAGGCGAGAGTGTCGGCTGAGTGGGGGGGTCACGGCCCCAACCAGCCGGCGCCGTTTTTTAACGGTTTCGGCTGCTGCAAAAACTAATTGCTACTACCTATTTCGCCAACCCTCACTCATTCTGTAAGAGTCACTGAAAGTGCTGGGAATTGAAACTTCAATAATCATTGAACCCTTTGCCTTAGGCCATTTTTCTAACCGAAGTTCTAGATACTGATTCTTTGATGCTCCTCCACGAATGATCAAATCGCCATTTGCGTACATCTTGAAGCTAATACTTTCTCCGTAATCTGCTTCGAGTTCAAATGAATTACCAGATTCTCCACTTGCTGTATCCAAAAACTTCATCGGTGACTTGGAACGATTCGGCGCCTCGGCACGAATTGAAATAGAAAGTGGCGAACGCCTCTGCTCGCATGTCATTATCCAGGAATGACCAAGAAAAGATTCGCCTCGCAAAACCTGATTCCTCTCATAGAGCGGGGTGAAGGCCTCATAAATGACATCACTCCATTCGTTGAATCCATCAAAACAGTCGGCAATAAATCGAACAGGAGGCCGAGGCAAATTCAACTGTTCAACTTCGCGTCCATGCGTCAGACCAAGAACCACGGAACTTTGCGGGTTAGGCAGAACCTCAACTGTTGCTTTGGGGAAGACAACTTGGGCCTGTCTAGCCACAACGGGAATTTGAGACATTCCGCCGACTAGTGCCACATATCGAATTGAGCCTGAATATTCGAACCAATCTGCTTCCCTAATATCAACAGGTGAGATATTTCTGCGAGTTCGAATGTCAGCCGCTTTTACGGTTACTCGTGCTCTCCTCATAGAGGCTTCCAATTGTCCTGAGAAAAGTTCTTCTAAAGTGGCGCGGTTCATTGAAACAATGGATTTAAAGCCCTCGCCGAGAGGAATCTCACGCTTCATTAGGGTCGACAAGTCTTCTTTTATGTTTCGTGCATGTACTCCAAGGACTGGTGCATAGTTTTTTTCTAAGTCAGATGCTGTGACCTGCTTTTCTAACTCTTTCGCTATATCTCTATCGAGATAATCACCAGACTGTGGGAGGCCCTCAGTTGATAAGACAGTGAATTCTCTATCAACTCCTATTTCGACGAGCGCAATATCTAATGTTCCACCACCCGCGTCATAGACAAGAGTTTTTCCGTGAATATCGCCCTTTGCATTTAGCCAATAATCATTTTTCCAATGAAGTGATGCAGCAACGGGTTCATCAATGAAGTCACCAACATCAATAGCCAAACCCAAATCAGCATAGATATTCGCCAATGAACGTCGTTCCTCATAGGTCCAGCCCGCTGGGCAACTTACGTAAACATCAGAATTTTCAAAGATACCCGGTACTAATTTGTTAGCGCTTTGCATCGCTTGACTGATTATTGCCTTAACGACTTCAGCGGTCTTCAATGTGGTCCCGCAGAGTTCGACCTCTTCTTTTCGAATACCGATTAACGATTTCGCCGAATACAAAATTCTTTCGGGTGCAAGTTTGAGGGCATCCTCCCCGATCAGAAATTTTCCAGACTCGTCGAGGCCAACAACTGAAGGGATCCAAGGGTTTAACTTGCCAAGCGGAAGAACCCTTGCTGGGCCGCCGCTCTCCCTAAGAGACACAAGAGTGGTCGAGGTTCCAAAGTCAATTCCGACAGATTGTTTCAAGAATTTTCCTACTCTCGGATCGGGGAGCAAACTCCCTTTCTAAGAACTAACTTTTCGCCACCCTCACCATCAATTAAGTACGCCGACGAGAGTATGCGACAATTTTCTGGATCTTTAACCCCAATATATTCAAAAAATTCTGGGTTATATGTAGTAATTGAGTTAACTTCGCCAACAATTTCTACACTGAAAAGTGTCAGTGAGAGCTCGATACTTCTTACAAGTTCGTCTGCCGTTGAGGAAATGCCTTCTAACAGAGGGCAAATCAGTCGTAAAGAATCCAAGTGTTTAATCATCTCTCGAAGGATGTCCAATCGACCTTGCCTAATATCCGCTTGATGAGCTCCCTGGCTCGCTCCCATTGATTCACGTAATCGATCTTCTAACGAAACATGTTTGGCAGAAAGCAACTTCAATTCTCCGTTGAGTTTTGCTTCTTCTTCTTCAAATTTTTGACGTTGCGTATTTAGTTGATCCTCAAATTCTTTTGATAGCCGAAGCATCTCTTTTTGAATTTTCTCCGCTGCATAGGAATCAACAAACTCCGTAATCGCACTCGCCTCCAAGGCTGGGCGGTCTCGCTTATCTGCCACCAATGCAAAAAGATGCGGCAGTCTGAGTTCTTTGAACTTTGAACTCCATTTCAGGAGTTCCCAAGCTTCGCCTTTGGAAGAGAACTTCCTTTCCAAAGCCGGAACTAGAACACTGTCTCGGGCCGGCCCTGAAATGAGAACTGAACGTGGGCCTCGAATGCCATCAAGAAAAGTGATCAACCCATCAGCCTCAATTCCTTCCCAGATTGAGTCGGGAATATCTGCAAGATTGCTACCACTATTCGTAACTAGAAGACTCAACAAACCTCGAGCATTCTTTTGAATGAGCGGGGTTCCTTTAAATAGTTGAAGTAGCGATAGAGCTGTATCAAACTCGGCTCTTTCAATTAGCTGACCTAGATCTACGGCCTTCTTCGATTTGAGTAGGCATGTAATCCAATTTCCACAGACATCAAGTAAGCGCGAATTAGTCAATTCGACAGCCACTTTAAGAATCTGAGGTAGCTCCCGAATTGTCCAAGATTTAGGAATTATCGCAGCCCGAAGCTTCAGTTCCTTATCTAAGGCCTTTGACGAAGTCCATCGTTTTGAACCGATCAACGCAATACAAGATTCAACAACAACTTCACACAATTCATTTTCTGATTTTGATGCTAGGAGTTTCTTTGCTTCTGGATGAAAGGAGGACTTCTTATCAATTGCTAATTCGACTAACCATATTCTTGATGAAGGCGATGACAAGATTTTTTCACAGATGGATTTCTTGACCTCATCAGAGAGAGGCGTGGAGAACGTCTTCGCATCCAAGTTGAGAGCGCTTTCGTGATGTCCCAAAACTTGTCCAAGATTGGTAACGAAATGTAAATCCTGAATTCCTATTTTTCCTTCTAGCAATAACTCATTAGCGAATTTCTCTAGTTCATTGAAATCTTCTAATAACCCACCATCGATACTCTTCCCTAGCAACACATCAAAATTTGAAGGGGACGCAATCAATTTTCCGTCTTCACTCATAAGACCTCACTGTAACAAACTTGTCTAATTTAAAATTCACCTGATTCCTTGACATAGGGTCGCCATGTTGCCAACAAACGGGTGATTGATTTGTGTCGCAGAGAGATCTCAAAGACTCACGAACAAGACCTAGGTGTAGTTTTGCAAAGTTAAGTAAGCTAACAATTTTGGCGAAAATCTTCAGCAGTTATCAACTTCAACCTGAACCAAATGAAAAACCACTACTCTGCGCAGCAGACCTCTCTCATCCGGGGCTTCCTCCCAACGGTACGGGTCTTCTGCAAGCTCATATTTGCCAACATAAGTAACCGAAGTACCTTGGGACGTAAACAGATGTACTGGCAATCCACGTGCCTTTGTACCAAGCAACGATTTATTTGCTCGCGTCGTGAGATCTTGATCCCCTCGAGGACCTTGGCCGGTATAATCAAAACGACCATTTGGCTTCGACCCCTCCCATCGGTCATAGCCATACTTCCTGGCTTTGTGGGGATTACTAAAAACCAAAACAGCAGTTCGGTTCATACATGAGGTAATTCCCCACTGATGAGCACCCCCAACCAACTGATGCAACTCTCTTCGCTTAATTACTTGCCCAATTTTTACTGGCCAGTTGTCGAATATCGGCATCAAAGTCATCTCCCCTCGAAAAACGCGAGAGTAAGAGAGTCACGACTTTCAATGTCGCTACGAGTTGTTTCCGCAGCAACCTGAAGATCGGATTGATATTTAAGACCATGCACGTTCGGTGGAACAGTTTCAAGGATCTTCGGAACGTCGAGAACATTAAAATAGCGCAAACCCTGCTTTGCGTGATCCAGATCATACTTAAGACTCCCGGTGTTATTCCAACTATCACCGAGCGTTCGTACTACTTGATCCACAAACAGGCGACGAGCGCTTTCCGATTTCAATTTCGGCAAAATTTGGAGAACTAAATCGGCGCAAGTTGCACCAACGTCGGAAATACTGAGAACCAACGAGGCTATGGTTACTCTCAAACCTTCAACAGGAATCAATTGCGCATGAGAGAACATGTGGATTCGTGGTCCGGTTGTTGTTTTTACTTCTACTCTTTCATGACTGTGTGCAAAGTCATATCGGTCGTTTGGTGTCGTGTGCCAGGAACCCACCGCCAGGTTCACGTCGGTGCTTTGATCTATGAGAAATAGTTCACCCCAGAGACCCTGCGTTGACTTCCTACTTGGCTGCGTCAAAGCTCTAAAAAGAGACACTAAATCAGTAATTAGTTTCTTAACGGATTCAGGTTCTGAGTTAACCCCTGTATCAAAAAGCATTGCTATCAACTCGAGAAAGGTCTTAACCAACCAACCCTCACGACTTTTGGTTGCAATAACTGCCACCGATTCAATACGTGTTTTGGGTCCGTTCTCGATTTTGTAATTCTTTTTCGGACTTATCCATATATGTTCGAGATCTTGATTCGGTCCACGATTGTGCGCTTCCGGGGGGAGTAAAAGCAACACAGCATTTGAAGTTACGCCCAGGCGGGCCCATTCATATCCATCAATAGTTTCAACGTGCAACGAATCTGAGTCATCTTCCAATCGATCTGATAACCGCTTGTATGTATCAAGAATTGACAAATACTGACTCATATTTCCTGAATCCATTTTTCTGCCCACTCTCGGGGTTTCTGCGGTAACCATAACGCAAGATATCCAACCTCTTTTTCTTCTATTTGATCATCACTAATACCGTGATCAATAACATGAATTTGAATGGATATACGATTCGAATGAACCTTTCGATCGCCAATGTAATGGTTGTTACTACCTTGAAAAAGGTCGATTTTATGATTTAAGTTGTTAATTTGGCGTCGTCGGCGATTCGGTCGCGCCCCGTACGCCATCATAAAGACATCAACCTGATTCAGTAAACCTCCCGGATTCAACGTCGGGTTATTGAGGATTTCATCGAGGGTTTCTAAGCCGACATTGAAGTTGTCCCTATCTCTGGCTTCAACAGAGAAGCCAACTAATAAAAGACGCAAAGCTTCCAAATCACTGATTGCATGAAAGTGTTGGGTCAATGGTTCTCCGCCACGCAACTTGGTATCAGCCGGCATTAATTCCAACTTCGATCGACCTTGCGCTTCAAATATGCCGCTAGAAGCTAGAAAATCACTCAATAGAAGGACATTCGAAGCCTTCAAATTGGTGTTTGCAAGCCAATGCTTCTGCTCGATCCATCCCTCAGTTGTCCTAAATCTCTTGATTTCACGACGAATTGCGTTACGTCGAGTCGGTCTTGCGTCAGGGTTAAGCCGCAATCGGACCTTCCAGCCTTTTAGGTGCTTGTTGTTATCGTCGTAATCTTTCAAATCTCGACGCAGAAATTCTTCCTCCTCCACATAACCCTCAAAAGCTTTTGTCACATCATCCTCTAGCCAAACGCGAATTTTGCCGAACCAGGAGCCGCAGTAACCAAAAAAGCGTCCACGTTGTTGAATGGTGTCCATCTGACCCTGGCCGGCATTGCGCAACATATGAGTCACGTGTAGTCGTGGCACAGTAAAGCCGACTCCAAGCATTTCACCACCATTGAGAATGTTGTAATTGCTGATATTGAAGTCGGGGTTCCGAGTTCCATTTTTCGAACCATCGACGAGCCAAATATGCACAAATTGCAACACATTCTCCAAAGGCTTACCAAAAAGTACGTCTAAAGGATGCCACGATTCAGTCGAAGCAAAAACTAGATCGTTGTAAGCAGGTTCAAATTCGGTTCTAAGCAATTCAATTCGATCCAAAGACGTTGGATTGTCTCGCACTAAATTGAGCCATGAATTTTTTAAAGAAGTGAGCCACGATTGGAAAACTGTATGAACACCAATGGTTGAATCTGAATGTACGAGCATAGAAAAGCGTTCAAATTGATGAGTTCCGTCAATCACTTTTGAGTGATAATCATTGGCAGCTATTAACAAATAGGTCGCAAGTGCTCGCCTTAAAGAATGCACACTTTCGTCATCATCCCGAGCGGCCTTAGCAAACGCTTGTTCCGATACTGGAATTGATTTGATTGTTCGACCATTCGGTTTATCTAAAAAGAACGCCTTTCCACCCGTGTAATCTGGACCACATCCCAGTAAACGAACGAAATCTGAGCGGAACTCATCTTCTACTTCGCAAAGAAGATTTGCTTGTGGGGTTGCCGTATATTGCAAAATCGAGTGATGCGGTAAGTAACTACGCATCTCGCCCATCAATTCATAGATTCTTGACTTTTCGTCTTCCTTCGCCACATTGGGGGTCGCCATATGACATTCATCATCGACAATGAGGGCAGTTAGTCCATTAAGTTGATCCTTGTTTGGACCAGCAACTCCTTTTAGTAGCGCATTCAAATTTCGCAAATGGCTAGTTTCTTTCATCACGACAATTATTGGCGTTGGACCCACCGTATTTCTCCCAGCAAGAAGATTACTTGCGTGACTTTGCAACAAGTTTTGTATTTGATGAACTGCAGGATCTGGGCCAGGTTTGGGGTTTAAAACTTTTGTCCAACGATTTACAACATCAGGGTTATTAAGTTCGAGGTCTTGTTGTAATCGTTCAAATGTTTGGTTCAATAAAATTTTGCTTACCCCACCAACAACAATGATCAACTTGTATCCGTTATCATGAGCTAACGCTGTTGCCGCAGTAAAAGACGAAGTCTTTCCACTCTGTACATAACCCAGCACAAGCCCTGCGTTTTTCCTGGCGTTCGACTTTGCCTCAAGGGGATCAACGCAGCCACTCAAGATGCGGTAAGTTTCCTCTGCGAGACGCTCTTGTTGAGGTAATGGTAACCGAGCAACAAATCGATTAAATTCAATTCCAAGCCTCGGTGTCCAAAGCGGAATTGTTCCAGGCAAAGTGTTCAATTTTTCATTCACAATTTCTACCGGCTTCCATAGTTCCATTGTTTCTACTTTCAGTTATTTCTGCGTGAGACTGTTACCTAGCGCCACTAGCCGAAGGAATTGATCTATATTATTTCGTACGTAACTGGGAAACTTTGCGCCGGCTCTGCGAGCCGCAATTTCAGCAAAACCAATTGACGATGCAATTATGATCAATATTTTTTGCACCATTCGGTCATCAGACCAATAGTTAACAATAAATGGATGTTCCATTCCTAAAGTAATAAACAGCTGCTGAGGTTTTTCTGTTTCATCTGGTCTTGACTCTTCAATATTCACAAACAAGTTTTCTCCGGGTCCTAAACCAAGTCGCACAGTTATTTCCCACTTCACTCCATCAATCTCAAAATTCACCTTTGTTATATCTCGAAGGTCAACAGAATTTAAAGGCTTCGGGTATGGATCGGCAACTGTTGGTTCGGCGGGCTCAGTCACAACTGTGGATCCAGGAATTCTGATTATCGGGTCCACGTCGGGAGAAATCTCTTCAGGATCAACTTTTGGCTCCCGATATTCACGAGCCTGACGGAGGATTTGGGAAGCTTCCTTTTTTAGTACTTCGATGATTTCTTCGAGAGTTGCTTCATTGTCTTGAAACTTGAAACCCATCTTGTCAACGGTTGGTTGATATTCATCTAAGTACAGTTCGACGCATAGCCTTCCGGTTTCAAAACTGTTTCCCGGTCCAAAAAGTTCAATCGGCCGATGGCTCTCTCCAACGTTTCCCAAAATAAGACGGTGATGCCAGAATAAATTCAACGCTGTAAAACTTCTCTTCATCTTCTGCAAGAGATAGACGCGGCCCTTAATCGTTCGACCATCATCCATTGTCAATTCGACAAATTCTTCCCAAATGCGCTCTGGCTGAGTCTTGTCCCACTGAGGGGGCGCACATAAAACCGGGAGTTCTTCAGCACTGAGCAACTGACCATTCCACAAAATTTCGACCTTGCCGGCCCGAATGAATTCTCTATAAATATTTGGAAGATAGGCCTTTATCTTGGCGACCGTCTTTGGTCCAGACGGTGGATGAATCAGGTTTTTCAAAGTGACAACTGTGTAATGATCATTCTCGGAGACTCTGCGTACTTCAGGGGTTAGGGAGTCAGTTTCACCGTCTGTAATAGTCTTCGTGGACCAATTTAGGCAACGTTCAATTGTTTCACCTATCGCACTACTCCTTACAGACCAGTCTCTAGCAAACCAGCATGCGGCAGCTTTCATGCCTACGCCATATTGAGAAATGAAGCGGAGATCTTCCGGTGGTTTCGCCAAAGCGAATGCCGCCGAAAAGTTCTTCTTATTAATTCCGGCTGCGTTATCCCTAATTTCGATCGTCCCTAATTCGGGCAGATAGTCAATTAATACTTTCAGTTTGAAATTACTGCCATGCAGCGTTTCTATTTCTTTCTGATGCTGCTGATAACTGCTAATCGAGTTGTCAATAAACTCACCCAATGCAAGCCAAGGTTTGTAATTGAAACTGGGGAACATTGCGTACACCCCTACTCCAGGGGAAATATTCACAGATTCGCTCATAAGGTCATCCATCTGCCCGCTTCAACTTTCATCTTGATTTGATTTGAATAATTTCAAACCTATCATTATAAAGATCCTGCTTAAGCGATTTTTAGTTTCAATAAATCACACTAATTTTTCATCTTTTTGAGCCTACTGAAAGCCAAAAGTTGATATCCAGTTGAGTATCTAACGGTGATTAAACGGCGGTTATAATCCTCAAAGGAATGCTGAAAGTTAATACTTTAAGTGATTTTTATAGATTCCTTGGGGAAGACCAATTGCTTTGATGTCTAACTTCAGCGAACTTTCAACCTTTGTTCTAGCGCTATGAAGGCGAAAACTAAAACTGTATCCCTTGTCCATCGCAAGGTTGACGGTTGAATCTAAAATTGATTCGATGTTTAGAACTTTTGATGGAAGTTTGCATTGCGAGCATGCCAAACTGCCGCTCAGATTAAAGCCCTGGATTTCTACTAACTTCTTTGTACTTCGTCGAATCACCTTATAAAAGTCTTGATTCCCAATCAGATAGCGCACCATCCCCTCGCAAAGATCCTTGGAAGCAATGGGAGAAATCTTTGACTGGCGGAGTATCTCATTACTGAAAGCTTGCATCAATGGTTTATAAATATTGGTGTGAACATTTGGAAGATTCTTCCAAGTCGCGCTACCAGCCGACTTAGTTTGTATCCCATCTAATTCAATGAAAACTTCTTCAATGTCATTCCAATAGATGTCCGAACAACCAGATTTTGATAGATCCCATTTTCGGACGAAATCAATCTTCCTCGAAAGTCTTGAATGCTTGAATGCATCATGATTGTTTTTGCATGAAATACCAATCTGTCCTTTGACAGTAGTTAGAACTACGTCCCGAACATCACCGGTCTGACCTTTACTGTCCTCAGCGATCTCAATTTCGCCAGTAATTTTGATTGAATCCAAACTTTCCAGTTGGTAGATATGAGACACGGCTAAATCGGCCGCCTTATTCATTTCGCTCTGGGTTTTTAGTGACAATGATTCAAAACAACTACGAGCAAATTCAGACGCGACCGATGTCTTGATATTTGTGGAAGTAAGTTTTGACAGTTGTTCGGCTGTCGCCCATTCAAACGCTTTTCCATTAGTTGTTTGCGACGCTGCCATGATCGATCAGTCCTGCTCTCTGAACTTGCTCGGGTTAATAGCGTTCTTTCCGTAACTCACTATACGCAATCAATTTCCCTGTTCGTTTAGTGCGCATATTGATAGGCCCATTTGCCTCTAAATCATTCCTGATTTGTTTCGCAAGTGCTTTCCCAAACTCCACCGGTACGGCATTGCCGATCATTTTGTAGCCATCAATCACGTTTTTATATAGAAATTTGAATGAATCCGGGAACGTCTGAACTCGAGCAGCTTCACGCACCGTTAGTCGCCGATACAAATCTTCAAAACCCGGCTCGAACGCTTGAAGATCTTTGCCAACTTTCACCATCTTGGGTGCCTGGGGATGCAGAGGCGCATGTCGACCACCTGCCTGAATCGTGAATGAAGGCTGATCCCAACTTCTGACCCGATTACGACTCATAAATATTGACGAAAAAGTGGTGACCAAATATTCGTGATTCGCAATTGCTAAATCTTCGCGAGCATGAGTTCCACTGTTTGCAGGCTTAGCTGAATCTTTAAGGTCAAAGATTGCATCTTTAAGAACTTTTCGACGAGATTCAGCTAGCGGCTTTGGCGGTTCAAAAAATAGATCTTTGCCGAATCGATATCCAACGATGATCACTCTCTCACGATCTTGCGGGACTCCATAATGTTGAGCATTCAGTAACCCGAAACTTATGTTGTAACCGATATCAAGAAGCGGCTCAAAAATTCTGTTGAGCGCATCACGATGCTTTGTAAATAGAATTCCTGACACATTCTCTGCCAAAAAAAATTTGGGTTTAATTGCGGCAATCAAATCTGTATACGTAAAGAACAACTGTCCCCGATGGTCCTCTTCGCCACGAAGCATTCCCGCTTCACTCCAGCTTTGGCACGGAGGGCCACCAATCATTCCATCAATTCCTTTGGGAAGGTCCGAGGGTACGACATCATTAATACTTCGGCGATCGAGGATTGTTCCTTTGTGGTTCCGCTCGTAGGTGGCGTGGATTGACTTGTCGTATTCATTGGCCCAAACAACATCAAATCCGGCCTTACGAAACCCGAGATCTAACCCACCGGCACCAGCAAAAAACGAAGCAACTTTCATTGAGCGCAATGTTAGATGAGAGCTGTGGCTGAATATCTACCAGTGCACGATGTTGAGGCATCCTTTGCCAAATTTCTACTTCTATGGGCGTTTCGAAATACCGCCATTCCAATCAAGCGCACATTTTCACCCCCTCCCATCGTTACTCCTAGACACCACTCACTAGGAGAACCCGATGACTACCTACACCGCAACAACTGTCGACCTTTTCTGGCGCGAATCATCCCGTAAAGACCTCGAGGCAACCACCGAACAAGAAGCAATCGACGAAGCATTCGAATATGCAGACTTCATCGGTCAAGT
>Ga0209442_1001977_pt1 | contig 11281 bp, 24 predicted proteins | sample LauGreSBDMM110DD_2_FD_187565 | JGI IMG/M metagenome (GOLD analysis project Ga0209442, IMG submission 187565) | Freshwater lake microbial communities from Lake Michigan, USA - Sp13.BD.MM110.DD (SPAdes) (version 2) | ecosystem: Environmental > Aquatic > Freshwater > Lake | place: Lake Michigan...
ATTTGTTGGGTCTGATACGACCAGAATGTTTGCAACATAACTCAACTTGCGTTTTTGTTTACGAGCAATTTCTTTGTTGGCTTCAATGCCTGAATTCCATAGTGTATTGTTGTGTTCACAAACTGGGCACTTCTCATTAAGAGTTGTGAGACAGTTATCAATGAACCAACCACCAGGTCCCTGAAAACCGTGACTGAATGTACGAACCCATGGAAGAGCATCGTCACCATCAACCGCAGGAGCAGGGAGAAAACGAATAACGGCCATGCCATTACCTGCTTTGTCTACTTCTGGTTGCCAGAAACGTGTGTCATCTTTGGATCCTGCTTCAGCAGGTTGGGAGGTTGCTTCAATCGCTTTGGTTAGTGTTTTGATATCACTACGATTGCGCTTAAGATTAGCAAATGAACTCATATGTATTTCCTTTAGTATTAGGTTCTGTTTTGTGTATATTTTTTATCCACAGTATGCATTATATCACTATATTTAGTTGTTTGTCAAGCAGACCTCTAAGTATAGTAAGAGTTTCGCCTACTTCTTTATGAAGTATGCCATACCCACCAGCCGCATTAAAATCATTAATGATGCTTGATGTATCATCAATTAGTACTGATTCGGGATTCGCATATTCAGCTTTATATTTCTTGCCAGGAACTATATTTGCTTTATATGGAATGCCCTTCTCGCACAACCAATGAATCTTGTGTTCCGTAACTTCTTTGTGATATTTTAAACCACCAGAAGACGAAAGCATTTCAATGTTGATACCTTGGTTCTGACACCATTTAATGTATGTCAATAAATCGAGCGAACCAGGGAACCAATCCAATGTTTTGAATTGTTCTGTACCAATGAATTTAGTCCAGTTAACAGACCAATCTTTTCTGTCTCTCATTGAGCCAGGTGATTCATTGAACAACTCAATGTACCGACTCTCAAAGTCACATAAGACACCATCCATGTCTAGGTAAATATTCTTAATCATTCAACACCTTTTTCAAAATCAACTTATATTTTACACTATCTTGTGGCAGAAAAGAGGCATACTTGATACACTTTCGCCTAACTTCTGGCCATCTAATAGTATCGTTGATTTTATTTGTCCACATGGGAAAGAATCCAAGAATCTGATTAAGCAAGCACAGAGATTCAATCTGTACTTCTTTCCTCAAAGTCTTGGTCAATAGTAATGGGTAATCACCATCAGTACTTAACACCTGATTGGGATTAAGTATACAATCTTCAAAAATAAGTTTACAATCATTTTCAAAGGTATATGATAGTGACTGAATCACCTTTTGTCGTTTACGGAAGTTCATATCGGCCTCTTCTTGCAACAGAGCACCGACCCATGACTTTTCATCTTCTATTAAATTAGCAACAATGAAATTAATTAAATCTTCTTTGTTGGTATACTTACGAGACAATTTGTAGAAGTGATATTTGTCTTTACGATTTTCAAATGCGGTGACAGTAACATTAGTCTTGCCAGCATATTTAAAGTAATCGTATGAGTCGGTTGTGAAGTGAAGTTTTAGAGAATGATAGAGTCCAAAAGCTTCATAACCAGATATCATATCGGTAACCTAGCACCCTTTTCTTTCAGCATGTTATTGTCTAATGCCACATTTTCAATCTTCGATTTTAAGTTAGAATTGATTAATGTAGCCGCCACTTCAATCTCAAGTCCAGTTTCTTTGCAATATTCCACAATTGCGTCAATGTAATTGTAGTTTGTTTTAATAACAAAATCTTCTATAGACCTGGCAAATTTTGCCATTTCATCTTTAGTTGGCATCTTTTCCTTTTGGACAATTTTTGTCCCAACATTCATGCTTCAACATGGTTTCATTATCAATCTTACAGACTGGACAAACATCTTTCATTTGTGGTTTTCGAATTAATTGTGCCGCAGTCCAATTCATCACCTGAGATTCAGATTCTTTTTGTGATGGGAAAGGCCATTCTTCTTTTACTGGTTCTTCATAATGTTCTTCAGTAGGTTCAAAAGTTGGATAATAGTATTCTTCATCCACAAAGTCTAATGTACCTGATGGATGAAAACCTGAACCACGGAGAAACATTTCAAAATGTTCTAAAACATCTGGAAGAGTATCTGTACTAAATTCTATAGTAGTCTCTGCATTACGGCCAGAGATATCATCTATTTGTTTAAAAATATATTTCATTTCACAATCGTTTCATAAAGAGTTTCAAATTGGTCTTGCACAGCAACCTCTTCATCATAGTTTTGTTTGAAGTAGACTTTCGCCATCTTCGCAACTATCTTCTTAGGCAACTGTAACTGCTTACTGATATCTGCAATTGCTTCACGGATATATTCTTTCTCACCTTGAGCCCGTGCCATTGAATCTGACACCTCACGGATGACCTTCAACAACTTTTCACGGTCTGCTGGGTTTGAAATTTGATTAACACTCACTTGCTGAATAGCCATAATATACTCCTAAAAAATTATTTCTTACTTGTAGCGGCATATGTGATGCAAATTGGATTAGAATTTGTCTCATATGCACACTTCACTGATAATGGGTCAACACCTTTAGCAATTGCTGCCTCGATGTTCTTCGCCATGTTGTTTCTATCATTAGTATTATACACGATTCCGCCAATTATTGCGGTACACAATATAATTACTACCGATACACAGATTGTGATTAAGTCCTTGTTCATATTAAATGATTCCTTTGTTTCTGTCGATTGAGTCTTGTTTGCTTTTGTAGAAAATATGCCTGCCAATTTGTTTCTCCTTTTGTAGTTTTGTCCAGTTAGGTTTCACATAATCAGCATGATAATAAGTTGCCCCATTAGTCACATCAGTCATTCGTTCAAAATTTAAAAATACATTTGTAGACAACTGTAGGATATCATTATACAATGAAGTTTGCTTGATTGTCAAGCGCCTAGAGGTAAATGTGCTATCACAATACCATGAAAACTGACAAGTGTGCCCAGTTTTTTGTTGAACCACATCACAAATATTATTGGCATATCCCGATTGCACCCGATTCAAAGTGACAAAAGCAACTGCCTTCTTTCCATCTAATGGTTCGTGTGCTGCCTCAAAATAAATGTTTTCAGCTAAACAGGTTACTTGTTTTTGTGCCTCAACAGTCAAGTTATTGAATGTTGATTTTATAGGCAGGATATTATATGTGTCTACACTTATAAATGATAAGAATAGAATTGCTGACGAAAAAAATATGCTAAAAATTATGAGTTTGCTTCGCATCTTACTCCTTGTGTGTTGTTTAAAGTGGGACGGAAAGTCCCACTACCCTCATTTAAGAAGACTTCTTAACGGAAACTTTTGGTGTTTCTGGCGCAGTATTATTAGACACAAATCCATTTAAGGTTTGAGCTTTGGTTATAATATCTGTTTCTGAGGGAATTAGTGGCAAAGACGGATGTTCGGGTGGTGTCTCACCCTTAGACTTTGCAGATTCGCATTGCATGTGCCATCCTTGAGAGATACGGTCACGCTCTGCGTTATAAGAATCATATAGCATGTCTCTTGCCATTTTTAATAGTTCAAGACGGATTTCAAAAGGTGTCATGTTTGACATAGTTTACTCCTGTGTAATGTGTGTATACTACCTTTGTGTGTGTTGGTAGTATAGTTATTTAGTCATTCCAATGTCGCAAAACACCGGCAATAATAACTAAATTGGTTATGATATAAATTAAAACAATTATCGAACGGACAATAGCAACCTTATCTGCTTCACTATCATTCGTTGATGCTTTCTCACCTAATGCTTTGGCCCAAAGTCTCCAAAGTTTAATCCCAAAGTCCTTCATAGTATTTACCAAATAAACGAAATCCATTTGTGATTCGTTTCTGTACTTCTTGCATACCATCCATATCTAGTTCATATGTGTGATTTGGTCCATCAACCATTTGGTACATTGTTGCCTTACCGTTTTCATCCCAATTGCAAGCAACTGTTTTATGGTCAATTTCACCAGAACGAAACTTTTCTTCCCATGAATCATCAACTTTACATTCAAAGGCAAAAATCATTTCACCAAGAACATAATCCCATCTTTTAAAATGATTAGCATCAGTATCGTATTCGGATTCTTTTGGTGGTGCTGAAGTAGACTTTAATTCTTCTGGTACATCTTCATCATCAACAAAAGGAGAACCGTGTTTATCTTTTTGTAATTGCTTCAACATTGGCAGAATGATATCTGCTAAAGTGCTGTCCATTGACCAAGTATCATATCGGTCAATCTTCACATAGTTAATTTGTGGATGAACAAAATCGAGAAATTTATTCCATGCTATACAAAAAGGATTTAAGAAATTAATCCACTTGTCGTATTTGTGTCCAGGCACATCTTCATGATTGTAAAACACACCATCATCTTTTTCCCAAAAGCAAACCACCTTGAGAATAGTATAGGGTGATACCCAATGATTACGATAACCACTTTTATAAATCTTCAAAATTTCTCCAAAATAAAATGGGGGTTTTTATTGAGAACCCTCCAAACTCCGGTCTTTAAAATGAATATTTCAAACCAACTGCAACTTGATTACCATCAAATGCATTTACACGATTCTGACCTTCTTGACGGCGATAGTCAACAGTTGCGGCCAAATTCTTAACAACAGGTACTGAAGCACCAACACCAGCAGTAACGGCATAACCATTAGAAACAGTTTGGTTGTTCAAATACGCAACGCCACCTTTAACGGCAATAGTAACAGGACCAATTTTAGTAACATCATATGATGCAACTAAACTATAACGGTCTTGGTCGTTAGTGCTTTGTGTGAAACGGTCATAACCCGCTACAACTCCAACTGCACCAAACTTTTGTCCTAGTGTAACACCATAACCTGTGCGGTCAGTTGTGCCAGAATAATCACGGGTACCAGTTACACCAACTTCAACAGCCGATGCCGATAATGCCAAAGTGGCTAATGTTGCAAATAAAATTTTCTTCAAAATGAACTCCTTAATTATATGAAATTGGTTAGTTATTCTGTTACGAGGAAACTAACCGAAACCCTAAGCCGAGTTTAGGCGGCTAAAGCAAAACTTTCGTCATTTGCATTTACGTTTTTTGCTTGATTTACGGTCATCGCCTACCGTGCTGTCCACGCATGTACTTGTTGCCCTGTCGAATCTAGGTCACCCCCATCAGAAACATATTAAGCCTCGGGACTCAAACCCGCTTGGTTTAAAAGATGTGCTTCACTCAATATGCTTTTGGTGGAGGTGGGGGGATTCGCACCCCCGTCCAGGACACTTTTCTCTTTGCTTCATACAGCAATATCACTCCAGTATTTATCAATGAATTGATTTAATTCTGGCAAATATTCTTTCTTGTCTTTCACAAATACCTGTGGCACTTCTTCTTCGGTTGCAATTGCTACCACAATTTTATTGATTGGTCTATTTGTAATTTCTCCAAACATCTCAGCATATGCTGAACATTGCATAAAGTAATTACGAATGTTACTTTCTTTCTTTTCCTTTGTGGAAGATTTGAAGTCAATTACTGCCAACTCATAATCCCACTCCGCAATCAAGTCAACACGACCTGCCAATCTCAAACCATCACTATACAATGCCTGTTCAAGGCAATATACATTACCAACATGTTCATCTAATATTGGTCGCAATTGACCAAACATCATTTTGTCCAAAGGCATCAACGAATGCCTTTTCACCTCGGTTAATTCACCAAGAATATATTTCTCACACAAGGTATGTAATTTTGTACCACGGCGAGAAGCACGGCCTGCAATTTTATTTGCTTCTTCATTACCAACACGCTGACGCCATTCGTAAATAGCCTTCTTATTGTAAGAGGACAAAACAGTAGTAACAGAAGGATACTTTTGTCCTTCTGGTGTTACATATCGTCTGCCTTCTTCTGTTGTCTCTGCTTTTAAATCAAAATCTAATTCAGGTAATTTTATAAAATTAAATGTCATGCAGTCCTAATTTTTTTGCGGTACTTTTCAACAATGTCACGAGCCTTCACTTGTGCATTTGTCTTGTTACCATATTCACGCCCAAGCCTACTATCAGGATGATGTTCGCCAACCTTAGCTAAGACCTCTTTGAAACCTTCTGGTACTTTTTGATAAGAACCAGAACCACTAATCAAAGCAGGCGCAGTTATGATTGGTTGCACTTGAGGATTCTCTTTTAGAAATTCTTCACGTTCAGCAATTTTCATAACCACTTCAAATTCTTCCTGTGTTTCAGTATCAATAAAATTATATGTTGGCATTAAATATGTCCATGTGATAAAGGTTCAACCATCTCAACAAACCATTTAGGTCTTTGTCTACTATTTATTTTACCTTTCCATGACCACAAATGTTCCTTCTTCATCACATAATAATTATGATATGATTGCAAGGAATTGCCGACAACTTTACAATCATCAGGCATTGCAGGCGTTGGGCCAACAAAATCACCAACAGGACATTTATCTGGCACTTTGGCCAAATCTGGTATCAATCTTGCTGTTGCATGTATTTTACCATAACGATATGTGAATTCTTTTAGTAATTCACACCACATATTATATAACCACAAATAATGTTGGTCACTTTGACGAACCCAAATAGCAGAAGGATGATTCATCATTGTGGGTTTCATCAATCTCAATTCACGTTCATCAAGTAACCGCCATCGTTTGATATTACGATTATTGATTGTTTTGTCCATATACATTTCACCATCAAGAACACGATGAGCTGTTGACAACAACTGAGCATATTCAATCACCATTTTGCAAACATGTTTATCCACATGCATTTCTGCACACTTAGTTACATCATGGTCTAGGTAAAAAATGTTCACGGCAATTCACGGTCGGTCATTTTTTTCTTCTTCTTCATTCCGCCTTTGTGTTTTTTTTCTTCTTTATCCGCATCTTCACGGCCATCACTAGAAACATGTTCCCATAACTCATTAAATTCACTTCGCAATTCACGGTGAATATTAGTCAAAGAGCCTTCAACATACCACAAAGCACTACGAATATCTTCTGCACTACTTTCTTCTGCGCCACTTGCCAATACACTAAACAAAGACCGCATTTCTTCAAGGCGGATGATTTGTGTTTCCAAATTATTCAATTCTGTCCAGTATTTCATTACCATTCTCCGTTATCAATCCAAAGTCTAATCGTTAAAAACAAAAACACAAAACTATATGTTTTTTCGGGAGAACCCCATTCGCAATTACTCTCATTCCTGATTTTAGGAATAAGAGACCAGTGAAGAGGATTCAAGTTGAGTATAACACATACTCCGCTGTATTTGAGGTAATTATACATTTTCACTTTCAAAAATATTAGACCACTTCAACAATTTGTGTCGTTTAAGTGCTGATGCATTGAGTAAATCTTTTCGGTCAATAAGACCAGATTCAACAATTAATTCAATCATGCAATGCAAATCACCAAGCTCTTCTGTTAATCGTTCTTCGTTGGTTCGTTCATTGTGTGAACCATCAATACCAAAACGAAAAACTTTTGAAATGGCTTGCGTCACTTCAGCACATTCTTCTTGTGTGATTAATAAAACTTCTTTTTGTGCTTTATTCATTTACTGAGTAATTTCAGTTACTTCAAGTTCATCAGAAGCAACCTCTGCTTCTACTTCTGCAACAACTGGTGTTGCTTTAAGGTCTGCCAACTTAGCAACTTTTGTTACTTTGGTTGTTTTGCCTGGTGTGAAACCAGACTTGGTGACACCTGTAAGGTTGAGATATTTTTTAATCTCATCAGGGTTCATAATTTGGTAAGCAACAGCCTTGCGACCCTCTTTGACTACCTTGACCACACCATTGGCATTGGTCTTGATGTGCCACATATAAGTGGACAAACGATACATGTGGATTTCTTTGCCGAGAGTGGCATCAATTTCCTCAATCGTTACGGGTTTGCCCGTGACCATAACGGTCAACAACTTTTGAAACGGGGCGAGTTTTTCAGATTTTCCACGAGCCATAATATAATCTCCAATTCAATTTAAGAACACTTAGTATAACACACATCGGTTGATTTGTCAAGTACTTTTATCATGTTTACCGACAATACACAGTAAAAGTTTTAGCATTCACTTTCAGGCAACTTGATTGCCTTGTATGGGTATTGCGACCCATATCTTTTGTGGTATTTCTAGGACCACGAAAACGAATCTTCAATGGTCGACCAACGATTTCTCTAATCACCTGAATTTTTTCAGGTGTGTATTTACTCATTGGGATATTCTTATACAAAGAAGTTTCCCAAGAAGGTGAGCTATAATCTCTTAATTTGGTAGTCATATAATTCCTTTTTCAAACACGGCCATTCAGAGCAAGAGATTCGATATTATCTTTTTCTTTTTCTGTGGTCAATAACAAAAATTCATTCCAAGAACCTTCGAAAATCACTTCGTTCGGATTCTTAACAACCACTTTATTTTCATAAACATGGTATTCATAATTTTGCCAACAATCTTGGTTCATCTCGACTGGATAAATGTAAAATCCACCAGGCGTTTTCTTAAACCACACAATCATTTGAGCAGCAAGACAACCCATGCCATTTGCAAAATTAAACAATTCTGGTTTGCCAGAAATGCCATTACCAATGGTCAAGTCATTCAAAAAGTTGGCCAATTCTTGGCCGTGACCTTCAAGATAGCCATCATATTGTCGGTACATACACATGATAGGTGTTTCACCTTCATACACATAAGTTAAACTACGAGTTCCCATTATTGCAATTCCTCCGCGGTTGGGATATAAACATATTCATCAAATTCTTCATCATAGATCCACATATTAAGCAGCCTTCATCATAAAAGTAGGATATTTCACAAAACCAGAGGTATCTTTTTTTGCTTTACCTTTGGCATACAAACCAACAACAACATTTTTTGGATCCAAGAAACGCAAATCAGAATCATCACCATTAAACACGGTACGACCCAAATAGGTTTCTGGCATTGGTTCGGTTTTCTTCAAACCAAACACAGTAGCAACATTGTAACCTTCTGCAATAGCACGATAAACATCGGCATCATTACCATCAGCAGCAGAGAATGTCAAATGGTAATTAGAAATATTTTTCACTTTGCGACCAAGAATCTTGGTATAGTCATAAAATTGGACTTCAGGAAAAGCGGTAAAAATATTAGTGTAAGATTGACCATTACGAAACACTTCGTATTTTTCAAACGAAAGGTCGGATGTGCCGTTCATACGAAAAACAGGAACCAAATCTTTTTTAATGGATTGTTTAATTGCCAATTCAATATCTTTAACTAGCAAATTCATAAAGGTAATACGGTCTTCGAAAAACATTTTGGTTTTACGAATACGGGCCTTTTGGATCATGTTAGTATTTTCGCCTTTTTTAAACATACCACCACGACCAGCAGTATTCAAACAAGCGGAAGTGCAACCATCGGTACGTTTAGGACAGGTTTCATAACCAGACAAATTAGCGGGTGCGAGGTGCATAATGTAAGTATTAAAACCTTGTTTTAAACCTTTTAAAATCTTGGGATTGCCCGTAGATAATAACTTCATTTTTTAAGTGCCTTTCTCAACAACATAGGTACAGTATAACACAATGGGCAGGAATGTCAAGCGCTATTTCGGAGATTGTTGTTTTCCTGCAACATAGTACTAAAGTACTCATCTCCGCATGTTCGCTTGGTCTTTTGCTTCTTCATCCGTAAAGATAGGCACAGCATTACTTTTATGCAAAGTGCCAATACCCAACATTTTGGTTCCCGTGTAAACTTTACCGAGAATTGGTTTTGTACAATCGCCACCAGGTGTCACTTTGCTAGGATGACGCACCGTTTCACGACCAGGTGGTGTAGTCAACTTTGGTATATTGCTTGAATTAAAAATTACTTTACCCATATTTTTTTTAGAAAAATTTGTTTTTTGATTATTAAGATTATCAATCCAAGCCTGATACTCAGCAAGTTCCTTTTTGGTCTTGCTTTTTTTCTTGGACTTTTGATAGGTATAGATTAACACAATTCTAATACCTTGGCGGGATAGCGAATCGAACCTTCATAATCTAATTGTGATTTTTCAAATTCGGTCATAAAATCATCAGCGACAATATCCCAACCAATAATTTGGCAACGGAAATATTCGCTGTATTCTTCTATATCACCACGAACCGCCATTACAATAGCAGTAGCGGTTTCAGAATTAATACGGCTACCCATCGGGACAAAAAAGTCCTGACCACCCTTGAATTTCCAATATTGAGGGCACTCACCAACTCCGTCCCAATCGTGGGCACCGTAGTTTTCTTGGTCTTGAGTTTGAATATGTAACTTCATAAAATCTCCAATTAAGCGGGTTGTTTTGCTTCGATCATTTCAGACAAAATGAATTTAGCGACATTCAATTGTTTGCGAACCTGTTCTTTGGTGTCACGGCCAAAAGATTGCAATTCTTGGCAATCACTAAGAATACCCATTACAACCATTTCAAGACCAGAAAATTTGGCGGTGATGGATTGCATGTATTGCTCACGAATGTCAGATTCGGTCATACCATAGCATTGCTTTTCAAATTCAGTCATTTCATTCTCCAGTGATTTTCCAGTATCCAACAAGTATTCTTCAATCGACATTTTTGTAACCTTTTCTCAACAACATAGGTATCATTATACAGGAATGGGCAGGAATGTCAAGCACTATTTGAGAGCTTGTTGTTTTTTTGCAACAGCATCAATATGTTTACATTTTCCACGAAAATTGAAACCTGTACAGGTGCAGGTATAATTGTAATCAGAAAGTTCTACAAAGTATTCTTTTTCTTTGCTTTTAACTTTGAATACTCTAGTATTACTTTTTGTGGGTGTAGATTTGATAAGATTTTGAAGGCCAAAATGCTTGGCCTTAATAAAGGTGCGGTACCTTTTATCAATTTTGATTTGTGTTCTTAAAACTTGGACACTATTATCGCTAGATTTTGCATAAGCGATAATTTTAGTGCCGTCAAGTAAGTAAGTGTGGTTTGCGTTTGACCCATCGGACCAAACTGTGGTTTCTTTAAGAATTTCTAACATACTGGTAGTTTAACACAGGTAGGCCTGCCTGTCAACCAGCGTGTTGTTTTTTTACAACACTTATCCCTTTAGTAACTGTTGGTTACTTTCGGTTGCCATGTCTTCTTCAAATTCAGCCAAACGCAATTTGTTTAATTCCGCTTGTACTGCTTTTTTTTCTTCCTCAGAACCGGCAATTTTTTGTTCCAATTCT
>Ga0209442_1001978_pt1 | contig 11276 bp, 11 predicted proteins | sample LauGreSBDMM110DD_2_FD_187565 | JGI IMG/M metagenome (GOLD analysis project Ga0209442, IMG submission 187565) | Freshwater lake microbial communities from Lake Michigan, USA - Sp13.BD.MM110.DD (SPAdes) (version 2) | ecosystem: Environmental > Aquatic > Freshwater > Lake | place: Lake Michigan...
TGTGAGCTCATCTATTAAGACCGCCGTACGCAAGTTCCGTGATGCATTAACTGCTGGCGATGCAACTGCAATCACAGCTGAACTTCGCATCGCATCTAAATCTCTTGATGTTGCAGTTCAAAAGGGAGTTCTTCATAAGAACTCAGCAGCTAACAAGAAGTCTTCTATGGCTAAGGCAGCTGCCAAAGCCGGCGCACGTTAATTCACTTCTCTTTATAAAGCGAGGCTAGGTTCATGCCTGCAATTTCACTTGCTAAGGCGCCGCAACCAGCATCTACAAATCCGGCGCAGATTCGTAACTTCTGCATCATTGCCCATATTGATCACGGTAAATCAACTCTTGCCGATCGCATGTTGGGAATTACCGAAGTTGTAGAGGCTAGAAATATGCGCGCCCAATATCTAGATCGCATGGATATCGAACGTGAACGTGGAATCACCATTAAGTCTCAAGCAGTTCGTTTGCCATGGCGCTCATCTATTGATGGCCAGGAATATATTTTAAATATGATCGACACTCCAGGTCACGTCGATTTTACTTATGAAGTCTCACGCTCACTGGCTGCATGTGAAGGCGCTGTATTACTTGTTGATTGTGCGCAGGGAATTGAAGCGCAAACTCTAGCCAATCTCTATCTTGCAATGGAAAATAACCTAACAATTATTCCTGTTCTAAACAAGATCGATCTACCTAATGCCCAGCCTGATAAGTTTGCCGCCGAACTTGCTCGATTAATCGGATGTAAACCAGAAGACTGTCTTCGAGTCTCTGGTAAAACTGGAGATGGTGTTGCCGAACTATTAGATCAAATCGTGGCTCAAATTCCAGCCCCTGTTGGTGATCCCAATGCACCAGCACGCGCTCTGATCTTTGACTCTGTTTATGACTCATATCGAGGTGTAGTTACCTATGTTCGAGTTGTAGATGGTCATTTATCACCACGTGAGCAGATTCAAATGTTTTCAACGGGTGTACGACATGAAGCTTTAGAAGTTGGAGTGATTTCGCCAGAGCCAATTGCAGGTAAAGGACTTGGCGTAGGTGAAGTGGGCTACTTAATTACCGGTGTAAAAGATGTTCGCCAATCACGTGTGGGCGACACAATTACAACCTATAACAACCCAACCAAACAGCCACTCTCGGGATATAAAGATCCTAAACCGATGGTTTTCTCTGGTCTATTTCCTTTAGATGGTGCAGATTTTCCAATTCTTCGAGAAGCGTTAGATAAATTACAGCTAAATGATGCAGCTTTGGTCTATGAACCTGAAAGCTCTGCAGCGTTAGGATTTGGTTTTCGATGTGGCTTCCTTGGACTACTTCACATGGAGATTGTCCGCGAGCGTTTAGAGCGCGAACATAAATTGAATTTAATCTCAACTGCTCCCAACGTCGTTTATAACGTGACAATGGATGATGGAAAAGTAGTGCGCGTTACTAATCCCTCTGAGTTCCCTGATGGAAAGGTGGAAGCGGTTTTAGAGCCAATTGTGAAATCTACGATTCTGGCTCCTTCAGAGTTCATTGGAACTATTATGGAGTTATGCCAAGATCGCCGCGGAATCTTATTAGGAATGGATTACATCTCAGAAGATCGAGTTGAAATTCGCTATGACTTACCACTTGCTGAAATCGTCTTTGATTTCTTTGATCAACTCAAAAGCCGTACAAAGGGATATGCATCCTTAGATTATGAAGAAAAGGGCGATGCTGAAGGAAATCTAGTTAAGGTCGATATTTTACTTCAGGGCGAAGCAGTGGATGCATTTAGCGCAATAGTTCATAGAGATAAGGCATATGCCTACGGAGTAATGATGACAGGTAAACTCCGTGAGCTAATTCCGCGCCAGCAGTTTGAAGTTCCTATTCAGGCAGCAATTGGTGCTCGAATTATTGCGCGTGAGAGTATTCGGGCTATTCGCAAAGACGTATTAGCAAAATGTTACGGCGGCGATATCTCACGTAAGCGCAAACTTTTGGAGAAGCAAAAAGAGGGTAAGAAGCGCATGAAAATGGTTGGGCGAGTTGAAGTTCCTCAGGAAGCCTTCGTTGCAGCACTTGCCACCGATGCAGATATTGAAAAGATTAAGGCCGCACGTAAAGCAAGCCAATGACCCTGTCATTTTATGTGCACATTCCGTACTGCATAAAACGCTGCGGCTACTGCGACTTTAATACATATACCCCTTCAGAGTTACAGGATGGGGCAACACTGGAAATAGTCAGCAATGATTACATTGATGCAGTTATAAAAGAGCTTGAATCTGCGCCCAAGCAAATCACCCCAACTATTTTTTTTGGTGGGGGCACACCATCACTTCTTCCGGCCAAAGACTTAGGGCGTGTAATTCAAAAAATTAAAGATCGAAATGGATTGACCCCTGATTGCGAAATAACCTTAGAAGCAAATCCTGACTCTGTAACTCAAGAAAAACTGGAGAGTTATTTGGAGGTTGGTTTTAATCGCATCTCATTTGGAATGCAGTCGGCTAAGCCCCATGTTTTGGCAGTTCTAGATCGCACTCATAATCCGGCAAATGTTGAAAAAGCTGTATCTATGGCACGTACGGCAGGATTTCAATCAATAAGTGTTGACCTTATCTATGGAACTCCGGGAGAGAGTTTAGATGATTGGCGCCAAACGGTGGAGAACGCACTTTCTTTAGATATTGATCATATAAGTGCTTATGCATTAATTGTTGAGACAGGAACAAAGTTAGCAGCACAAATTAAGCGTGGAGATTTAGCGATGCCAATCGATGATCTAATGGCAGAGATGTATTTATTAGTCGACCAACTCTGTCAATCACATGGAATGTTTTGGTATGAACTTTCAAATTGGTCAAAACCAGGCCATGAATGCAGACACAATATTGCCTACTGGCGTAATAAGAACTGGTGGGGGCTTGGACCAGGAGCACACTCTCATATTGATGCCAAACGTTTTTGGAACGTTAAGCACCCAACAACATATAAGCAGAAGCTTTTTTCTGGAGAGACAGTCATTGCAGAGAGTGAAGATTTAACACCTGATCAAAAAAGAGATGAAGCAATCATGTTAGGGATTCGCATGCGTGAGGGATTGCTCACCACAGATTTGAACTCAAGCCAGATTCAAACTCTTGCAACCTACGGCGAAAATGGCTTTGTTGAACTGTTGGAAGATCGAGTTCTACTAACCCCAACGGGGCGCTTAATCGCTGATCGAATCGTGCGGGAATTAACTTTCTAGTACCCTAGGCACACATGTCATCACGTCGTCTAGAAATCCTTCGCGCAATAGTAGATGAGTACGTTGCGACCCAAGAGCCTGTCGGTTCTAAATCAATTGCCGACCGCCATAGCCTAGGAATTTCCCCTGCCACGATTCGAAATGAAATGGCAGTTCTAGAAGAAGAGGGCTTAATTACTCAGCCCCATACAAGTGCGGGTCGAATTCCAACTGACCTTGGCTATCGAGTTTTTGTGGATAAATTGGCAACAGTCAAACCTTTATCACCGGCTGAACGTCGAGCGATCGAAACATTCCTTGAAGGCTCCAGTGATCTTGAAGTACTTTTGAAAAAATCGGTGAAGTTACTTGCAGATATTACAAAGCAGGTAGCTGTTGTTACATATCCAATTATTGGAGACACCCGTGAAAAGTTAGCAGTTTCAGGAACAGCTCACTTGGCACGTTCTGGTGAAGATTTAGGTTTAACCCTTTCACCTATTCTTGAAGCACTCGAAGAACAAGTTGTTTTGATGCGCTTGCTCGATGAATCAAACTCGACTGTTAACGTGCGCATTGGTCGCGAACAGATGGAAACTAATCTTCAAGCAACGTCATTGGTGGCCGTTGGTTATGGTGGAGATTCTGCTCAGATAGGCGCACTTGGCATCTTAGGACCAACTCGAATGGATTACGCCGGTTCAATTGCAGCAGTAGATGCTGTTGCCAGATATGTTGGGCGTTTTTTAAGTGAGGGTGCATAAGTGGCCGATCACTACGACACATTAGGTGTGACCAAGGCAGCATCAGCAGATGAGATTAAAAAGGCATATCGCAAACTTGCCAGAGAACTACACCCTGATGTTAACCCTGACCCAAAAACGCAAGAAAGGTTTAAGGAAGTAACAGAGGCCTACGATGTTTTAAGTGATGGGCAAAAACGTCAGCAGTACGACATGGGTGGAAGTAGTTTTGGTGGCGGAGCAAACTTTGGTGGTGGCTTTAGCGACATCATGGATGCTTTCTTCGGAGGCGGTGGATCACGTGGACCAAGACCTCGAATGCGCGCCGGTCAAGATTCACTCATTCGAATTCAAGTTGATTTAAATGAAGCATGTTTTGGAACTGAGCGCGAGATAACAGTTGAAACAGCAGTTATCTGTACTAAGTGCACCGGTACTGGATGTGTAGATGGTGAACATCCAGAATCCTGCTTAACCTGCAAAGGTCGGGGAGAGGTGCAACAAGTAGTGCGCTCTGTAATTGGTCAGGTAATGACATCTAGACCATGTAATGCCTGCCAAGGATATGGAAGTGTTATTAAGAATCCATGTCGTGAGTGTGCTGGTGAAGGGCGCGTGCGAAGCCGCCAAGTAATCGATGTGAAGATTCCTGCTGGTGTAGAAACTGGAAACAGAATTCAACTTGCAGGTCGTGGTGAAGTCGGAGCCGGCGGCGGTCCAGCCGGAGATTTATATGTGGAGATCGTGGAAGAGCGACATGAATATTTCGTCAGAGATGGCGACACCTTACATATGTCACTTGAGATAAGCATGATTGCAGCTGCGCTGGGTACAACAGTTTCAGTTGATTCTTTAGATGGCCCTGTCGAAGTTCATGTTAAACCTGGTACGCAAAGTGGTGCACCTATTGTTATCAAGGGCAAGGGAATGACACGTCTTAGACGAGGTGACAGAGGCGATCTAGTTGTACATATCGAAGTACAAACGCCAACAAAATTAAGCAAGGAAGAAGAGAGCATTTTGCGTTCCTTTGCCCAAGTTCGAGGCGAGAAGGCAAGTGATGCACATGTAAAGGGCCAAGATGGCTCTGTATTTAGCAAAATAAAAGGTGTGTTTCACAAATAATGTTCACACTCTTTTTTGTTGAGGATCTGCCAGCTACGGTTGGAACAGAGTATGAATTTGATAATGAAGATGCCCACCATGCGATTCGGGTCCTTCGAACACAGATAGATGATCAATTTATGCTCAGTGACGGTAATGGCACTTGGTCTAGAGTCAAAGCAGTGCAGATCAAAAAGAAATCTATGACCGTTCAAGTTCTAGACTCAGGGTTTCAAGAGCCCCTAGCAACGAAAATTACCGTTGTTCAGGCTCTGCCTAAGGGGGATCGCTCGAAAGAGGCAATTGAACTTTTAACTGAAGCCGGCGTGGACAGAATAGTTCCTTGGATGGCCACTAGAAGTATTGGTAAAACTTCAGAGAAGTTTCAAATAACAGCACGTGAGGCAAGTAAACAATCCCGCCGATTTAGAATTCCGGAAGTAACAGGCGTTGCAACTACATCTCAGATCTGTGAAGCAATTGGGCTTAGTGATTTAGCTATTGTTTTTCATGAAAGTGCAAAGACAAAACTTTCAGATCAGATCTCCTCACACAACGTGGAACACCTACTGATTATTATCGGCCCAGAGGGTGGAATCACAGAAGATGAATTGGCAGCATTTACAGATGCTGGTGCCAAAGTTGCGCTAATGGGAAGACCAATTTTGCGTTCGGCACATGCCGGTATAGCTGCAGTCTCTGCTGTTTCTGCGCTTTTGAAGGTATGGTAAATACATGGCATTAGTTCCAGACTGTATTTTTTGCAAAATAATTACTGGTGAAATCCCTGCAGACATTGTCTATCGCAATGAAAATGTCGTTGCCTTCAATGACCTTAATCCTCAGGCTCCAACCCATGTTCTTCTGATCCCAACTTTGCACACCGAAAACGCCGCTGGTGTGGCCAGAAACAGTCCTACGATTACAGCTGCACTTTTCTTAGCCGCAGATGAGATCGCAACCGAACGCGCTCTTTCGGGCTACAGGACCGTTTTTAACACCGGGGAAGATGCCGGCCAGAGTGTTTTCCACGCTCACCTTCATCTTTTAGGCGGTCGTGCCATGGCATGGCCACCAGGTTAAAGATAGATTTACCCCTATATGGAGCGAACGCTGATAACAGTGCCGAATGCAATTGCAATGGTTGCCTTAGTAGGTGTCCAAGATGCAAATCTGCGAACTATTGAAGCTGCATTTGCTTCAGTCAATATTACAGTCCGTGGCAATGAGATTACCTTGCGTGGTCCGCATGAAGATTGTGGCAAGTTAGAAAATCTATTTAATGAATTGATGGTTGTGATTCGAAGCGGCAACCTGCTTAATGTGGACGCTGTTAATAGAGCAATAGAGATGCTCGATCACAAACCTGTAGATCATCCAGCTGAAGTTCTCTCACTCAACATTGTTAGCAACCGTGGTCGCACTATTCGCCCTAAAACGGCTAATCAAAAACGCTATGTTGAAGCGATAGAGGACCACACTATTACATTTGGAATCGGCCCTGCCGGTACTGGTAAAACTTATCTTGCGATGGCAAAGGCCGTTGCAGCGTTGCAAGCTAAAAAGGTAAATCGAATTGTTTTGACCCGTCCTGCAGTTGAAGCTGGTGAAAATCTAGGCTTCTTGCCTGGAACATTGAGCGAGAAGATCGATCCTTACCTTCGTCCTCTCTTTGATGCTTTACATGACATGATTGACATAGATTCAATTCCTCGATTAATGCAATCTGGAATCATTGAAGTTGCCCCACTTGCATATATGCGTGGTCGCACGTTAAATGATGCCTTTGTGATCTTAGATGAGGCGCAAAACACCACACCCGAACAGATGAAAATGTTTTTAACTCGCCTTGGATTTGGCTCCAAAATGGTGATCACAGGTGATGTGACCCAGATAGATCTTCCTAACGCACAAAAATCTGGGTTAAGAGTTGTACGAGATATCTTAAAAGATATTGATGACATTGCCTTTCTAGAGTTAACTGCTGAAGATGTAGTGCGCCATCGCTTAATTGGAGACATCGTTAAGGCCTATGAAAGTTTTGATGTTAACCAACAAATCTTGCGGCCTATTCGACAATAATGACAATTGAAGTTACTAATACTTCAGGGCAGTTAATTCCAGCAGAGCAAATAACTTCCTTGTTGACATTCGCACTTGGCGTCTTAGATCTAAATGCAGCCTGTGATCTCAATGTCTCTTTTGTCAAAGATGATTACATGAGTGAACTTCACCTAAAATGGATGGATGAACCGGGCACAACTGATGTTCTCTCTTTCCCCATGGATATGCCTTTGATCCCACAGGAAATTGTTACTCTCGGAGACATTGTCATCAGTCCAACTGTTGCGCAAGGACAAGCGATAGCTCAGGGCCATTCAGCAGATCATGAGATTTTTATCTTGGCTACCCATGGTTTATTGCACATCATTGGCTATGACCATGCAGATAAAGAAGAAGAAAAAATAATGTTCCAACTTCAGGAGAAAATAGTCAGTGACTGGGAAAAGAGCTCATGAGTCCAATAGCAGTTATAAGTATCGTTCTACTTTTGGTCTTTGCAGGATTTCTTGCTGCAAGTGAGTCAGCTCTGACCTCGATTTCACGGATCGTGATTGATGAATTAGAGGGCAAGCGTGGGGGAGCGCTGCTGCGCAAGTACAGTGCCCAACCGGCCAGATACCTGAATGTAATTTTATTAGTAAGAAAACTATGTGAATTTACGGCAACTGTGTTGTTGGCAGTCATTTTGCTTCGTAATTATTCTTCAGCCCAGGCAATGGCGTTGACTGTGTTGATCATGGTTGTACTTTCATATGTCGTCGTCGGTGTTGGTCCACGAACTTTGGGTAAGCAACAACCTCATAAATATGCCCGCTACGGAATAATCGTTGCTTATGGCTTGGCGTTTTTACTTGGCCCTGTTACCAAGCTTTTAATCTCCGTCGGAAATGCACTTACGCCAGGTAAGGGATTTAGATCAGGACCATTTACATCAGAGGCAGAGCTACGGGATTTAGTGGATCAAGCACACGAGCGAGGCCTTGTGGAATCAGATGAACAGGAGATGATTCACTCTGTATTTGAACTGGGAGATACTTTGGTGCGTGAGCTTATGGTTCCTAGAACCGATATGGTCTGGGTAGAAAAAGATAAATCAGTGCGCCAGGGCTTATCTCTTGCTCTTCGAAGTGGCTATTCACGCATTCCGGTAATTGGGGATGGAATAGATAACATCGTGGGTATTGTCTATGTGAAGGACTTAGCTAAACGAGCACTTGATCACCGCGACGCCGAACAGAACGAGAGCATTGAACAACACATGCGTCCTGCAAATTTTGTTCCTGAAATTAAGATGGCTGATGATCTCTTAAAAGAGATGCAAAAAAATCAGATTCACCTTGCAATAGTCGTTGATGAATACGGTGGAACTGCCGGGATCATCACTATTGAGGACATTATCGAAGAGATCGTGGGCGAGATTGAAGATGAGTTTGATGATGGAGAAGATGAGTTCACCTGGCTAACGCCAGATAAAGCTCGCGCAAAGGCGAACTTACATATCGAAGATTTAGCTGATGAGTTAAAGATGGAGATAGAAAAATCTGATTATGAAGATATCGATAGCATCGGCGGTTTAATGGCTCAAAAATTAGGCCGAGTACCTATTGCAGGAAGCACGATCTCTTGGAATGGTTGGGTAATAACTTCAGAGAGGCCATTAGGTCGTCGTCGTCGAATCTCCTCAGTAATAGTTGAACGCTTAGTCGATGAGGTTGAAGACGCCGAGTAAATTCTAGGAACCATTCTTTACGCAGGCACACGTAAATCAAGGCCCGCACAACGGTTAGAATGGCCAAATGCGCATAGTCAGATTCACTCCAGGACCAGATGCAGGATTAGGTCCAGATCCACTTTTTGGCGTGCTCGAAGATGATGGCTTTATCAGCATAATTACTGGTGATCCCATCTACTCTGGAATTCAAAAGACTGCAGCGCGTATCGAACTTAATAAAGTAAGAATGCTGGCGCCAGTTATTCCTCGCTCCAAAGTTGTGTGCATTGGAAAAAACTATGCCGATCACGCCGCAGAAATGGGTGGAAAAGTTCCTGAAGAGCCCATTATTTTTTTAAAGCCTAATACTTCAGTAATTGGCCCAAATGACACGATTGTCTGGCCTGAAATGTCTGAGCAAGTCGACCATGAGGTTGAGCTTGCAATTGTTATCGGACGAATTTGTAAAGATGTTCCAAAGGAGCGAGTAAACGATGTGATTTTCGGCTACACCATTGCCAATGATGTAACGGCAAGAGATTTACAGAAAAAAGATGGTCAGTGGACTAGAGCAAAAAGCTTTGACACCTTTTGTCCAATAGGACCATGGATAGAGACAGAGTTCATCCCTGGGGTTCAAAAACTTACTGCATCAGTTGATGGTCAGATTAAACAATCTGCACAGCTAAGTGACATGATCTTTGATGTTCCTACAATTGTTAACTTCGTATCGCGTGTAATGACACTTTTGCCAGGAGACATCATTTTGACGGGTACCCCGGCAGGCATTGGTCCGATGGTAATTGGCGGTAAAGTTAGCCTTGCAATTGAAGGACTTGGTGAATTAACTAATAAGGTGGCGGCGCAATAAATGAGTACTAAAGCTGTGAAGGTACGTTTTGCCCCATCACCAACCGGTGAACTTCATGTTGGCAATATAAGAACTGCGCTATTTGATTGGGCATATGCACGCCATACCGGAGGCGTATTTCTTTTTCGCATCGAAGATACTGACACGGTGCGAGTAACAGATGAATATATTCAAGCGGCTATAGAGACATTAAAGTGGTTAGGCCTTGATTGGGATGAAGGTCCTGAAGTAGGCGGCGAAAATGGCCCGTACTTGCAGTCTCAGCGTTTACATATTTATGCCGAGTATGCTCAAAAGTTTTTGGATCAAAAAGATGCCTACCACTGCTACTGCTCACCTGATGAGTTAGAGGCTGTTCGCGAGGCACAGCGCAAGGCCAATGTTGCACCAGGCTACAACGGTCATTGTCGAGACTTATCGCAAGCCCAAGTAGATGCATACAAAGCCCAAGGACGAGGTGCAGTCGTGCGTATGCGAATGCCAGAGGGCTCAACAACATTTACGGATTTAATTCGAGGTGATGTTTCATTTGATCATAATTTTGTTCCAGATTTTGTGATGGTGCGTGCAGATGGTTCACCGTTGTATACATTGGCAGTTGCTGTAGATGATATTTTGATGAAGGTAACTCATGTGCTACGAGGTGAAGATCTTCTCTCTTCAACTCCTCGCCAGATCCGTGTCTATCAAGCGATGGGAGTTGCACCTGCGGACTATCCGGTTTTTGCACACTTACCATTTGTGATGGGAACCGATAACGCCAAGCTTTCCAAGCGAAATGGTGAGGCCTCTATTGCTTGGTATCGAGATATGGGCTTTTTACCAGAGGCGATTTGCAACTATCTTGCCCTTCTAGGCTGGTCACCTGGTGATGATGTAGAAAACATCACGATGAAAGAGTTAACTCAGTTGTTTACTGTTGAGAAGGTCCACTCCTCACCTGCTCGCTTTGATATGAAAAAATTAGAAGCGATTAATGGTGACAAGATTCGAGCTCTTACAATTGATGAGTTTTTAAAGTGGTCACTCCCATTTTTAACCAAAGCCAATGTAATTCAGGGGAGTAGCCAAGAAATAGAACTGGTCAAAAAGGCTCTACCACTCATTCAGGAGCGCATAATTATGCTCAGTGAAGTACCAAAAATGCTTAAGTTTTTATTTGTCTCTAACTTTGAAGTCGATGCTGAGAGTGTTTCAAAGATCAATGATGCTGGTTCGAAAGAGATTTTAATCCGTTCAATTAAGGAGTTAGAAACTGTTTCAACGTGGAGCCATGAAAATATTGAGGCAGCTTTACGTGCATCTTTGATTGAAGAGTTAGGGCTAAAGCCACGTATTGCATTTACGGCTCTGCGAATTGCGACCACGGGTAGCACGATTTCACCACCGCTATTTGAATCGATGGAGTTACTGGGCCAAGAGACTTGCCTTTCACGCATCAACGCGGCTCTGGCTCTATAAAAGCGCTGGTATTCTTGGCCCTTGCTATACAAGGTTTCACAACCTTGGGGTATGGGGTAATTGGCAGCCCTGCTGATTCTGGTTCAGTAAGTCTAGGTTCGAGTCCTGGT